>Ga0116227_10004295_pt1 | contig 30955 bp, 19 predicted proteins | sample S1TSphgellanicum_FD_89693 | JGI IMG/M metagenome (GOLD analysis project Ga0116227, IMG submission 89693) | Host-associated microbial communities from peat moss isolated from Minnesota, USA - S1T2_Fb - Sphagnum magellanicum MG | ecosystem: Host-associated > Plants > Peat moss > Unclassified... | reverse complement strand
TGTGTTTTTAAAAAACAAAACTTCAGAATTTGGGATATTTTGTGTTTTTTTTTTTCGGAAATATTTTTTTTTTTTTGTGGGGGGGGGGGGGGGAGAGACACTTAATATTATTTTTGTTATCTATGTGCATCAAACAACTATTTTTGGGGTATTAGGTTTTGGATTTATATTTTCCCTCTCCCTATTATTATTTAATTTTCTAATATGCATATATTTAAGCCACCCTATATTGGTTGATAATTTTTTTAAAGCATCCAATTTCAATACCTCATATTAATTAAAGTTTGAAAATTTGAAAATTTTGGAGCTAGAAAAGTTTGCTTGTGTGCTCCTTGGAATCCTAAATCCAAAAATCTCTCTAACCACTTTGACATAGAAAACAAACCGTAGAAACTTGTGCTTGAACCTTTTTTTAATAAAAAATGGGTTATTATTGCGAGAAGAATTCATTGCCTCCCTATAATCCTAAAATTTAAAACCTTAAATGTCAAACTTAAAATTATAAATGTTTTTCTCTATGTTCACTTAAATGTTTTAAACCCAATTTTAAACTAACTTATTGACCCTATAATCACCTTATACAATTAATCAAAACATTATTTCACAATAATTGAACCTGCTGATAACTAATACCTTAAATCTTTAATGCACATGCTATTTTTTATAATATTAGAAATTTATACATACCTACATACCATTATTTTTGAACTAATTAACTTATAATTTTCAGCCAACAACCAATATATTGCACCTTATCAAGGAACCTTTCATGTAAGGAAAAAAAATGATTATTTTAAAATAATCAATATTGCCCATGAAAAAATATTTGCAACTTATTTCTATTTCAAATTTGCTCACATATTGAATTTATTAATTCTTTGATTTAGAAACGTGGGTTGTAATCATAACAAAGGATTAATTAACATAATTTCAAATGATTATAACAACGGACAATTTAACATAGTTTCAAATGATTTCCTTTTGTTAAGCCCTTTGCATATTAGATTTTATACAATAACACTAATAAGACTATAGACAATGTCTATACGCTCCAAAAAATCTCAATAAATTGGACATTTGTTTTATGATGCAATATGTGATCATGAATCAATATCTTCAACTAATTTACATAATTGCATGGTTACATTAAATTTAGTCATATGAATTCTAAAATTATTGCATACCTTGGGAAAAAATAATAATAAGACCTACATGAGTGATCATGGAATGTATTGATTTAGGACTTTGTTACAATATTGTTTTATAGCATACCCCACTTCCATTGCATACACCATGAATTGAATTGAATCGAAATAGATTCAAATTCAATTGAAAAGAAAAGAAAATTGATGCAAGATATTGAAATTTTCTTGTGAATACAGTGTTGGAAAAAAAAAATTAAAAAAAATTAAAATCCAAAAATACATTTTTTCATGCCTCTTTACTTGGGAATGGGCTAAACAAATTTCAAACTAGAATATGGTTGGACAAAACACTATGACACTCTATAATTATCCTACTTAAACTAGTTTTGATGAATAATTGTCATTAGAGTTCACCTTCCTCTTTGATCTATAGCCAAATTTGGTTAATGATCACCAATGTGGCTACATCACAAAAAAAATTTAAATAAAATAATATAATAAATTCTAGTGGTGATACCTACAAGGCTACATGCAAGTTGTAATGTCTTCACAATTTGGCAATATCCCATGACAAAATTAAAATGGGCTTTCCCAAACAATAGAGCATGTGTTGGTTCACTCTAGCCCACTTTATATGACTTGGTTGTGGATGAAACAAAGCCAAGTTCCACCTTGTAATCTATCCCCTAAACCCTATTCTATCACATTTTGAGAACTTTGATGGGAACACCTTATGAAGGTTGATGGGAACACAATGGGAATATTAAAAAAAAAAACACAAAATCCTTGCCTCTCACCTCTCCCCCCAAATCCAAGAGAAAAAAACCAAGGCCCCAATGCCTTCTCATTGGCTACATGAAATTTCTATTTCCAAAATGGTTTGTCACCATTTTCATTTTCACCCATTATAACTAGGGTACCTATTACTTCTATTGTTTCTTCTATTAATTAAATGGGATGCCTCCCAAGTTTTTTTTTTTTTTTAAATTTATTTATTTATAATTTTATTTTATTGTGAACCATTTTGATTGGCTGTCACCAAAAAAAAGAAAAACCAAACAAAAAATTTGGAAACTCTTCAAAATATAAGTTTCCATGTGAAGATTTAGTGTTCCCATTTGGCCTGCCTATGGGATAAAAGTCTTGTGCTATTGGGAACATAATGGGGAACACATGGAGAACTTGGGAAACATCATTGAGAACATGTGAAAAACATGATGGGAACACAAATGTTTTTTTAAAAAATTCTATGCCACCTCCAGCCCCCAAGGAAAAAAGTTGAACCTTCTTTATTGCTTGTCCGCCATTTCAATGGTTGTAGCCATTCTTTTGCTTGAATTAATACCACTTCCTAAGAGTGTGGGTACCTATTAGCCTAAGCCAAAAATGGTAAAGAATAGAGGTAAACATACAAATGAGGTGAATCAACATCCACCCAAGAGACCTAATTTTTTTTCCTTTCGGGGAGGGTTAGGGTGGTATTGGAATTTTTTGGATTTTTGGTTGTCAATGTTGTTCTCACAAGGGTTTTAGCGTGTTCCCCAAGTTCCCAATAGCACCTTACTTTATCCCCTTCTTTTGCCCTAAGTTCTAGTCTTGTAACCTATATAAACAGCCCCAAAAGGAAGAGACATGATATGCTGTAGTAGTACCTTGGCTCGTTCGGCAATAAGGTGCCTAATAATTAATTAATTAATTAATTTTTGTAAATTATGTTCAGCAAAAAAAAAAAAAAAAACCTTTCAACATTATACTAAACAATGAAGATATTGTGTTTGAGATCTTCATTTATTTATTTAGACCAATTTTATGAATCCATTCAATATGTGTTGTGGTAGTGGTCAATCATAGATGACAAAATATATCCAAATTTACAAAGCAACAACAAGTTGGAAGGAAGAGGATGGAGATCACACCATCGTAATGACATTGGTAAACAAAAACAAAAAAAAAGGGAGAAATATTTATTTGGGCTTTGTGTGGTTACACATTTACTAATAACAATCAATTAATGAATCAATTTTGTGAAATTGAAGTTCCATTTGAGTCAAAATATTGAACGACATTCGTTGAAATGCTTTTAGTTCTTAATAATGCCCATGGATTTTTTACAATTAAAAGAAGGGAAGAAAAACATCATCATTTATAGGCATGATGATTCTAGAGTGCTTGATCAAGTTTATATTCAAATTTATTATTTTTGTTATTTCATTTTATTTTATCACCATATTGACTTGTTTCAATTTCTCATCATCATATTGAATTGATGTATTATTTTTTATTGAATAAATGTTTTAATTCTCACATACAAAACCACAAACACAATTCCAAAATTTCATAACATAAATGCCATGGACATGAAAAGGCACATAACCTTGTTCATATCCATATTGATGGGTAGACTTTAATTAGTTAGGCTTAGAATACTTGTAGGTATGAATGATAGAAATAAACAACATTTTTTATTATATAGATTGTATGGAACTTGAATTAAATTCAAATTCCATTGAAAAAAACTAAGATACAAACTGATGCAATGTGCGTTGAAAACTTGCTCATGATGATTATAATGTTTTTTTAAAAAGCTATAAAAAGACATAGATCCAAATAAACACTTTTCAAACACAATTCAACAATTGTTTCATCATTTAATGAATAGAAGTAAAGACGTCTTCACTATTTTCCCTTGGTTTTAAGGATCATATCAATAAGGAATTTAAGGGAACACAAATTTTAATGTAGTTCCAACAATTTGTTATCATTGCAAACATTTTTGTTTGGTTTCATTAACATGACTTTCTTAATGCAACTACTCCATTTTTGGACTTTTGATTGTGTAAAGGCAATTTAGTACATGTGATGTGTGCGTTGCATACAATCTCAGCCTCTAACAATTGAACATGGTGCATTCTTATGTTCAAATCTACTTGAAATTGAAGGAAGTTTTTTTTGAAAAATATTTCTGTTTTGCTAAGCTGAATCAACATTTTGAAGAAGAAAGATTGGTGATGTGATGCGACAAAATCACCCACTATAAATGGTGAAGAGAAAATTGACCACCACAAGGCCAAAATAAAGGGCAAGCCTTTGGGGCATTTTTTGACTTGTGTGTTTTTCTCCATGTTCAAAAAACTTGTGACATCTTGAATATTGTTAGATGGGATCTCACACAATAATCGATGTCTCTATGTTCAAAAAACTTGTGACATCTTGAATATTGTTAGATGGAATCTCACACAATAATCGATGTCTCTATGTTCAAAAAACTTGTGACATCTTGAATATTGTTAGATGGGATCTCACACAATAATCGATGTCTTTATGTTCAAAATTGGATAGGTTTTCTAGATACAATCCCATGTTTTTAGTTTCAAGGATGGTGTAATTACAATTCCAATACATCTGAAGGTCACAATGGTCATGATGTACAATTTTTTAGGTCTTGGTATTTTTTTTCTTTTTTGGCATGATTTGGCTATCTTTGAACCATAGACTATGTAGATGTGAAATATGAATGTCATTTCTTCAAACTTGTGCAAATAGTAATTTACATGTCAAACATGGTGAAATGTAATGCTTGATTGGAAGGATATAAGGGGGATATGTGTTAAAGATCACAAGTTCATTATCACATGCCATATTGGTGTTGCAACAAGTGTTGCAACACTTTTCAAGTATTATTTCCACCTTTTCATTTTGTCCACGGTTGATGAATGAAAAAGGCATAGGCATCTTTTTGCTACTATCACCAACTTTTTTTATCACATCAATTATAAATTTTTAAATGAAGTGGGAACTATTTGGAACTTTTGTTGTTGTTTCAATGTTTAAAAATAAATAAATGTTGGACAACTTTGTTAGGTGTGTTATGTTAATAATTTAGTTAACCATAATTATTTTAATATTAATTTTGATTAATGTAATTAATATGGTTTAGTGTTGATTAGTGGGGAATTAGTTTTATTGTGAACATGTTTTAGTTATTTTGTTGATGGGGATCAAAACTTTTTTGGTGGAAATCACAAATCACTTTTAATGATTTAAGATTTCAACATTTTGATCATTTTTTTTTATAATTGCCTGATTCAAACATCTTTATTTTGTTAATAATAAGTTAAATACTTAGGTGAGGCAATTAATGTTCATCACTTGTCCCAAAAGCTATTTGTGTGAACTCCTTTGGAAATGACTAGCATGACAATGGTGCCAATGTGGAACCCAATGGCCCACTCCTTCTCATGCACATTGGTCTCCATAATGAATGAAGTAAAGTCCCAAATCATATAAGGACTTATTTGGAGATGATGCATCATTATGGTGATTTATGTCATTTGTGACGTGTGTGTAAATAATGATAGTTGTAAGCACCAATGCAATAGGGCATGACAAGTTAAACCAATCTCATAGTCATCATGTGCACAAGAATTGTCATATGACACTTTTTATTATATCCCTTTTTCAACTAAGAAAAAGAAGCTAGCTACAAAAGGAAATGTAAGTACCATTGATTTGGTTGACTACTTTGACAAGTTGAATTTGCATATTCACCAAACTCATTTTGTCAAATCATCAAATCCAATCCACCAAGTTGTTGAGTTCACATCGCCAAGTACATTTCCACTTCTAAATACAAACTATTAGAATATGCAACGAATTCCCTATACTTAAGCTTGTCACAAGTTATTCAATGCTTGAAACTTCTTCCTTGTGTGACCTTCTCTTGGGCATTGTGTTTTCTTACGAGATAAGCTTTAGGATTGTTGAATTCCTTTCAAAAACAAAAAACAATGAACGTTGTTATGACATTTTTGCATTCTTTTGTTCCTTTTGCAAGCTTTGAGCAACTTGTGACATGTCCACATGACAAATTGGATATGGACTTGGTGACTTGGATGATATGCATTTGGCAAAATGAACTTGGCAACTTAATAATGTGACCTTGATAACTTGGCAAAGTTGATTTGGCAAATTCACAAAGTGGACACGGACTTAATAAAAAGGACATGAAACAACACTCATCATGGCCTCCACCTCCATAATGCACCTAGCAAACATGTCACTTGCACACACATGTAGCACCCTGCTGCTGACGGATTGAAGCCATAACCATTTGCAAGCTAGTCATGAATCACAACTACTTTGGCTACAAGCTTGATGTTTTGAAGGCATTATAATGCAATTTCAGACAATTTTAATGGAATTTCTCCCAAATTTAAGCACCTCCCTTTTCAATCAACTGTCATCAAAACTGACATCCACATACCTTGTACATGATTTAATCTCTGACCATGTCCCAAACACAATATTGTAAGGGAAGACAACAATAATATACAGCCGCTGATCTTCACGATGGGAGAGGTTTATTTTGGAATCTACATCTAAAGAAAGAATTTTTCTGTGCAATGTCTATAACATACACAAACTATTCACATCCTGCCAACCAGGTCAAGAATATCTTCCATCTACAAATAGCTGAAAAACCCACCACTGAAACCCCCATAGCTTTCCACCAGCATCCCATCAGAAAACTTCCCATCTTCTCAACTCCACTAACTATTCATACTCTCCTATCCTCTTAAGGATGTCAAAGAAAACCCGTTATCACTCTCAAATCCAACCTCAGGAATTCACATCTCCCTTCAATAATTCTGTCATGGTTCTGTCAGGTAGTCCTGCCACTACCTTCAGTCTCTTTGCTTTTCTCTCCCTTTTCAACTATTCAGTCCAGATGGTGTGGAGCACTCCAACAAGCTTCTCTGAATTGTTCTTATGAAATTTCTGGCCATCTGTATAGAGAATCTGATGCCTCATCATCAGATGCACTGCTTTGTAAAGGTTATGCAAATGTCTGTAAAAGAGATCTTTGACACTCAAGGGTGGTTGTGCTTCCTGAAAATAGCCTTTGAGATGAAGGAAGTGAGATTTTCTCAGTTTGTTAGGATTTTTGATCATTATATTCATATCTCCTGTTGCTTTCCAGGTCCATGTCGACCTTGGCATTGCCTTAGAAGGAGAGGGAATGCTCATATGTGCTTGTGAACATTACCGGGAGGCTGCAATTTTGAACCCTGACCATTACTGTGCACTCAAGCTTCTTGGGAGTGCCCTTTATGGGTTGGGGGAATACCATGCAGCTGAGAAATGCCTTATAGAAGCTCTAGTCCTGAAGCCTGACTATGCAGATGCTCATTGCGACCTTGGGTCAGCACTACATGCGGTGGCTAATGATGACAAGGCTCTTCAGGAGTCTCAGAAAGCAATTGACTTGAATCCTAACCATCTTGATGCACTTTATAATCTTGGTGGCTTACTGAAAGACTCTGGGAGGTAAAATCAGAAACACACATCCAGATTCCTGGAATGCTTGACTTTTAACCAGCAGAAGATGGGTCTGGGAAAACTTTTTTGCAGCTAGACCAGAGCAACACACTAATTTGGCTGTGTATGACTTCTTACTCAAGCAAACTTTCTTGCTTAAGTTTTGACTTAGGAAAGTGCATGCAGTCTGGGACAAAAGCAGGAAAGTTGACGTTTCTGACATTCAGAGGTGGTCTTATACATTGTTTATTGTTTGTGCAACAATTGCTTTACTATGCAACAACTTGTGGCAGGTATAAGAAATGCTGCAGAGATGTATGCAATGGTGATGTAAAGCCACAGGAATGGCAGGCACAACTGAATAGGGGAGTATCCCTGTTGGGAGCTGGGGACTATGAAGAAGCCAGGAAGGCCTTCAGGGAAGCCTTCAAGATGACCAACCGAGTGGAGCTCTATGATGCCATCAATCATTTGAAACAGATGCAGAAGTGCCCCGAGGGTCTCACCTTAGCTTTTGCAAGTGCTGAGCAAAGTGCCACTGGTCAACATGACAGCATAGCTGGTGAGATTTTTGGGTGGAGGAAATGAACTGTCATGTATTCACATCTTTTGTCATTGCCCTCTTTATATTCCTGTTATGCCTGCTACTATCTTTAAATGTGTCTGACCATCTCTTTTGCACATGTTATCGTCATTTTTACAAGTTGCATTCCTCAAGAAAGCCCAGTTGAAATTCCAAAGAGCTAATGTGGGGTCAGGCTGTACTAAGGGATTTTTGAAGTGAGTGTATCCACATCTTGAGGTTTTTGTCTTGAACTGGATGTCTCACATCTAACATTCCAGAATGATACATTTCATTGTCCCCTATTGATTGAATCAGATGTTGACTCCATGTTCATGATAGTGGAGAATGCGAGGTTTCGAACAGCACCCCACAGCAAAACAATGGCCCGTGAGTTCCTTGCTTATGCCCTTGACATACGCAACTTCCAAAAACACACCCAGCTACATCACTGTGATATTAGTGACTTGAGGAGGAGAGTTGAGGAATGCAAATATCTCCCAGGAGATTCCAAGTCCACTGGAGCTCTTTCTGTTGAAATGATAAAGTGGTTTGCAAAGCAGAGCTTGAGAAGATTTTGTGTCAGCTTCTTGGATTTCTAACTCCAGACACATTCCAGGTAATACCAAGACAGAAACCAACCCCTTTAGTGTCACATGATCACAGAGACTAAAAGCATTTTCAACTCCAAGAAGATGCATGGTTGTTGCTGAGGTGGCCTGTATCTGATGAGTTTTGCAATGGTTGCAGGGTGCAGTGAGGATGATCAATGAACGGATCTTATCAGTACTGGACCGTGCAGGGTCAGGTGGAGTGGATGTTGGAATGTTCTTTGAGTGCTGGCCCCACTGTGTGCTGGGCCAACTGATAAGAGGAAGCATTTAGTTTTTGATGTGCTGAAATGGCATATCTCACCTGCTAGAGAAGGAATCATTCCGTACACTGATGCCAAAAGTTACATCAAGTATCTACGTGCCATTTATCTTCCAGATCAGGTACGTTTGCCACAGGCTTCTAGAAACTTCAATACATTCTCCCCTTTGTCTTCTTGAAAATGGGCAACACCTCAAGTCTTTCATGTAGCATATAGTCTATAGTCTATAGTCTATTACTATAGGGGTTGGCATGAGTGACTACTTTTTTGCATGCATTGGTAGTTCTTGAGTTATTGCTGGAATCTGCAGGGGGTGAGTGAGCTTGCAGAGGTTCGTGGAGATGCTGAAAAGGTACAAGTTTCATACCCAGAGTTTCTCAACATGTTCAATGACACTAACTGGGGATTTGGCATATTGAAGTGAAGGTTGAGACTGGTGACTGTGTACGACACACTGGAGTCACATGTGCAACATGTAATTATATCATTATTGGGCCTCAATTTAAAGAAATGACAAAGAGCTTCAACCTGTGTCCAGCCTGTTACAGTGAGGGGAAGGTGCCAGCTGACATAAACCTGGAAGAGTATGTCTTTAGGGAGTACAGTAGCAAAGCTGATATAATGGACCAGTTCAAGATATTTAGTAGCAAGAAAGGGTTCACAGCTGCACATACGCAGACTGTGACTTAAGCTGCTGAGTCTGAATTCCGAAATTTCAGAAAAGACAAAGACTCCATCGCTCTTATGGGAGGAGCACATTGATTTTATGGGACCAAGATAGGATAGACACATAAAGAAAGCACAGCAGTGGCATTATCCTCTAATTGGCAACTCAAAGTGGGCTTGGCCCCCATGAGAGCATAAACTTCCCAGAAACCATTGATTGTTTGAGCACATGAGTATACACAAGCTCGCACTGATCCTGAAAGGTCCCATATTTGTGAGTGAAGTGCCCATAGGCCTCAATGAAAAATCTGGAAAGTTAATACATAGCTTAGAAAGGATTTACCTGTGGAAGGAGACCTTGCCACAGAACAGTATTCACCTCCCCTGCCTCAAGTGCATTCTGATAGTTCAATTGAGCATTTGTATACTTCCCGAGTGAATAGTAGGCATTTCCCATCAGAAAGCGGGCCCAGGCATCCTGAGGTATGAGCTGGACTGCAAGTTCAAAGCTGTTTATAGCTGCTTCATGCCAATGGTGCTCAAGAAGGCACTGACCATAGCCATGTGACATTCAAAGGCTTGTTCTGGTGTCCGAACATTAGCACATTTCTCCCAGAACCCTGCAAGAGCTGTCTTGAAAGCCCCATAGTTGGACCCTAGATCATCATCCCCTCTTCTTTGCCTTCCAATAGCATGCCCCTTATTATCAACTCCATCTTCCCAGTTTGCTGTCTACCACCCCATGAACAATACCCCTGTCCTTCTTTTCCTGCCTCTCTTTCTGCTTGTCTTGAATCTTGGAATCTAGTCTCCTCAAGTGAAGCTCTAGATCCTCGATTCAAGTGCCAGGTATCCTGGTATGCTATGCCACGGTTTGGAGACCTGGCCCACGCTGCTCCTAGCTTATTTGATGACCTTATGGCTCCATGAATGCTTGAGGTTTCATCATCAGCAATGGATAGCTCAGATGGAAGCCTAGATCCAGAACCACCCTCCTCTTCACCAGGCCTACTAACCTTTGTCTGAGCTGCTGCAGCTACTGTTATATATCGCTCCTGAGGAGTAGTTCCATTTCCAACAGCAGAAGAAGAATCCAACTGTAGACCTAGGGCATCAAAATCTCTGTCAACATCTCCAGCTCCATCATCATAAGTCCTTAGGAGACCTTGGAAGGTTAAGCCCTCGGGGCCTTCAAGGATGAACTCAGCATGTCCTGAAGACCTCGTCAAGTATGGCCTCTATCTGCTCGTTGGTGAACTTGACGCGGGGGTTGACAGCCATCACAAGTGCTGCCATTTCACTTCGGTTGAGACAGCCATCTTTGTTGCTGTCGAACTGGTTAAAGATCCCGCATACCTTTTGTGCCCGGATACTCAATGCCTGCCGGCTGTCTGACATTCTTTCAGGGATGTCTAAAAGCGCCCGCCCGCCCTCAGATGGTTGGTAAAAATCAATAAATATGTCTCAAACAAACGACAACAACCATGATGGCGCAAGCTTCGCTTCCCTTCCCTTCCCTTCCCTTCCTCACCGAGAATGTGCCGTTTCTCTACAGACATTTTGAAGGACGAGTCGGAGATACAAAGTATGCACAAATCCAAAGGGTCAAGACTCCACCACGTGAACAACGAGTGTCCTGTAATATGTGTTTTTTCCTGAAATGCTCGAAAGAACTGAAAGAAGCGCCAATGCAGAAGGTCTAAAGCAGAGCAAAAGCAGAAGAGCTGCAGACAAAAGCACTCAAGACTAAAAAAAGAAAACAAAAGGCATTTAGTTTCAACAAGGAAAAACAGAAAAGCCATTGTTCCTCATCACTACTATATACAGCAAGCTCTTAGAAAGAAAGAAAGAAAGAATTTTCCGCCAGGTTCCGGAGAGCCTGGAAGTACCTCATCAAGATTGCTACAAGGAACAACACGCCATTCATGCATGGTCCAGCCAGCGCTCCTAGGAAATGCAACCAGAAGAAGCGCCCGCACACCGCCAAAATCGGAAAAGCGGAAGAACCAAACGGCCCGCCTGCAACCTGCAGCCAACAAGAAGCGAGAACAATCAAAAGCCCGCCACCACGAGAACAGACGGAGACGAAAATCGATTGCAAAAAATAGAAGGAGACAAGTAAGTAAGTGCACGAGAGGGGGGGTGGAACAGAAGAAAATCATTTTTTTTTCAAGAAAAACAATCGAATTCGGTGCGATGGCGATGGACACAAACAAACACACACAAGAGCTCGCGACAAAGAACACACAAGCAAAAGAAGACACGGAAGACGAAAAACATAAGGCGTGCATGGGGCTCAGACTTTCCTAATTAATCTTTACTTAGAATTAATTAATCACATTTTTATTTTAAAATCTGCTTAAGTGAAAACGTGATTAAGGTTTTTTTTAAAAAAACCTGCTGAGGTTCGAACCAGGGTTGGAGTCGGAGTCAGTCCTGAAGAATTTGAAGATTTTTTTTTCGTATTTGTGATGTAGCTGAACTGGCGATCATCCATAATACAGTCTAGCCAAATTTGGCTATCAACAGGATATGAATTTATTTTTAAAACTTCAGATTTCTTCACATTTTTGGCTACATGCTAGAACCCAATAAACAAAATCTGGCAATATTTCGAAAAAGAATTGTAGAAATTTGGCAGGTAGGTTATTAGATGATGCCTCAGGTCCATCCCTACAAGGGCTGGTGTATATGTTTTAAGGGTCGTTTGTTTTGCCTCGACACATATACCAGACCCGTAGGATCCTTGCTAGGACCCGTGTTGATACCAGGCACAGGCTTATACTGTTGTAGCCTAGGGTCAGTTTCCACATGGACAAAACTAATAACTAGTTTTTTTTTTCAAAATTTTTTAATATTTAAAATTTTTATTTTTCATGATCTACTTATGATATTGTCATATAAGAGGACTGAAATTATTTAAATTGTAGCCTGTGATAATTACCCAATGGTTTTCAACACCTCAGCTTCATGTTTTCTCAAAAATTCATTTCACTATTTTAAAGATTATTTAATAACAAAACTGACCCTAGGGCCGCTTTGGCACAAATTATATTATTTTTGGTTTTGTGAAAATCTTCAGAAAAAAAATAGTACTTTGTGTCCCAAATTCTATGGACCCCGATTGCAAAATAGAAACTAATGCAATCCACTAGATTTCACCATTTCAGTTTATATACAGGGGAATTAAACTTTGGGCAAACCATATGGGATAAAACTTGGGTGCTATTGAGAACATCTTGGGGAGCACATTTGGGAACTTGAAAACCCTTTGGGAACATGATGGATTTTTTTTTTAAATTCATCTCCGCCCCAATGATGCGCTTAATGACAAAAGCATAAGAATGAACATATAAGCCATGTAGACCTCACTACCTTTGGCATTACAAAAGTCATCCATTTTCAATTGGGGCACGAATGGGCCACAGAGTGAACCCTGACCTACAAGCACACCACAATGGATGAATGGTAAGTGGTCACAAAACAATTTTCTGTTGGGTTCCAATTCCAGTTTTTTTTTTTTTTTTTTCAACCTTTTAACAAGCCACAAGCAAATTGTTAGTGGTAGGTAATAAAAATAACCCATATCTATGTATGAACCATCTATTTAAATATTATTTATTTATTTTGTTACCTATCTATCTATGTATAAAAAAGTAGTGGTACACCCTTACATTAAAAGTTTCATTACGAGTCGATTTTTACATGATTCAAAAGGATCATGTGTTTGTTGCCAATGTGCTAGTTACTGACCCAACGTAAGAGATGGTGGCTTTGAATGTCATTAGTTGATCAACATGTGTAAATGTGAAAGTTAGCACATTACTAAAAATTCACAAGTATAGAGGGCTTCATGAGGGGCACCACTTTATTCCGATGACCATAGAAGTGCACGACACACTCGAGCATGATATGGATCGTTTCATCAAGGAGTGTGCCCATCTTTTCCATGATAAATGATTGAGAGATCATTTATCCTTGTCTTTTTGCATTCAATTTTTCAAGCAGCATGTTGATATTGTTATTTAGTGTGCTTTAACCTCTATTATAAAAAGGAAAATTGCATTAATGGGTGATGCTTGTTCTAGACCTCTCATTACTATTAGAGCTCACGATTTGCTTGTAAGTGACATTAGAAAGGCCATGGATGAAATAGCTTCTTACCACGACAAGGACTAGCTCTTTCCATTTTGGCCTTTTTTTGGCCTTCCTTTTTTTTGTCTCCTTTGCGATGGTTCTGGCCATCAATCTTTTATTGGATTTTTGTGTCCAATCTACCTATGTATAAGAAACCTATTTTTTACAAATTTGGTTACCAAGGTGAAACCAAATATTAACTCAATTTAAATTCATTCACAACTAAATAGATAAAAGGAATGCAAATAAATGAAAAGTTTATATTGAATCCTAATTGGGGATGGATAACATTTCATTGTTTCATGGATGTTCAGACTTATCTGATTACAATATTTGGTGGTTTTTTTTTAAAAATAAATACATTTGTGAATTCATTTTTCAATTTGGCATATTCAAAATTCAACATCCAAGACAAATTGACAAATTATGAAACCATAATAATGGTGTATCGGTTCATGGCATAAATTGGGAACTTTATGGGAACACATTGGAAACAACAAAAATTTCAAAAAATTTAACATAGTCCAAACTATGTTTATCTAGTAATTTTTATTAAAAAAATCTTTGAAATCTGGCAAATTTGGGCCATTTTTTTTCATGGGAGATCTTTCATAGAGGTCAAAATCATATTTTTCAGGTTGAAATTTGCTGAAATTTTACCCCAGAAATACAGTGGTGACAAAGGATTGGGTTGCCAAAGGTTCTCTTGTTCAGCCATTGTACTTTTTTTTTGGTGTTAATAGGATTTGAATGTAGTTGTTTTTACAATGCACATGCAAGTTAGATTTAACCACAAAAATTGCATGTAATTTTAGTCATGGTGGATGTCATAAGGTCTGCCATCCATATTTGTTAATGATATGAAATGTAGTAATTTGTTGCAATTTATTTTATTGAATAAGAAACGTTGTGTTCATTAATATAACATGTGTTTTTTTATTGTCCTTAAAAATTGAAAATGCATGATAATTTGTAAATATGGTATTAAATTTAATTATAAAAAATTTAGTATTGAAAAAGCAACATTGGGTTTCAAAAGCTTTATGTTACGCAAGTCAAAATGCGCTATTAAGTTATTAAGTCGTAATAGTGACATACAAAACCTTGTTGGATTGTTGAATTATTTAGTAGATGATACTTTCAAAAACATATGTTCGAAAGGTTTAGAAAACAGTAATAATGTGTTATGACAAGACAAAACATGGCATAACATTTGATAATTTATTTGTGAAATATACAAGTTTATGATCTATCCAATATGTTTCTATTGATCCATAATAACATGGTTGCATTTGTGTATTTGTCCGAATATTATTAATTTTTGTATTGTTAATAGTTGAGTTTTTTGAAAAAATAAAGTTTCAAATTGCACTTCTTCATAAAGTTTTGTAGTGATAGTGATTGACTTGGTTTTGTTAATACATGTTTATTTTGAAATTTCAAATTATCATTGTTGGACAATTAGAAGGTATATAATTTAATTTTACATAACTAAAATAAGATGTTCCCATTTTAGGTAATCTATATATATATTTTTGAATATTCTTTTTTAACAAGCCTATAATGAGTTTTAACACCATAATTTTTTATTATTTTCTGGATTTATCCAGAATCTATGGTTTCAAGCCATGTATATTTGTGCACCTTAATTTTTTTAAATACAAAAAAACACATGTTTGACTAAATGACATATGAAAAGACACATTGATTAGGAAAAAATAAATTCAAATATGGTTTTTTTATCTTTCCTTTTTTTCCTTTTTTTCCCTTTTTCTTGTTGGGTTTCTTTATTTGTTTGATTGATTTGGGGTTTATTAGTATTATGTGAATATGAATTTATTCACCATCATTGTACTAGTTGATTTTTTTAATTATTAAAAAAATTAAAATATTTTTTAATGCACATATTTGCATCATGCAATATGCATTACACCATATACAAAAATATCTAATAATACATTACATTATCTATCATATTGATTTTGATTTTTATTTTATTTTTTAAAAAGATGAAAGGAAGTTAAAATGCAAATAGCAACAGTATTTTTAATTATAAATTCTTGAATTGACATTAAATAACCTTCAATTAATCCAGAGTTTTTTCCCCAATCACAGAGTTTTACTAATGCTATTTTACAATTGCATGGTTTCATCATAAATTATCATTGTTCCATGCTTATTATAACAAAATTAAATTAAATTTTTATTTGATATCACTTTCAAAAGTTCTTGATTTGTATTGACATTTTGTATGTTTTTTTGTTAAACAAAGAATTTGAGATGTTATATAACTTTGGATCGACTAATTTTTTTAAAATATAATTTTAAAGAACAAGTATTAAGAAAGTTTACAACTACATCTTTTCTATGATATAATTTCAAAGTATCAATAGATAAGTCATATCAAATGTTTGTTTTTAAGCAAATCATTTTTTCTTCAACAATTGAATTTATTTTCAATATATATATATATAGTTTTTATAGCAATGAACGTTGAATAAATTTGTATTTTAAAACATGTTTCATCACATGAGTAGAATCAAATGATAAACAATTTAAAATCAAACCTTGTGCACAATGTATAATGCATGTTCCTACCAATTGAATGGGGAATTGAATTCTTATTATCACATGAACATGTTTATTTTTAATTTGTATATGAACATTTTTTTTATTTATCGATATCTATTTTTTATTAAGTATAATGAATTTTTCATAAAAATGAAAATTTTATATTCCTGTGTTGAATACATCTTGAAATTGTAAAATTCATCCATAATAATGATTTTGAAAAGCTAAGAATATTTTAATTTGAAGGTGATTGATCCCCAAATCATTGAAATAGAGGTTGAATGTCATTTGGTTAGTTTGATTCTTCTCTCTTTTCTTGGTCACAACTTTCACCTCAATGCAACCCCACTAAATATTCATTTTAAAAAAAACCTTTTTAATGGTGTAAAACAAGGTCCAATTTGGACAAGGATTGTTGAACACCTTGAAATTTCACATTTTCAAAAATGAAAATACATTTAAGTCTTGAGAACTTCTTGCATTGCCACACACTTCCTTCTCACAAGGACAATGTGTTTAGGTGTCTACTTTGCCTCAACTTATTATCAACATGTTTCCCTCTTGTCTTGTCCTACCCTTGGTCATGAACCCAAAACTAGGGTTACAACACAAAATATTCATTAAACAAATAGTTGTCCACTACACATACTTGAAAAAATTGGACCATTGTATAGAACACAAATTCCATTACAAAACCAAATGCATCAAATATCAAATAGCAATCTCAAAATGTTTGCAACAAAATTGTTTTTTTCCAAAAACAATTCCTAGAAGGCAAATCTTGCACCTCATGTTAAATGTCATCAATACCCATTTTTTCTAGGGTTCCTATTCGGAGTTGTCGTTTGAAGTCCAAGATGAATTATCAACTCTTTTGACATGACATTGATGATAAAACAAAGAAGTCATGGATGCTTAGATATAGATTCCACAATATTCATGACCAATTCATTTTTCAAAATTATTAATACAAAACCTATTTTTGACAAAAAAAACTTTTTGGTAAATTTCAAGGTTAATGACTTCATTATAACATCAAGATTCAGGAATTAGGTGTCATGGTAGCAATGTTTTTCATACTGAAAGTGAAATTCAAAATTAACAAAAAAATAATTTTGAAAGTTTTTAGTCCTCAGAAGTCAAGGGGAAAAACTTGTGATTTGTATAGTTCGTTTTCATTGTGTCAAAAATATAGAAGGATAATTAAAAATTTATACTTTATTTCTAGTTTTGTAACCAGATTTGACTAATTCTTCTTAGGGATGATCACTTTTTCTACATTACTCAATGAATGATGATTGCCACTTTGAACACAAACAAAAATTCCTAAAAGAATCACTACATGGCAGAATCAATATTGGGTTCAATATAATTAGGTACGTCATGGCCTATAAAGTTTTGATAACTTCATGATCGAGCTTGATTCTGCAATCAACAATAGAGTTCTCTGTAAAATAACGAAAATACCACACCAGAACCCTGAGTTTGGTCATACATGAGGTGAGATTTTTAAAAACCTGCACAAGTAAATAAGCATTAAATGGGGTGAAACTCAAAAACCATCAATTTTTGTGATAAACTGAGTTTCATCTTGTCTTTCTCTTTCCTAAGTGCCTTCAGTGCTGCTACATATTCTTTCCCCACTCCTACCTGTACAACTACTATAATTATTCTCGAACCTTGTGTGGTTTCAGCACTTCATACTGAGATTAATAAAATTTCCTTACTTTGTGAATACCACTAAAAGAGGGGATAGGGGCTGAAAGGAGGCCCAAAGACAAGGGGAAGACAGGGTCACTTTATGGATAACTCTAATATGTTTAATAAATCCCAATTTGTCCATTATTAGTTCAGCTTGTGGCTTGTGAAACTTGGAGAAGATGCATAATTGTGACCACATCAAATTTGGTGCCCTTATCAAATATTAATTCCATTTGTCATCTCTTGTTTGCACCTCAACTCACATTTAATTTATGGTGAACACAAACATTTGAGTAATGTACAACATCAACTTGCAAGATTCACAAGTAAATTCAAGAACAATCGTACTTTAGCAAGCAACTTCCAAATAAGGCCATGTATCAGCAAGTATGAAGTATGAAGCTCCAAAAACTTCCTCCATGGGAAGCTCCAAAAACTTTGCAAAACATGCATTCAAAGATGTTGGACTTAGAGTTCCATCATAACTTCACAACCTTAAAACAAATTGTATCCCATTTTTTGCATCCAATATATCACTTGAATATGTGCCAATATCTAAAGTTGTAGTGGAAATTACATTTAATGTTCTTCAAAGAGGTCAATACTAGATGCTCTACCAAATATTTGATAAGTCATACAATCAGATAAATCACATAATAAAACTTTGTTGGGAACATGACATCAAGGGATTTTTTTTTAATTAAAAGAAATCCTAGCAATAAAACTATTTATACTAGCAAATCATCATATATTGTCACTTCAACAAATTCACATATATCCAACTTTAAACTACATCAAATAGTGTGAAAAATCCAATCAAGACATTTGACACTTTTCAATAAACCATCACCTCTAATGTGGCAACTCTTTGATTATTTGTCAGCAAAGAATGCATTGCAATTGGAGTAGTTCATATAGATTTCAATGGAATGCTTGCAAAGAAATACGCTATTACCTTTGAACTTTCATCTTTGCACTATATGATTTAACAAGTAGCTCATCCCATTATGAAAGCTCAAAGCCATGGCTTTTCCCATTAGGAAAGCTCAAAGCCATGGCTTTTCCCATTAGGCAAGCTCAAACCAGCAACAACTAACATAGGAAATGTTCCATGAAGTTCGCAAAAAATGAACTCGTAGTTCACAGTAACACCTGGTGAACATCCCTCAAAATGTGGGACCAGATGAACACTTCATTACATTAAGGTCTGGGGTGGCAGATAATGTCATTTTCTTGACCAAAAGATATGACATAATTTTCCTGTGATGGTCATACACTCATCATAACAGTGAACAAAATCTCTGTTGAATATGACCTTTGGAAACAAATTGTTGAATCTGCCACCCGACCTAAATGTCATGGAATGGTCTCAAACTTGCCCATTATGTTGGATGCATCACCCAGCTCACCCTAATGGGCTCAACTAACACCTTACCCAACATAGTGGGCAGGGGCTTGAACATGCATCAGAATTTTCAACTCATTATATTAAACCTAAAATGGCACTGAAATACAAACCTACCACTTATGATAGATATTTATACATTGATATTGTCAGATACATATGTATAAGATTGCACCTAAAATTGTATATATGAGTTCTTTTTCATTAAATTCAAAAGTCATTTGACTTGGGATACTCTATAATCTAGTAGGACATAAAGAAAACTGCACTGTGAAATCCATTTATGGACACTCTGGCTTGCAAATGCCATTATGAAGGAGATAGTACCTTGGCAGGACAAAGAGGATCTCATTCTCCTCGATTTCAGTTCATGTCCATCAATTGGATCTCCAGCTAAACCCCAAAAACAGCAACAAATCCAAATTCGACATACAAACCCACTGACCCCCCGCTTTCAGCAGCAGGAAATCAATATCACATGTTGCGAAATAGTGACAAACCCACATGTGGCCCAAAGATGTAAGAGGCCACACTATCTCCAATTGTCCAAGAATGAAAAACAGAACATATTGGACATAACTATCTGCCGGATTCCTTGTGACCAGTCAGAGTCCTGGTAGAGTACAGAAGTTGGGTACCACATCATCAAAAGATAGGCTGAAACAGGAGTCTGTGGAACTTAAGTTCTTGGCTCCTTGCTGGTAAAGTTTGCCAAATGCATGAGACAGACTCCAACAGACATTACTCTGACATGACAGACTACCATCAATAGTTGCCACTGCTGAGTTGACAAGCTACAGAGCAGACACACAGTTCTAGCTACTAAAACAAATCAGAATTTACTTAGTGGAGCCAAGCACAAAATCTAACATATACAGAATCAATAAAACATGACCTTTATTGTTCAGCACTCAACAGGAGGTAAACCTGAGGGGTTCTGAACTCCAGGAGGATGTGAGGTGTGCACTGTGCACCTGTTGAAGGTGGTTATTTTGTCCAACTCTAGGTAATCTTTCATTAGCTTGGGAAGTGCCCTTCTTTCTCAAGATCATCATTAACAATAATGACACTACAATTAGAAGAAAGTGCAACAAGTCCGATTCATTGCTTTCAGGGTTTCCAACCTTATAATAGGCATGACGAGTAAGCTTCCACACCACAATATAGATCAGACTGCTCAGCAGCAGAAGCTCTTAGTGGTATTTCACCTCTCCATAGGAAAGATGGAGAAACGGACTCCAAAATATAGACATGTATACAAAATACAGCAGGGTGGTATGCTACACAGGAATTCAGAACTTCTATCCTTAAACCCAAGAATTCAGACCAGTTGGTTTACCTAAAGTCTGAAGATTGGGTGAAGCACTCTTTTCAGACTCCATTTGCTCCTGCAACTGCTCCATCCCCACCTTGAGAAATTCAACCTGTTGTGCAATGCCTAGGGGATGCTTGCATCGAGCTACACTTCAGTCAGTTGCCAAATTAGGTTGTCATCACTGCAAGCTGTCTGTTGACCTGAAGCATGACTCCTAATTTCCAATTAAGGGAACCACAAGTTGAAGAAGATCTAGCTGACTTGCTGATGCTGACAGACTGCGACCTACGCCTTGAGTTTAGAGACTGAAGCATGCTCCAAATCTATTAATGCAGCAGAGACAAACTCTACTTGACACATTGGAAGCCCTTGCAGATGCCAAGCCAGATTGCAAACAAGATTGCACAGACAACAGCATCAAGAATCAGAACCAGCTTCACATTGTTCCACCACATGCGGTGAGCATGAAGCCTTGCACTCCTACTCTTTTGCAGATGGTGGGTTGCTTCTGGTGTGGAACCACCTTCCACCATGACCTCAAGTTTCTGACCCTTGTCCAATACCTTGCCACTGTTCTCCATCATAATCTCCTTCACCTCAATTACCTGCACAAGGTTGTCAACTGACTGTCAACTGGGTCCTACCTGTAAGAAAACCATCTGACACGTGACCATGTAATTCAGAAAATCCAGCTATGTCAAGCATATTATGATTTGTTCAAAACCTCAGCAAGCATTAGAGTGTTTGGTTCTGCAACACACATCACTCTCCTCAAATTTTAAGAAATATTTCCATAGGCCAAAACACAACAAAGGAATCCATAAGCAGATGGACTAAGTCATCAGTCCCTCATGACCAAGATAACTCCAGAAAACACAGTGAGAAGGTCAGAATCTTCTTTTTGACGTATGGAGGCAACAACTCTCTCCTTCAAAATAACAAGCTGAATAGTCTTAGATATGGAGCCTTCAACTGTACACAGTTTACTCACCTGATTCTTGACCTTTTTCTTGTCTGCCTTCCCTCCTTTCCCTCTTAAGGGTGAGAATCGAAATCTCCTCTCTGAGTTCTTCTCAGAAGCTCGTTCATGCTTGTGATTGTGATTGTGGTTATTGTGATTGACATTGTGGTTGGATATGGAGACTTCAGGTTGCCCAGAGTGTATATATGTATCATCCTCATACTCTCCATTCTGTTGTGCTAGCAATTCCTCTTCTTCAATTCGGTCAACCTCCTTCTGCGGCACACCTACAAATGGTGCAATAAGACGCCTAAAAACAGTAGAAAATATATCTGTCAAGCAATAAGGTTCCAGCCCCTGTCCATCCTGCCGCATCCCCTGGTCATGCATCATCATTTTGAACTCATCCCTCACATCCTCCAGAAATGCAAAAGCTTTGTATTTGGTCAGAGCTTCATCAACGATGGCACAATAGGTGAATGGTTCTTCCATAATACAGCTGAATATTTTCCTCTTGATCGTGTATGTGAAGCGGCTATGAAAAGCCGGCACTTTCTCCAGGCATTGTGCAGCAACCAGTGCCAGGTCCATACTATCAGCTCTGTGCTCTGCCACTATCATCGTGCCCTTAGAAACCGAGGCATAGTAAACCAGATTGGTAATGGAGCCCACTGCCAGTCCCATTCCCAACCCTCCTCAGCTTGCCTGAATCTTTGGATTCCCCTTTCTGTCTTATTAATGACAATCCAGATCCTTCCGCTGTTTCCTTGCATATGAATCAGGTTGATGCAGATCCCCCTATCTCAAACCGTGAGACTCAACAGTGAGCCTAATGAGATACACTCCTACAGTAACGCCAGATTTCTACACCAAGGATCTGGCTTTTTTCTGCTTCTTACTCAGCACTTTTTTGCAACACATCCAATACTTGCGATCATCTGTGATGATGAGAGCCTACACAACAAGCCTCTAATGTTAGTCGATCTTCACCTTTCCGAACATCACCTGACTGCAAATAAAACAAAATTTAGGTTGATGTCCTTGCTGTCTCACAACCAAATTGGAAATCGAAAAAAAAACCTCCTCCTAATCCTTGAAGAAATCTGAAACAATAGCCGGAACATTGCGTGTGTTGTTCCCGGGGATGAATAAGTAGAATGAAAGAAAGGCGGACTCACTGATAACCTGATACCAAACGCACTTCACAATAAGAAACAAACGCGTTTTACCCTAAGAAAAAAAAGAAGAAACAAGACTTCAAGAGCAGTCCCGCAAGCCGTCGTGCTTCTTAAGAAACCATCTTTCTCAGCACATCCTCCTAACCCAAGGCTACCCCTTCTCCTAGCAATGCGCTTGTGAAAAGAAAGGGAAGAAATCCAGACCAGAATCTCCAGGAAAGAAAGCGAAGAAAAGAGAAAAGAAAGAAAGAAAGACCGACCTCAAAAAAGACGCCGAGCACAACTTTGCGGGAAGAGGATGATCACGCTACCGAAAACGGCGGCACACGAAGAAGAAGAGAAGCGCAGCAAAGAGAAGGAGGACATCATTGTCGTCGCACAGGACAACACCGGAGGCCCAAGAGTTTATAAGCTATTTTTAAAAAATGGCATAGAGAAAAAAAGGCGCAGAAAAGGATCGGTGCGAGGAGGAATTCCGAGAACTCGCGCCCTGCAGGCAAGCAACCCGGATCGCAGCACAAGTCGCTGCAAATGCAAATGGGAGCGAGCGAGCAAAGAAAAACACACTTTGTTCCGGAATTGCAAGCGACTGACTGCACTCGTCAGGAGAGACGGAAAACGAACGAACGGGACGGACGCACTGGGAAGACGAACTAAACTAAACTCTATCAGAAACGAACGGGTCTCTAATTGCCATCCGACGGCTCAAAACCGGAGTGCACATCTTATCGAACGATGGAAGCTATGGGGGAGAATTGAACTAACTGGCTAACAACAAGTCGGTAACCATACCATATATGAAAGTTTTTTAATAAAAAAAAGCAAAGGATCTTTCTATATTCTTAGCTACCTAATAGAACTTATAATTAAAATCTGGTGACTTGGAATTTTTTTTATTTTTATTTTTATTTTACTTTTACTTTACTTTTTTTTAATTCTAAATCTGGCGAATTTGAGCCATTTTTTAATGAAAAAACATTCTTTGTGTATAGGTCAAAATCAAATTTTTCAAATCAAAATTTGCCTGTTAAAAAAAAAAGTATTCGCTGGACTGTAGGAGCATGATGAGTTCACAAGCACCTGGAAATGTGGAAAGGTTGAAATAAATGGGGGGGGGGGGAAGAAGTTGAAGTAAATGGCTAACAAGTCAATAAACTCGTTAGCAATCCAAGATTATTAGGTGGTCTAATCTGGGTGGTCTAGGAGAAGGATTGGTCTTGAGGTTGGTCATTCATTCCAAGTTTCAAGGTGCTCAGGATGACCAGGGGGGTTTGGGAGCCTAAGTTAGTGAGTGAGTGAGTGAGTGAGCAAGCACCTAGAAATGTGGGAAGATTGAAATTTGGGTCCCGTGTAAGAGCATCTCCACCAATGCTCAGGATGAGGTTCATCAATCCCATCCAGCGAATTGAATTCACTTAGAAGCCTGCTGGACCCTTGGAAAAATGCACAGCTTTCCGAGCCGTCGGAGGAGCTCTGGAACAGTGTCTAATCAACACAGTCAAATCGTGTACATATTTAGATTGCTCCCTCTGTTTCTGATTGGGTAGATGGTTTGATTGCTCCAAGTGGGTTGTTGCTATTAGTAGTGTCGCACCCACTTATTTCAATCTTAGTTTTTAGTTTTATGGGTGAGGTTTGGAAAAAAAGTTAGTAAGTAAAACTTGGATGTGAGAAACATGTTTGCAGAGTCACATACTTACTGAGCGTTGTTGGTAGTGGAAATGCTCCAAATTGTACATGCAACCAACCGAAAGACCAGCCATTCTCTTCTGCGAAGACCATGACTTTACATCATTTTTTTAATTGTTTTTTTCTCTTTCTCTCTCTCTCTTTTTCTTTCATTTCAATTTCAAATTGAAGAGGGTATGGTGTCTTCCAAAAATGGAGGTAAGATTCGTCTGCCATGACTAAAGATTTCTTTGAAAATATTCTATCTGACAGTGGATGACAAATAACAAAGGAAAACAAATAAATCTTAAGGTCTTTTGCACACTCTCCTAGTTATGTATTTATTTATTACTTACGTAGAATCTTTGAAAGGAAACCAATAGCCTACAGTGTAATTAACTAGGGACAGCTTTTCTTTTTTTTTAATTTTCTGCTCTTTCCTTTACCTGCGCTTCCTATCCAGCACTAAAACAAAGGTCAAGGTGTAAGAGCGACAAAAATGGTCTGTAACACCGTCCTTTGGATGAAGTACATCCTTCAAATGGGTATAACCAGACCCTTCTCTAAGGCTAAAATTTTTTACCTTCCATTAACTAGGGTAGGGTATCAATATTTTTGATCTCCCAATTCCAATACATATTTCAAGCCCCTGGGGTGTGTATGCAGTAGGGGCTAGTGGGTTCAACCCTTAGACATTGCTAGAGCCCAAAATTCAGCCTTCAAGGCATGCTAGGGGCCCTGGATTCACCTTGGATGATGAGTTGAGTTATCTTAACTTACATTAATGGGGCTTGCCTACGACCTTGCTGGGGCCTGAAATTCACCATGGATGATGAGTTATCTTATATTAAGGGGCTCAACTTAAAACAACATTCAGGCCGAAAATTTGTTCTCAATGACCAAAAAATTATATACATTATTAAGAGGCTCAGCCAGGGGCATGCTAGGGCCCAAATATTGAATTGATTCAGCCCAGATGACTAATTAATTAATCTTCCATAAAACAGTTTTGCCTAAGGGCATGCTAAATAAAAAGCCTTGAGGATGGATCAGTTACCATCAATGGACCAGACCAGTTGGATCAGACCAGTTTCGGTTGTCAAAAGGTACTAGGGTGTTCTTAGGAAGGGCTATATTAGTCTAGGCCCAAAAATAGTGGCAGCCAATATTTTCTCGTGGGCTTGACTTGCTGCAAATGAGGAGTCATCAGCAGCAGTCAGCAGATGGTACTTGTAGAAGAAAAGGAAGACGCCCAGAACTCTACTGCCATGAAAAAAAGGTCTCTTGAGGTGCCAACCAAGGCTGACCCAAATGGGTTCATGAAAGTGCATGTGGGTGCACCACCCTCAGTACACACCTTCTTTTTTGGCTTTTAGGTCCACTACCAATATGATGTATATGACTCTGATTTTTTTTTTGTGAGCAAGTGCAAAAGGTTGGCAAAATAAACAAGCAGCTCCGACACGAAAGGCTCTGTCCTGAAATAATATATTACATTTTTAAAATGTATTAGGAACTCATGGGATAAGAGTTTGTCGGCTTTATGAAGGATTTTGAATTTTTTTTTAATATTTGTGTTAAGAGAAAAAAAATTTAACCCTTTTGAAATTCATCATGTATACTTGAAAATTCCAACCATAGTTCCATTTCTTTTTCTTTAACCATACAAATGATTATAAAGTTGTAAGTAATAATATTGTATCAAAATTCAATCCAAGTTTTTCCAAAAAACAATGTAAACAATTTCTCGTAATGTGCACAAACTAAAATTAATATTTAGATGTTTGAGACAAACATTAGTATCATTTAGATGAAAAGAGTTGGGAAATTTATTCATTTAATTCTTAGTCTCATTTCACTTTCAGGTTTGAAAATTTGATATCTCTTGTAATTTTTGTTGTCACATTTTGGCTTTAGGATTTTCCATGAAAGGTGTTATGTTTTTATGCTTGACGGGTGTACATGTGGATAAAAAAACATCCAGTTTTTTTTCATCTTGTGATTGATAAAAATGATTTTTTGTTTGCACATGGTCCATGAAAACTAATATAAATAAATATATTTAGGCCACAAGGTGCCACCATTTTGGATGAAATTAATTAAATGGAAAATGCAACATCCATACGTTACACTTTAAAGAAATGAAGACGATAACGGTTTGTTGTTATACATTTGGCAATTTGAATGCAATATAAATCGGTTTGTGAAAATCTAGCCAATGTGCTTCTATTACACCATATTCACATTCATTTTTAGGGACATTTGCCCATATATGGTCTAATTGAGATCTAAATTTTGTGGTGTTTTCACTAAATTGTAATTTTAATTTGAACTTATCCATTAAATCTAATAATTATTGTTTTTTAGAATGTTGACATTAAAATCTCCCATTATGATGATTGGACAATGTTCAAGAGAATGTTGAATTATAATTTGAAGCTTGTTTAGGAGTGTAGAAATTGAACATGAATGAACCCTACACACACATACAATATGTATTATTTTCGTGTATTAATATTAAAAATTATTGTTATATATTGTAAACCATTGCTAGTTTTTGTATTAAAAGAATCTAAGTGCATGTGTATGCCATACAACATCATTAACCCATGACCATGATGGATTGAATTATATGTATACTTTGATTAATTTATAAATTTGTGCACATCTATTGATGCATGGTGTATTTTTGTTTTTGTAAAACATGAAATTTGAAAGATTTGAAGATTATGATCATGGTTGATGTCTTCATAATGTTGGTGTAAAGAATTTGTTTTCAAGGCTTGTATAATTACATGAAAATTATGTAATTTTTTTAATTGAGGAATTAATGGTATCCAAATGACAATGGTTTTCAATCTATTCAATTATATATATACATTCTTGGATCCACATAGAAATTTTCATGTTGGAAAAAAATTAACAAAAAAAAAATTATTTTGTTCAAATGTGGAATAATGTTATATATGTAACCCATGTTTTTTTAACATTAGTAGAATCAATAGCCAATTCATCTAATGATAATCCTTGAGAATGATGGGCGGTTTTTATTGTTGTAAATTGAATTAGAAATTGAATCCTTATTATGATAACTACTAACTCTTATATCTTTGATGATAGGTTCAATTGGTGTCCATTTTGATTCAATGTTGTTGTTGTAATAATGATTGTATTTTTCTCTTGTCAATGTTCCAATTTTAAAATTTTGAAACATTATCCATATGATCGTTTTGTCACAACATGTTGTTGATGCTTTAAAAATGTCATCAATTCCATTCACAAGACCATCATACATTGCATAAAACATATCTTTTTTTATTTGAATCATAAAATGCAAACCTATAGTTTTTCTTAGATCATTTGAGAATTTATAAGATGGTGGGCATGATTGATGATCAATGTCCATTATTTTGAAATTAAATGTGGGGCCTAATGTATTAATGAACACATGTTCGTTGTGTTTTTGTACAAGTTTATATATATAATATAAATATGGAATAATAATATTGTTGGGCGGTTGTCAATTACAAAATGAATTTATAAATTGAATATCCTTTGTATTTTTTTGTTACAGTGCAAAATTTGTTCAAAGTTTGTATGAAAACCATATTAAATTACCACCTAACTATATTTAATTCATAACATTAGACATACGTTTGCCAAAAAGTTGGTGCTAATACATTAACATTGTTTTTGATATTCTGAGAAATTCAACTATCTTTCACATGAGATGTTTAATAAAAATCACATGTCATGATAACATCATGATAACATCCTCACCATTAAATAATTTGTTTTGAATACATGTTATGAACCTTAACCTATTATCTATAACATTTAACATTTTAACACTAACAAGTGAGATTTTATTTATCACAAAAAGTTGTAATTGTTCATATCAACATGTAAACCTATTTAATGAGTTTATTGATAAATTTGATAAACTAGATAATGATTGTTGGACATGTATGTTCAATGTTGAATGTATTATTAAACCCACTAGATCAACAAAAGTTAGCGCATCAGTGGTGGGAGGAATGTTTGCAGTAGCAACAATGAGTTGTTGAAGAGAAAGGTTTACTAAGGTAGGTACCGGGTCTGGATTATTCGGCACAGTCCTGTGATGTGCAATTGCAGCTTGTAATGCAGCTTGAGAAGCGATGGCGATGTCTATGGCGTAAGTTGGATTGGGAATCTAGGTGACACCCAAAATCCTTGCAGAATGTTGCTCGTAAACATCTAATGCCTAATAGTGCACATAACGAGCCAATTGTTTGAATGCAAACGCCTCGGTGTAATTAGTGCCATACTTGAGCTCTAATTAACAAACCACAGTTGAGAAAGTTGCCTTGAACTCCTTCAAAGAAATAGTACCTGGCCTTCCACTGAACTTCTCAATTCTCCCGAAGGAACTACTGACCTCCATGGTGTATATGGGTGTTGAGGTCACTACTTGCAATGGAATATACAGTGATGGTGTGAAAGTAGATGCGGCAACAAGTGTACCCCATTAATGAACCCCTCCCAATGGACTTTGATGTATCGTTGATGTAATGTAACCTGAACCTAAATTCCTGGTAGGAATTGTACTAGATGACGATGGTGCTGTAGACACTTGATGGTACCGTCGTGAAGATCGTGAGCTTAAAGAAATTGGCTCAAAGGATTGTGTGTTACTTCATAGTTGATACCTGGGCTATGGTTGAGAGGTAGTGCTCTCATCATTCGAGGACATGTTGTTGTCCCATGCCCCAAAATTTTGTGCTAGCACACAGCACAAACTACAAAATTCTAACACAACGTACAGTTTGAAAAATATATTGCATCATTGGGAATGACCCGTGACAAACAAACGTCATATAGAAATCAAATGAATGTCTAGTGAAGGTTCGACAAAGATTACACAAAGGTCGGACGGAAGTCAAACAAACGTCGAATAAAAAGGTAGGACAAGATAACAATACGGTGCAGGACGTCAATGCGATAGGACGTCAAAGCATACGACGATAAAGCGCAGGGCAGCATGGCGTAAGATGTCAAGGCGACAGGACGGAGGATCGTAACACAACAGTGCGCAAGACGTTAAGGCGGTAGCACGGCAGAACACAAGACACAAAACGCAGAACGAACATTAAACGGAAGTTGGATGGAAGTTTGACAAACGTCGAACGGACGTTGGTTGGACGTCAGACGAAAGTCCGACGGAAGTCCGACAGACGTCAAATAGACGTAAGACGGAAGTCCAACGAAAGTCCGACGAAAGTCCGATAAATATCGGACAAAAGTCCAACAAAAATCCGACAGACGTCAAACGGGCAAACCTCAACCACCGTTGCTACAATGGTAGGTGGCGACGCTACACTGTAGCTTCTAATAACGCAACACTGCAGCGAGGCCGGTAACGTGTTGCAGCTCACTACTGCGGTGAGGCCGACAACGTGTTGCAACTTATTACTGCAGCGAGGCCGGCAACGTGTTACAGCTCATTGTTGCGGCGAGCCTGGCAACATGTTACAGCTCGCTGCTACGGCAAGGCTAGCAATGCAATGTTACGGCGAGACTACAGCTCGCTGCTATGACAAAGCTAGCAACGCATTGCAGCTCCCTGTTGCGGCGACGCCTGCAACGCAACGTTGCAGCGAGGCTGGCAACGCAACGTTGCAGCAAGGCCGGCAACGTGTTGTAGCTCGTTGCTGTGGCGAGGCCGGTAACGCATTGCAGCTTGTTGCTACGACGAGGCCGGCAACGCGTGGCAGCTCGCTATTGCGGCGAGGGCGACAACGCGTGGCAGCTCGCTGTTGCGGCGAGGCCGGCAACGCGTGGCAGCTCGCTGCTGCGACGAGGCCAGCAACGCGTGGCAGCTCACTGTTACGGCCAGGCTGGCAACGCGTTGCAACTCGCTGCTACGACGAGGCTGGTAACGCAACGTTACGGCGAGGCCGACAACGTGTTGCAGCTCGCTACCGTGGCAATGGCCAGCAACACTACAACTTACGGCACTGTTGCGACGATGGCAACAACGCGCTGCAGTTTTTTTTTTTTTACTCGACAACTTCAAGAAAAAAAAAGAATGGGAGAAAGAGAAAAGTTTTGAAACCTGTTTTCTATTGTCCCGGCTTTGCTGGTTGTAAGAATGTAACACGCAAGCTCCCTCCAATACTAATGCAAGCTCCCGCGGGTAGTAGCAACACCAACACCCTCCAGTAACAGTAGCATTAACCTTAGCAACAACAACAATAACTCAAGAACTTACAAGCAAAAGAAATATGTGGCTTTCAACATCAAGCATAGAAAATGGAGTTTTTCTAGAATTGAATTGTAAAGAAAGAAGGAAATGAAATGTATGTAGACGGTGGTCATGCAATGGCCATCGTGAGCATCTAGAAATCCTAGCTTATTATGGAGGAAACTCCTGACAAAGGAATTCTAGAAAAACTAAAAGGAGAAAGAAAGG
>Ga0116227_10004294_pt1 | contig 30956 bp, 17 predicted proteins | sample S1TSphgellanicum_FD_89693 | JGI IMG/M metagenome (GOLD analysis project Ga0116227, IMG submission 89693) | Host-associated microbial communities from peat moss isolated from Minnesota, USA - S1T2_Fb - Sphagnum magellanicum MG | ecosystem: Host-associated > Plants > Peat moss > Unclassified... | reverse complement strand
TGGTTGGATTTGGATGCAGGACCAAATAATTGAGTAAGCTTGTCCCTCTTCCTAGTCTAATCCCGGAGCTTTTAGCACGCCCCTCTCACCCCCTTTAGTGCTGGAAGCTGGGAGCGTTCCCCGAGTCCCAGAAATTCCGCAACTTGAGTGACTTAGCCCCAACTTGGGGCTAACTAGGGACTTGGGAGTGCGTCAGCCATTGTCCTCATTGCAACGCCAAAGCTCTCTTTCTTCTGACTATCTATTCATGAATTGTAAAATTCAAATTCTGCCATCAAACCCCAAAAACTATTGATTCGTTAGCTTGAGGGTTCAATATTGGGTTAAAAAAGAAAGTAAAAAGAATAGTCTAGGAAGAACATTTGGAGAGCTAATCTCTTTTAATTCTAAATTTTGTGTTATACAAAAGAAAATTTGTCAATATATTTTACACACTAATAACATATGTTGACAACCAACTTTATGGGGAAAAAAAAAAAAAAATTCATAAGCATAGCTATTAATGATAATATTATTAAAAATTTAAAACAATTGAAGATGTTATTTCATGACATAAAATGTTCTACATTATTCCGACATTATGTATAAATAGAAGTAATATAATAAATATGTAATATTTTTAAAAGATAATTTATTTAGTTTAATTTCCAAAATTGTGATCACTATGTCAAAACATGATTAGAGGGTTGCCTAATGGTGAGGTGGTAAGTATGTTAAGCCTACCTACCAAGGTGCCTATGGGCTACCGACCGACCTAGCCATGGGCTCCCTACGTACCTACATAGAGGTTACATACTTACATACCCATGGCTATTTAGGGGTTATCTAGGGAGCTATATTTTAAGGTGTTTGCTATTTAGTGGCTACCTAGGAACTTTTGAAATCAAGGGATACCTAGGGGCTGATTCTTAATTACATAATGGGCTATTGTAAGGGGTTATTTAGGGACCATTTAAGAGTTTTATAAAATATTATTAAGGGGCTATTTGGGGGGTTACTTAGTGGATATCTAAGGGGTACTTATGGGGTTCCTAGGGGAGCTTTTGGGAGATTATTTAGGGGTTAATGGGGGGCTATTTAGGAAACTACGTATGGACCTTTTAAGTTAGTGGATGTCTTGGGAGTTTCTTATGGGGTTACATAACTTGGGCTATTTGTAAACTATTTAGGGGGATATTCAAAGATTGCTTAAAGGTTTACATTGGTCAAGGGGTATATAAGGCTTATTAAGGAGGTTACATAGGACTTAATTTAAAAATTACAAGCTAGGACCTTTTTAATTTAGGGAATACCTAACGGCCTACCTAAGGGGATACCTAACAATTACTAAAGGAGTTTGGTAAGGTGTACAAAAGAATTATGAATCAGAATATGCAGTTGTGTGCATGGCCTTATATAATTCCTTTTTTGTTTGAATTAATTCTAGATAGCCTCTAGTAACCCCTAGATATTGCCTAACCTAACCAACCCCACAAGTAGGCTTTATGTAGCTCTTTAAGTAATCTTAAGGTATCCCATGATTCATTGAATAGGTCACCAGGTGTCTCCTTAACTAACTTTTCCCTAGATAGATTATAGGTAATTGCCCACATAGCTTTTAGGTATCCCATAAGCTACTTAAGGCCTTAGGTGGTTCCCTAGGTAGCCATCTATATAAACCTTATATTACTTCCTTATGTAAGGTTTTGATACCCTTGTAACCCCTTAAATAAGCTTAATGGAACGTTTCAAGTGATTTTTGAGTATCATTTAACCTTTAGGTGTCCTTTTTAATTTTCAAGGTTGGTCTTACATAATTTTTAAAATAATCTTTAGGTATCCCATCAAACCTAGATAAATTCTTAGGGTTTTTTAAAGGTGTAATTTTTTTTAAGATTTTAAAAATTAAAAAAATTAATATCAATTTTGGCTATTGGAAACGACTACTAGAAATCACTATCGAAAATTGTTATCGAAAACCATTATTGAAAATCTATTACCAAAAACCACTACCAAAAATCTACTATCGAAAATCACTACCCAAAATTAATACTGGGATTCATCATTAGAAACTATTATCGAAATTTTGTTATAAAAAAATTTAGGTTATTTTTACAACCAAAAAATTAACTAGTTAGGTTGATTTTAGTTTAGACTTATAAATAAAGCTTATTTGTTAATTTCAGATTTTTTGGGGGGATTCTTCTAACTTTCAAGGATTTCCATTATTTTTGACCATTTAAAAAGTTTTCTATGGGGAATTTGGGTAGGGTAGACTAGCCAGTGACTGAACACTTAACCACTTAGGGTAGGCTAAATATAAAGGGAAGGCTCCATTGTTTTCAATATCCAATCAAAATTTGAACTTTTCCTCTTAACACATTTGACACATTAATAATCATAAAAAATGAATTAGAAATGATAAAATTACAACCCCTGAAAATAAAGGGGTCAAGAACTCAAAAAAACAAACCATCAAACACTACAAAGTCAATTTTTGAACACCCAAAAAATTCATTGTGTGTTGGTCTATTACTATCAAAATTCAAAAATGATTTGTAAAACTTTAAGGGGCGCTCCTATAACACTTTAAATCATTTTAAACAAATAAGAAATAAGAAAGTTATGAGGTTTGAAAGTAGGAGGGGTACAAAGAGAAGAAAGAGGAAATAAACGTGTTTTGTAACTTGAAAATTTTATTTTTCTTCTTGTTATTTTTTCATTATTCCTTTTCCTTTGCAATTCAAAGATGATTTCTAGAGATTGAGATAGTGCTCCCATAACATTTTAAATCATTCAAAATGAAGCACATACAATTAAAATATAAATAAGTGTTCAATCATAGGTAGGCGATCGATGATGGGATCAGTTGAACTATCCTAGTTGAAATGTATCATCATTTGTTATAATTTTATGATTTTAATGTTGGAGATTTGAAAGACTATTTTTGAAATCATCTTTTCCACTTGTGTGTGCATTGTGAATTATTTTAAAATAATATGTTTTGTTTTGCAACTTTGAAAGTTTTGCAAGATTAAAACTTGTGATCTATTTGTACTATTGGTCTATTTATATTATTAGTTTCATAAACTTTTTGTGATTATTTGTCACTTAATATTGGAGTAGGGAAATGTTCACTCTTTGTTGCTATTTATTTTAAATTCAAAAACCTAGGATTTCATCAAGTGGCCTTAATAGGTCTATTGTTAAGTAGGCCCAAATAGGCCCGTAGTTAAATAATCCTTAGGTATCCCCCAACTTTTAAAAAATGCTTAACTAATTCCTTAAGTCCCTCTTGGTGTATCCCTTTGCAAAATTCCCTGAATCTTGTTCAAATATATCATCACGTAAGTAGGAATTTCACAAACATTGATTTCAAGTCCAAATGTTTGTTTGTTTCATTAGAGCCTATTTTCCGTTTTTCTTTTTTTCCCCTTTTTTTTTAGTATTTTAGGTAGATATTGACCCATAAAAGCAAGTGTTGAGATCAAGTAGATGCTTAAAGACCCAAAGGAAACAAATTTGTTGAATTCCTCTAGCTCTTTACATGTGTGTGTACACAAATTCTAGGAGCTAAAGATCTAAATTTATTTCACTACTTCTTCTCAACATTAATCCATATCTAATACATACTTTTAAGTTGCACCAAACTAGAATGAAGGTTCATCACACATATATTAAACCCACTTTACATAAGGAGTCAAGGCCAATGTTCAATTCAAATCAAACATTCCTATTGGTGCAAAAGTTGAAATCAACCCCCAAAGGCTTTACACTAAAAATCAAGGCTGAAATAGAAAAAATATTTTCAATCTACCCCAAGTTACTAATAAATGCTAAACTTTATGGCCTTATATTGGCCCCAAGGTTAAAAAAATGATACCATCAAATTTGGGAAGCCAATTTGCAACCCTTGGGGCACAATGTTCGTGCATTTATTGATATCTTGACAACATTTATTAGTAACTTAAGGCCAAATAACAAGCCAAAAATGCTCAAAGTTGGCCCCTAGTTTTTAAAACCATGACTCCTACTGTAAAGGGGGCCTTAGATGTCAAATTCATAGCTATTTCAAAAAGATCCCCATTAATCTCACAACACTATGCACAAAAGCTATAATTGAAACTGACAACTTGCCCCACACCGGATGTCAATATTTTGTTTTTACCTCCTAATAATTTGTTTTTCGGATGTCAATATTTTGTTTTTAACCCCTAATAGTTTGTTTTTTTTTGTATAGGAGAAGGTCTTGTTATGGGGGCTTTCTAGATTTGAGATCCTTGGTAGGTTAAAAGAGGTTGAAAATATGGAAGGCTCCCATAGCAAGACCTTCCCATGCGTAAAGTAATGGTATTTTTTTCTTGTTTTTCAAAGTGATCATTAATCATAAAATTGGATCTTCCAAAATTCAAAAGGTCTAGTACAAACTATATGGGGCCTTTTCAATTTTGGAAGATCTAGTAAAACAAAGGTAAGTCTTAGGTAAGTTAGAGTAAATCAAACATGATAGATTCAACTTGGGGAGCACCTTGAAAATAGGAAGGAAAAAAAATGTTAGTGCTTTAAGTGCTTGTAAATATTTATTTTTATTGTTTTTCTCGGCCGTTGGCCCACTTGGGCACTTGTTGCATAGGGGCCCACTTAAGGGACAATGGTTTAAAGTTTTCATGTGGATAGTTGCACCCCTTGCGGTAAGAGTGCAAAAGGTATAAAAAAAACACATATAAGAACTCTTGTTATGTTCACCATACAAATAAAATACAAGTTGTATGTATCTTTTGTGCCACTTGATGCTTTGGCTCTATGTTGAAAACTTCATCAACATGGAGCCATAGCATGAATTGACACAACAAAATAACAACCTTCAAGTTTGTTTTGGAGGATGAAGGTTCATCTTCAACTAATGAAAGATGAACTCAATTGCTACAATAGGGAAATTGACACAAGCTTAGTACGTGCTTTTGGATGGCACTCCACTTTTATTAGCTTTGCAAATAATGTTGGCACAAGTGTGTGGGTTTGGTAAAACCTTATCCTTGTTTTAAATGGTTTATATATAAATAAATAATTTAAATTAGTCATTGTACCTTTCATAGAAGTCAGAATGTGGAATATAATGTAAATGATGTACAATGTAAACAAGCTTGTAATTGATTAAATTCAAAATAAAATTTTTGTTGTCTTGCACATCTTGTTATAGAGGTGTCCCAATTTGGTGCTCATCTTTTTGGGTGTGTTACATGAATGTGATGGACAAACTATTTAAGTAGAGTCAAGGATTTGGATATGAGACAATTTTCAGCATGTTCCAAGGTGTAAAATATGTAGTATATTTCAACATTGAAACGCAAGTTGTAGACTAGTAGATAGAGGCAATAACATTATTTACATTTACTTTACCTGTTCTTATTCTACCATTGCATACTCCAAAAGTATGTTTCTAAAAGGACAACATATGAGATATTTTTCACAATAGTGATTATGTTTGAAGGTATATAAAAACATGGATCAAACTTGTAACCTATTTTTGCATGAATGTGACGGACATATTACTGAAAACATATTCCAAGATTTGGCATACTCCACGTCTTTGGCCAAGAAATAATTTGTAGCAATTCCAAGGTGTGGTACATTTTAACCTCAAAACACAAGCTACAAATTCTGCAAATAGAGGCAACAACAAGGTGGATGCAAGTTATGGTGGCTCACTTTTGTGACAAAACGATGTTTTTCCCTTGGGTACCCTTTATTCAAATGCATATGGTGATTAATACATCCTTAGATCTACTAATTGAGACTTGGACCTAAACTAATCATTTCATTATGAAGAGAAGTATGTGGTTATTTATTGATAAAAATTTCATTTTATTAGTATAATAGACTTTTGAAGTCAAAAAATATGGACTGGTTGTTTGTCTAGAACATCAAAAAATGAAAACATTTATATTGATTTACATTCCAAATTTGATATTGAGATTTAATATATAATGTATTATAAGATTATAACTCATATGAGGAATTTGTTTTTTGAAAACCTTAATTATTTAATAGTTAGGATCTTTTTAATAGTTAAAATTTGACCATATTTTCATAAGTTTATATGAGTTACAATTTTTGTTTGTTTTTCAATTTCTTTGTCCCAAAAGCATATTTTTTGAAAGCTTTACATGGGGCATTATTCATATGGACTTTGTGGTTTTCTTTTTAAAATTGCCAAATTAAAAAATGACATCAACTACATTAAATATAAGTTTTCACATAGATTTGGGAAGGTTTGTGGGTGATTGAACATGTATTATTCAAATTAAAATATTAACATTTAAAAAAGTAACAACCATGTTCATTTGAATCATTTTAAAGAATCTTATATGAGCTTATAGGGAGTGTAATTTTTGTCGATATTGAGTCACTATATCGTGCATTCACCGAACATTATTTACACATCTAATTGTAGGAGGATAATTTAAAGTATGCATCAATAATGCGTAAAACTTGATAAAATTTTGGAGAAATATAGGAGGTATATATACATAAGTCTTAAGGCACTAGAAAGGTGTTGTAGTATCGTAAATAAGTACATGTGTATGCTCCACTATCATTCATTGTCATCGCTTAATTTTAACTATGTGATTATTGCTAGTAACTTAGGGTACCATTTTAAACTATATCGCTTCTAAGCAAACATATGTGTTTACTAGTTATAATTAACACCTAGACTCCCTCTCATCTAACAAGTTCATTCATAAAGGCATTTTTCCTACTTTAGAAAAAACTTGTAATTCCAATACAATTTTTCAAGTCTTCAAATATTTGTCTACCAAATGGTTTTGTAAATAGATTAACTTCATGATCATGTGTATGTACATATTTTATTCCAATCACTCCATGTTCAACTTTCTTTCAAATAAAATGTTCTAATTCAATGTGTTTTGTTCTTGCATTGAAAATTAGATTTTTCACTAGTTTTACTACACTTTGATTATCACATAGAATCACCATGGGTCTTTGAGTATCAACTTTGAATTCTTGAAGTAGTGCCCATAGCCAAATGACTTGCTTTGTAGCATCCGTAAGTGCTTGATATTTGGCTTCCATTGTTGAGAGTGTTATTGTTAGTTGTAGCTTGCTACTCCAAAGTATTGGACATCCATGGAATTTGAATAACAATCTAGTGGTGGATTTCCACTTATCCAAGTCATGAATCCAATCTACATTTGCAAAAAAATGCACTTGTGCATTCCATGTTTTTGAAAAAATATTTCATGTAATCCTTTGTCCCTTGGATATATCACAAAATCTTCTTTGCTACCTGAGTGTGCAAATCTTGTGGTTTCAACATAAACATGCTTGTGTAGCCGATAGAAAATGCTAGATTTGGTTGTGTTCAAATGTAGTATATTGGACTTCTTGACTAGATTCCACTTCATCCGTCTCCTTTGTTTCCATGTTTGATTGTAGTTTGATCCCTTTTTCCATCAAGGTTGTCATTGGGTGACATTCTACCATGCCAAAATGACCTAGAATGGTTTCTACATATATCTGTTGGGTGAGCATTATTCTTCAAAATATAAAAACTTTATTCCTATGTACAAACGTGTTATCCCTAAGCTTGTTATTGCAAAACCTTGTTCTAGCTCCATTTCCAACTTCATAATCTTTTCATGATTATCACTAATCAAAAGTATGTCATCTACATATAATATGAGAATCACATAGTGTCCATTGGTGATGTTATAATGCAAATTATAATCTAAACCATTACAAATGAAACCCTGTTCCCCAAAAATTGAATCTATTTTTAAATACCAAGTGTGTGGAGCTTGTTTAAGTTTGTATAATGTTATTCTCAATAAACAAACATGTTTTTATGCCCCTTTCACCTCAAAACCTTTCGGTTGCTTCATGTAAACTTTCTCGATTAGATTTCTGTTAAGAAAAGTTGATCGAACATATAATTGTTTGATGGCTCATCCTCTCCTAAATGCCATTGCTATCATAATCCTAACGATTACCCATTTGACAATTGGAGCGGATGTTTCCTATAATTCAATGCCTTGTGCTTGTTCAAAACCCCTTGCAACCAATTGTTCTTTTAGTTTTTTTATAGTCCCATCTATTGCTAACTTTTTCTTGAACACCCATTTGTTTGACACAATATTTTTTCTGAATGACAAGTCTTTGAACTCCCATGTGCCATTCTTGATGATTAAATCATACTTTTGTTTCATTGCAACTCTCCACCTAAGATAAGCACATGCTTCCTCGTAACTTTGTGGCTCATGTGGAGTTGTTTCCAATGAATAAATGTAGTTTTTTGTATGAATGGGAACACTCCCGAATCTCTAAGATGGAGCCCTAAATGGTAAAAAAGACACCCTAGCTAGTTTTTTGTTTTTTAAAATATCCTAGCAATTGGTTGTTATCTATTTCAAACAATCCACCTTCAAAGGCCATCTCATTTGGGGATCCATCTCTTCTAGGAGTTACTTTTTCCAAGAGTCGACTTGTAGTCAATTCGTGATCCATCGTTCTTTCTATTCCTTGTTTAATAGTAAGTTTGTCTTCTACAACAAATAAATCAAGCAATATCATGTTGTTGTTCACGATTATGAAATGTGTCATCCTTTTGGAGTCCAAAACTCCAACAACATTTTCATAACAATCACATCTTTTGTTATGCAAATCTTTTTCATTTGCAGGTTATAGATATGATATGCTTTTGACACATCATCGTACCCAATAAAAATGCCGTTGATGGCTCTTGGTTCAAGCTTATTCATTCCTACCTTTGGAACATGAATGTAGGCAAGACATCTGAATACCTTTAGGTGTCCAAGTCTAGGAGGTTCCTTTGTGTAAACATGCTTTGGACTCATTCTTCCTATTGATTTGGATGGACTGCGGTTGATGACATATGTAGTTATATTGATCACCTTTGTCCATAAGAATGGAGGTTTAATTATGTTTCTATTGCCATGCTCCTTGCAAGATCTAAAATGGTGCGATTCCTTTTCTCTGTGACTCCATTTTGGTGTAGTGGATTTGCCAGTGTTAGTTATCGCTTGATTTCATTATTCTCATAAAACAAGCTGAATTCTTTGGACAAGAATTATCTTCCACGATCAATTCATAAAATTTTGATTGGCTTCCCTGTTTCATTTTCAATCAACTTTTTTCAAAACTGTGAACTTTTCATAAGTGTTAGATTTTTTATCCATGAAATAAATCCATGTTTTTTTAGAAAAATCATTGTAAAGGTCAAGAAATACTTTGAATCTCCAATTAATGCATCTTTGAATGGTCCACACACGTCTACAAGTATGAGTTCATTGATGTCCAAAGCCCTTGTAATGCTAAATTTTGGAACAACACCCTTGTGATGTTTGCCAAATGCATAGTCATCACAAGATTCTACACTCACAGGGATGTATGGCATTTTAATAGAAGAACCTTCTTGGGAAATTTCATAGAATCCTTAGAATCCAATGTGTCTCATCCTTTGGTGCCAAAGATCTATATCTTTTCCACCTGTGGTGAACAAAAGTGCATCAATCTTGCCTGTGGGTGTGTTTAGGATGACTTCCATTGTTAGTTTGTACAAACCATTTGTTGGATCTCTTCTACCATTAACAATCAACTTGTGCAGAGATTTTGTGGAAATGATCCAACATTTGGTAATACCAAACATAACCATGTAGCCCATGTTTGTTATTGCTCCTACAAACAAAAGATTTTTGCTTACTCTAAGCACGTAAATAACATTATTGATTGTCTTTATTGCACCATTGTGTGAAATTATAATACGACCTTTACCATGCACCAAGTGCTTATGACCAACAATAGATTTTACACTCTTTCCATCTAACATTTCCTTCACGCGAGTGAACTTATTGGCATCACTAGTTACATGAATAGTTGCCCCAGAGTCAAAATACCGATTTGTATCTTTGACTTTCAAATTTGTAGTGAACATTGCCACTTTAAATTCCTGAAAATTTGGTGGTTTTTCATTTTTTTAAGCTCCTTTTTTTTCTTCCTTTTCAAACATGGCATTGACATTGAAAGTAATCTTATTGTTTGAGTAATAAGGACACTCACGTGCTCAATGCCTAGGGGAGTGACATTTGTTGTAGACACTAGGGTGCCATGGTGTTGTTTCATTATGAAAAAAAAAAGGTGTTTTGTAATTGGCCTTGCAACTCAATTTTTGAGTTGTACATGACACTTGCAATTCACTGTATTTATATGTTGGGAGTGTTAATGGACAAATTGCATGAGTTGCAAAGCTACAATTCATTGTATATACGATGTAACTCATTGCAATTCAATTGCAATTTTATCAAAACAACTCATTTTCAACTAATATGTAATTCCATTATAATTGCACCCATGATGTCATGTTAATGTCATTGATTGTCATCTATTTATTAAAATTTGACACGTGGCACTATGAACTTTTTTGACATAATTTTTTTTTCAAAATATTGATCTCCATTGTTCATTATGATTATTAATGATGGTCCCAAATTGTGACACATGGCACAATAAAAAAATTGCCACATGGCATATTAATTATATTTTGGAATAAATAAATAAATAAATAAATTTTAGTAGTTAGGTAGGTCATACATAACCATAGGTAGATAGGTTGGTAAGTTTTAAGACCTACATACCTGTGTATTTACTTAGGACCTACCTATTTACCTACATAGGTAAGTAAAAGAATAGAAGAATAAACATGAATTTTTGTTTTAATTCTTTTTTTTTGCCTTTGGGTTAAACTTTTTTGAGCTCATCCCAAAATGACACTTGTATTTTAATGTGAAAATATGAGATAATAAACCTTTTTTATATAATTTATAACATGGGATTCAAAAATAAAATATGTGGGTTAAATCTTTTAGTTAGAATTTATTTTTTCGATTTTTTGATTATTGTTTAGTTGCAACTTATACACTTAAGTGCTCAGAGCAAGCCAGATCTAAGGGGAGGGCTCCATTATTTTTAATGTCTAAACAAAACTTGAACCCCTCCTATTGGTGCTTCTAGGGCATTAAAAATTGTAAAAAATGGAATAAAATTGAGAAAATTATGGCTCCCCAAAGTAGAGGGGGTCAAAAACTCAAAAAAAAAAACCACTGAATGTTACAAAGGCTGATTCCTAACCACCTAAAAAAATCCTTCTCTGTTATTCTATTTCCAATAAAGTTCAAAAATGATTTGTGGAACTTCAAGAGGTGCTTTTATAGCACTTTAAATCATTGAAAATAAATAAATAATAATAAAGTGAGGTTTGAAAGTAGGAGGGGTTCAAATAGAGAAAAAAAAAAGATTTGTAAGTTGGAAAATTTATTTTTCTTCTTGTTATTTTTTCATTACTCCTTTTCCTTTACATTTCAAAGATGACTTTTAAATCTTGAAGTAACACTCCCATAACATTTTAAATCACTCAAAATGAAACATATATGATGAAGATATAAATAATTAATGAATATGTATATTTATTAAGTTATAAATAATTGTATTATAGTCAAAACATAGTTGAATAATAGTATTTTAGTAGTGGTGTATTAGTGCTTGGGCTAATTATATCAATGGGAATCATAATAAAAAACTAATTGCAAATGTATTTCATAATGGGCGGTGGAAATGTGAACACGTGGCATAATCGCATGTATGTACATTGTACCTAGTTACAACATAATTGTTATTTTAGTAGCACATTTATAATAGTTCTAAAATACTTGTCACATGCAATTACAATGCAATTCCTGAAAAAATCAAATATGGTTTATTACATATGGATGTATGATGTGTATAAATTATCATATAGAAGACCCATTTTCAACTTACTTGTAACTATAATACAACTAATTTATTTTATGATGTGGCAATTTATTAATACATTGTATTTCTAGGGGGATAGTTGCACATTAGTTGTAATACCCAAGAAGTAGTTGCAAAATAATTGTATATGAGTTGTTTTTTGAGTTTTACTTGTAGGGTACTATGGTTTCAATGGATACGATTTCTCATAATGGCTATTGATGCTTAAACATGTTATCAACACCATTTCCATGGAGCATATTCATTGCCCTCTTTGAGTTGGACTCTCCTCAAGTCATTGATCACCATGAATTTTGCCATGACTTAAATGTTTTTTGCGACCTTTAGATGAATTGAAAAACAATGCGTCATTGCACAACAACACATTTTGGGTTTTACAACTAGCCTTTACAACTACATATTAGTTATGAAAGACATATGCAATTAATGATTAATGAGTTGCTAAACCCATGTCATTTCACCCATTTAATCATAGGGGACGTTCAGTTGCAAAACCAAATTGGTTTAATGACTAGGATTTTAAAAAAATTATAACAATGAAATTCGATTTCATCATTAACCTTGGTATGACATGTAAAGTGCATGCCATCTCAACTTAGTCGTTTTATTTAGTCAACTTAATTTAGCCGATGTAGTTAGTGTAATCACAAGTCAACTTAACTTAATATAGCTAGGCAATTTAACCTATTTTGCATAGCCAAAAGTCAACCTAGCTTAACTTAGCTAAACTAACTACCTATGTTAGGCAACCTAGGCTACCTAATGTAGGCTAGGTGGTTTAAATTAAAAACAAACATTGGACTCCTAACCCAAGAAGCCTAAATTAGGCGACCTAATTTAAGCCAAGAGGCCTAGGTTTCATAGGTTGTAAGAATGAGGACTTGAACCCCTCACCTTCACTGTGGGGTTCAAGTCTTCATCCATTGCACTACCATATTTTTTTCTACTAATTATATTTAACAATAGCTTATAAAGTTAAAAAAATTTAGGCTTGAATTAACCTTGGCCACCCTACCTACCAACTTAGCTTAAATTTAGACCTCCTTAGGTTGATTTAAAATGAACTAGTTCATCAATTTATACTACTTGCTAACCTAACCTATGTTAACCTAAGCATTTTTAGGCTAAAAGAAAATTAACCTAGGATAATTATGTTGCAGCTAGTTACATCATAGTCGCATTTAGTTACACAAACTTGAGGTGATTATAAATTTGATAAGATATTTTGTAATGAAGCTATCCAAGTATTTGGCAAAAAACCTAAATCTAGGAACCTATGTAAGCCTACCTAGGTTAACCCATTAATAATGTAACCTATTTTAAGTACATTTAAACATACTATATGTAATAAATTTCTTATGTGTAATTAAATAATTTACAAGGTAGCTTATATTACAAAGTAGGTTTTTACTAAGTAGCCTACATACATAGGTTAACTTAATAGGTATATTAACCTAAGTTAGTGTGTTAAATAATAAAAAAGTCAAAAAATTATATGTCACATTTTTCAAAATGACTATTAATGTTGTATTCATAATTACAAGTTAATAATAGATTGTTTAGTACACATACACATGCATGTGAATTCATGACCTCAAAAACTTCATGGCACACAAATTTATGGCATGCCATGACAAATATTGGTGTCATAAATTCAAGACACACAAAAACTTATCACTAATAAAAATCTTGTCATTTGTAACCATTCCATGTGTGACTATGTGTGGCTAAATGTTGCCTACAACTATAAATGGTTGCTTAAGAGTCTATTTTAAAAATTTGGATGGATTTTGGTTCTATTTTCAATTAGTTGCGATTATGACCTATTTCATCTTTTCAATAGGTTGATTTTTCATGATGTCTTTGTATTTTTTACAACATTGTTTATACATTTAGTTACACATGCAACCAAAATAGTCACATTATATGCATAAGGTACGTATGTTACCTAGTAGCTACATGTATAGACTATTTAATAGTACATACATGTACCTATATGTATATAGCTACATGTTTACTAAGTACCTACATCCTACCTACCTACCTAGCTATTTACTAAATATCTACATATATACATGGGCAAAAGCATGGTAAAGTATATAGAAAAAGTAAGTGTCTCCATTTTTATCTTGTGTTATGCATATAAATGTAATTAAGTAAATTCCAAAAGTAGGCCAAAAAATCCCCATTTACTACATGGTAAATTTATGATTTGAGAATCCTTGACACATCTAATTCATTGAAACATATTGATACTAAGGATATAAAGATAATGATATTTTTAAGGTCCCCATTAAAAAAAAATCCTATTTTTTTATTTGTTAGAACTTACTTACCACTTACTTTACAAAAGTCCACAATGCAAAAAGTAGATGAATAAGTAGATTGCAAAATCTATTTGTATTTTTAAAATTTTACTTTCAAACTATTTTTACAATGTGGAGTTTAAAAGTTAATGCACAATAGGGAAGAACTATCTTGTCTTTGATCATTCAAGTAAAAATATTTCACATACAAATGATTTATGATGAATTTTTTTGTTATTTTTTTTCTACTTGTCAAGGAGATATAGTTGTCTATTTTACCATGGTTATGCCCATATACCTACAAACCCTTTAGCTACCTAATAGGATATTTAATTATAATTAATTATTTAGAGGCTATTTAAATAGGTATTTAAAAAAGATTATTATCTAAAGGCTATTTATATATGTACTTAAAATCAATACTATCTAAACATGTACTTAATAAGAACTTATGGTATTAGGCTATGTAATAGTTTGTGTTAGGGAATAGTTGCAACTAAGCTACAACTATGTGACTAGGTTGTAATTAAAATTTTATCCCATATTATTTGTTTCTTTTTCAAATTTACAAACTATATAAATAGGTTGGTTTAATGTAGTAGATACATTCAATTTTTTCAATTACCATATGGAAGGAACTAATCACATAAGTTCCACCCAAAAGGATAAACTAAAAATAAAATCGAATTTTCTAAAAGTTTTAGATTTAGACTTAAGTACCTACCTACCTACCTACCTAGGTTAAACCTATAGCTAAATGGTTTAAGCTTAACCTAGGTGCCACATGGCCTAGCTTGAAACTAAACTAGGTACTTTAAGCTCCTAATTAAGCTAGGTGACCTAACCTAGGTCTAACCTAGGTGCCACATGGCTTATCATAAGTGGTCCAACCTTCAACTAACCCTAAATGCTTATAGACAATCTTAAGTTGCCACATGGCACAATTTAACTATTTTAATAAGATGGTTGAAAAAAAAGAAATATTTGATTAGCAAAATATTTCAAAAAATCTATATGATGCCATGTGCCTCATTTGTAGGCTACCACATGTGAACATATTAGGGTGCATTGTAGTTGCAAGTGTAGTCGCCAGTTTAGTTATAGGAACTCATATTTAAATACATGTATAAAATTGCCATATTTGTATTCTACGAAAAAATATTTCATATGTCATTTACAAATAGTATAATTTGCAACTTGTCGTTTGTTATTAGGTTGATTTTTAGTCACAAGTGTTGCTTATGATTAAAATTTAATTGCAAACGATAATCATAAATGAAGATTTTTCTACCAGTGTATAGTGTCACGAAAAATCATGGATTGCCATAAAAATTTGTGATACCTTGTTGCCAAATGGCATGCCATGTCATTACCACATGGAAGACTAAGTCGTTATTAATCGCAGGACAACAATATTCTCAATTAGCTAATAAATGAGATTAATTCATCAAATGAACGACATGAATCATGATGTTGACAAATAAGATCACATCATCTTGTTCGCATATAACATGCCATGTTATCATCATAGGAGATTGAGTCATTATTAATTGCAAAGGTGAATGGTTATTGCAACTTTACTAACTAATGAAATAAAATTGAAAAAAATATGATAATTAAGTTGACTACTAATTGCTAGAAATTTTTTTAGTCATTTGAAAATCGTGTTGGACATTATAGTTGCATGGGATAAGTCATAAAAGACATGTTTTGGCATTATAAACACTTTAAACCAATTAATAAATTTAATTTTTATTGAAATTAGTGTCATGAATTATGAGGTTGAGTACTAGTTGTAACATTTGGTTAACACATGGCAGGCTACATCATCATCATTAGAAATTGAATCATTATTAATTGCTATTAGTTGCAAAAATAAATGGTATTTTTGAATTCTTAATTTTAATTCATTAAAATATATTAATATAAATTCAAAAATAATAATATACTTACCCAAAAATTGAACAAGTTGTCATATTGACCATAATCACAAAACCATGATGCCATGTGACATTTTGATGTTCTTTGAAACTACATAGTAATTTTTGTGACCAAGTGGTTATAAACATAATTGAAAAATTTAATAATCATTTTTTAAACCAATCACAAAACCCAAGATGTGTTGTTATGTTGATTGTTAACTTCAACTTCCTATTTTGAAATCATTGTTTTTCGTACAATAGCTTGTTGGTGAGCTTTGTTACCGAGGGAATTTCATTTTGACTAATCATAGATTGTATGAATCTTTTGTGTGAGCTTGGCCACACATTTGGCATCACTTGTACTATTCGCATATCATGCAAGCGTTTACCCAAGCTTGCCATTTGATTTGTTACTTCCTTGATCTTGTGGATCAACTTTAACATTGGACTATTTTCCTCCAAAGTGATGGCATGTGGTTTCCCTTATAGATACATTATTGATGTAGCATTCTTATTTGCGTATAAATCTTGCAACATGATCCAACATTCTTGTGGGTCATTTGCTTCCACCATGTAAGATATCAATTTTTCTTTCACCATTATAATGAGGATAAACAATGCCTTGTACTTCCTCTTATGATGTGTTGTTGCCACTACTGAACTCTCTACACCCGATCTTGGCTAATTCTTCAAATCAAACACCTCATTTCATCCTTTTTCAACATCATTTTCTCCTTCAAGATCAACTAAGTCTCACAAATCTTCCCTAAGAAGAATCATTTTCACCTTGGTTTTCTAGATGGCATAGTTTGTAGGACCTTCTAATTTACTAGATTCTTCCTTCAGAAGAATTGTCTTCACCTTGGTCTTCTAGATGGCATAGTTTGTAGGACCTTTTGATTTACTCGATTCAATCATTATTATGCCTTTCTTGATTCATATTGAAAGATAAATTGATCTTTAATCATTTGCTACTTAGCATAATGACTTAGAACTTCTATTTTTATTTTTTAAAACTCAATCGTTGATTACTTACCTTAAATGAAAAACGAAAAAAAGACTATTGCACACAAAAAACTTATCTTGAATGCTCAACCTAATACCATGTAGGAGAACAATTTAAAGTATGCATCAATAATTTGTAAGAATTGCTCAAAAATTGAAAAATATAGGAGGTATATATCCATAAGTCCAAAGGCACTAAAATGGTGTTGTAGTATCATAAATATTACGTGTGTATGTTCCATTGTCATCCACTATCGCCATGTAATTTTAACTATGTGATTACTACTAGTAACTTAATGTGTCGTTTTAAACTACATTGCTTTTAAGCAAATAGATGCGTTTACTAATTATAATTAACACTAATGTCCAACTAACCATGTTATAAGTTGATCCATTTTTTATACCTTCAAAAATAGTCACTATTGTTAAGAATATTTCATATGTTGTCTTTTTACTTAAAGTAGAGCTTAGGTTAATGTATTAGTGATTACTTGTTGAAGAGAGTTATCCAATTTTCTTTGGTTTTCAAATGTGATCATTTGCCTAGACATAAAACTTTGGGGAATAAAACATTTTGTTTTGGAAAAATTCAAAATGGTTGCTTCTTAGAATCTAATGGTAACTTATGTTAATATTCCACAATGAACTTTCATTTCTTTCACTTAAGTCTTCTACCAAGTTTGCACATCATGGTATTTGGTGTTGCTTTGAGTCTACTAAATATTCATGTGCAAGTGAATGGGAGTATACTTGTTACTTCAATAACTTTCCCTTCCCCCTTTGTTGGCATTAGGTGTATCAAGAGCATTTGTTAAAACCAATAGTGGTTCGTAGAAAATTTATGTATTTGATCAGGTTTTTTTATTGGTCAATATGTTTTCCTGGCAACAATTAAGGGTTCAAGATCACATGCATGAGAATGTCAAAAAGACTTGTCCATGATTTAGCGTGCACATGCAGAGAAAGAAATAATCACTAATTCCCAAATGCAATTATGAGTTATGGATCAAAAAATTTAAAAAACCCTAAACCTTAAGTGAATATCATCCTTTACTAACTCCCAAATGCAATTCTAGCTTTTGGATCAAAAAATTAAATAAACTTAAACCCTGAATGCATATCAAGAAATCCCAATTTCTAATTGCAATTATGGATTCTGGATCAAAAAATTTAAAAAACTTAAACCCTACTTGAATATCAAAAAATCTCGATTTTAAAACTTTACATGTCTTGGTTTTGGATTTTTAAAATTAAAAAATTCAAACCCTTTGTGAATATCAAGAATTCTTGACTCCCAAATGTAATTCTTGGTTTTAAATCAAAAAATTAAAAAAAACTCAAACCCTTTTTGAATATCAAGAACTCCCAACTCTTAATTTCCAAATGCAATGTTTGGTTCTTGATTATAAAAAAAAAGGAAAACCCAAACCCTTTTTTAATATCAAGATTAAAAACTTAAAAGATAAAGAAACCCTTGACTTTTGAAGCTTGAACCCTAAATCACCACCCTTGCAATTTTGGATTTTGGAATATGGATCAAAAAACAGAAAACCACTGGTCTTGGCTCCCAAACCCTAAAATCAATTTCTTATAATGCAAAACCCCAAGTTCAATTTAGAAATTCAAAACGTGATCCATTCCAAAAAAAAACCCCCTTTATTTTCAAACCCTAAATCATGATTTTCAAGGGTTTCCTTATTTCAAGATCGATTTGGAAAAAAAATTTGAAGTTTGAACAATAGAAGAATAATTCACCCTTCAAACCCAAAGTCCAAATGCTTGTAAGTTGCAAAATTTAATGAGTAGTGTGCAATGTGCAATGAAAGAAATACCTCCAAGTTTTAATTCTAGAATTTGGATTTTGAACTTTTTTAGATTCTAGCAACTAGCCATTTCAAATTCCATTATTGCTGATGCATTAGAAATCTCATTGAGCTTTCATGACTCTAATGCTCATACACCATTTCTCCTATTGTGAACCACAAGCTCTCAAAAATTAGAATTCATAGATTTTGGAATCATCGGAAAATCAAAATGGACAATAAAAGGAAGATTGATGTAATGGAAATTCCTATAGTACTTTTGAATTCTACAAAATAATTAATAATATTGCCCTCAAATTCTACAAAATCACTAGTTAGTATTAATCATGGCCTAAATTTTATTACCCAAAAAAAAATTACTCTTAAAAGTGGTGTTGGTGATTTCTTGTTATGAGTGCATCACTAGTGCTCATAATGGAAACAGAAAACATGTAACTAGTGTGGCGAAAGCGCGTTAGCGATGGCAATGCAAGTGGTGAAAGGGTGACAATTGTGGAAGAAAAAAAGGCAAATTAGGGTTTGAAGGTAGCAAGGTTGTGCTGCCATTTGGTGGTCATCGCTTTAGGCAAAATTTCAAGATTTAGAGCCCACATTTTTAAGTAGGCATGTCGTAGGGCCCATTTATGTGTTGCCTTTTGGTGATTTTTCGCCAAAAAAAAAATGTTAGTATGAAAGTGCAAAAAAAAACTATCCCAAAAATAAGAAGATAGCCAAAACATGACAACATTTCCTCCAAAAAAAGAAACACAAGTTTTTGAAAATTTTCTTTTCATAAATGAAAGAATCTGAGATAGAATATTCTTTGTATCTTGCAAAAAGAAAATATTAAGGAACTATATGCATGATTCCTATAAATTGTGTGTGACATTTACCACCCTTTCTTTCCAATGGAAAATTGACAAGTGACATGATGGTCTTCAATGCCACCTATCCTATTGCATATATTATCCAAATGCTTCATATTGAGGGGGGATCAGGTCATGCCCTCACATTCATATTTACAGAAACATTTCTAATAGCTTATTGGGTAAGGAGAAATTTCTTCTCCATCAAGTTATGCACATAATCATAGAATTTGTAAATGTTGTAGTATCTTTTCAAGTTTGGTGACAATTAAAGTATTCTTTGAAATAATCAATTTTTTAAAGAAATTATTTCCTTGAAATGTCAAAATTTAAAGAAATTATTAGGGAGAGAAAAGTACAAAAATTGATGGAAACTCAGGAGCTCCTTGCTTCAGGCTAGTGCACCATTGCAAAACAAGTAATTAATAATTGACAATGTTTCTTTATCCTATAATTTGGTGGAATGTTATGTCACCTTATTTTGCAAAAAAGAAAAGGAAATAAAAATGTTGTAAATGATGAAACTTTGCGAATCATAAATAAACCAAAGCACCAAAAAAGGGTGGGGGGGGGACACGAGGAACAAAATGGAAGGACCCACATCCAAGAAGCCAAAAGAATCACCTAAGAAAGTGAACCACAAGGGGAACATCAAGTTCCCAAACCCCCTCTTGTCACAAGAAGCATATCAAATAAAGAAAAGGCAGGACCTCCTTTTAGGAGGTAAAAGCTCTCATTATGTTAAAGGTGCCTGTAAATTATTGTCAAATTTTCATAAGAAATTATTATTATTTTATTGTTGAAGCGGACTCTGAAAAGAAAAAATATTTATTTGACACCTGGATGCCAAACCTAAAAGGTTCCATGGTATGTTCTTATGCCAACCAAGCTGACCAACCAAGCCAAGTGAAAATTCAGTGACAAAGCCATAGTTGATGGTGCAAAGTACGTACTGAGAAGAAGTGCAAAGAGGTTCAGGCAAAGAGGTGCGGTTGTGCTTTATGTCGAGTAATGCCCGTGCTCAGCTCCTGTGTCGTGCAAGGCCCTTCTTCAGTTAATCCCCCTGAGCTGGTGCCTTTACCTACCTCATAATATCGTTGTACATGGGCCTCCCGCTGTGTGAAGAGTGTTTCATTTTCATTTGTGTAATGAAAACTAGTGTATACTGTTTTAAGAACATGGTTAGGAGTTGAATGTTATATTTTCTCTGAAATTTTCAATGCTCACAAGTATGCCTAACATGTGCATTGAATCATAAACACAATAAAAAGAATTAGGTGCTAAATTGTATTCTTGGGACAAAAAGGATTCTTTACAGAAGGCTCCAGATTTTATCTCCCATGCCCTAACATTTAAAGAAGTTTGACCTTGTAGATGTTGAAACTTGAAACTGTATAATCTTGTTATACATGGACTTGCAATGTGAATTAGTTTGTGTTAGGTAGTGTGTTTAGGGTTTGTTCGATTGGCATTATTTTAGTCATTCATAAATGGTGGAACCTTGACCTAATGTTAACTACCTTCCATTATTATATCAGTTTGTTTCACTTTAATAAGCCGCATTGCACTTAAATGATCGTCATCATCATTAGACAAAAATCTATGGATCAATAATACACAAAAAGACTTAATTAAGACATCATTAGTTGAGATGAATTTATACCATGCACAATCAGCATGATCATGACAATGATCAATGATTTTTTCACCAACCTTGAACCAAGGGATTGAAAAATGTTTATGTACATAGATGTCTTATTTTAAGAAATAAGGCATATTATAAATACCCTACTACCTTGGCAGTTTCAACACTAATTATATTATTTTCAAAAATGTTGAAACTTTCAAAATTAATTAATTATTTGACAAATAGGTGTCAAAGTTGTCAAGGAACTATGATACCAACTACCAATGTGGTGGAGGGAATTGAGCCTTGATTGGAGAGAGAGTGACTCTAGAGATCTCATGGAATATGGAATGTGAGTTTAAGAGGCTATTAAACTTAGCTGTTAGAGCATCTCCACCCCAAACCTGTAAACAACAACTTTATTTTAAAATAGAATAGTGTTTAATGAACACTGTCCTCACCCAGAAACGTCATTCCCTTTAAACACTCAAGACCATTTATGTCTTTACATCTGGACGAGTTATAGTCCTTGTCCAAATCCATAGTAGACAAACGATTTTAAAGAGGTTAAAATGACCACTGCAAATGGACATCAATACAGGAGCGCAGCAGGATATAGGCTATCCTGGTGAAAGATTTAATGAAAAGGGATGTTTGCAGGTGTGGGGTGGAGATGTTTTATGCTTTATTTGTTTATTTTGGAACTCAATGCCCCAACTGCAGCAACTTCTCATGAGTTCTAGTGCAAAACACATAGAAAGAGAGCTACAAGTAGGTGGATGTTGAAACTTTAAGTTGCATAAATGAACACTTGCCAATCCACCTAAAGATGGTTTCAGAAATGCAAAACCCAAAAAAGATTCAATGTCCCAATTACAGCGGCTTCTGAATTCTAAAATACTACCAATGCAAAAAATATATAAATAACAATCTCCAAATTAAAAATATTAAATAAAAATGTCCCAAATACACAACTGCTAACGAATTCACTTGCAAGGTACCTATATTAGACACAGAGATATAGGGACTGGAGGAGATATAGTTGCAGAAGAAATGATTTGCATAAGATAAATCGATTCTTTCAAATCTACCTTTAAATTTTTTATAAAGAACATGAATAATATGTATGAAATCCCAAAAAAAAAAAAGATAAAAAAAGCAAATGAATCTGTAGTATGCACCTAGCCTAATATGAATTTCATTTCTTTTGGAAATCGCAAAAAACTGTACACCAACGATTTTAAGCAACACACTTTGTGTTTATTTCCGTAGACGTCGATGTTCGTCCTTTCTTGGCGTGCATGACAAGCGCACCTGACAAGCGCTCCAACCATCAACTAAAGTACTCCTCAAACGGCACTATCTTCATGCAGCTGGCGCCTCCCTCCACCAACCAAAGTACTCGCTTAAACGGTGCAATCTTCATGTCGCATTCGCTCTTCACATCATGGGCGTGGATGTCCATCCTTTCTTTTCCTCGCATGCATATGACAATACAAACAAGTAGGCGCCCTCACCGCGCTCCAACGAACAACCAAAGTACTCCTCAAACCTATCTTCATGCAGCTGGCGCCTCGCTCCACCAACCATAAGTACTCCCTTAAACAGTGCAATCTCCATGATGCATTCGCTCTTCACATCATGGGCGTCGGAGTCCATTGTTTCTATCCTCGCGTGCATATGACAAGCAGCTCACGCCACCGGCGCGCTCCACCGGCCATCAACGAAGTACTCCTTCAACGGCCCTATTCATGATGCATGCGAAGGAAGGAAAGGATGGACATCGACGCCCTGTTTGTCCTCTTGGCATTGTGGGGCTGGAACCTACTCATCTCTCTTCAGCTGGAAGGGTTTCACCAAAATCTATGTGAAGTGCTTCATCCTCGAACCCATTTGCGACTATATATACGTATGGTTACATTGTGAAAAAGCGTGCATCTTGAAGTATGGAGTAGTAGTAGTAGTGTTCAATGGTTGGTGCTTCAACAAGCGATATGAAGTGTGCATTAGTGTGTTGTTCTAGTGATCTTTGAAAGTAACTTTGGAGGGGGTTTGATGTGCGCACTAGTGTGTCGTTCTACTGATCTTTGTAAGTAACTTCGGAGGGGGTTTTTGGTTTGGATGCAAGGGTACTGGATTCAGGTAGGTGCTGGCGGTTGGAATGCCCTTACAAATCTTGACTTCCTCCTGCAGCTTGTGGAAACCGGCAGTAGTCTCAAGATCGATATCTGATACATCAAAGGCAGTTTGTTGGGACCGGGAAACTAATGCACTATGACAGGAATCTGCTGGATCAGTTTCAAGATCTCTTTGGGACTTTGAAAGTTCATGGTTCATCGGCCAATTCCATGATGTTCAGCTTTTACTTTGATGTCTTCGCATTCTGTGGCGTGGTATTTTTTTCAACTCTGTTGCTTGTGGTTTTCACTTTGTAGTTTACATATATACATGATCCTGTTGCTTTTTTTCAAGAGCTATAATTTGTCTTGGTTGAGGTTAGTATGTTGATCACACATGATTTCTGTGCTGTCTAGATCCAAGCAAGCAAGCGTTACAACCCATTAAAATTTTAGACAGATACTAAGATACACTTTGCAGTTTAACTGTAGGGCGACCAAGACCACGTCCTAGACAAGGAATGGGATTAAGCGGGGCATCCAGGACAGGGGATCGGATTAAGTGGCGCATCCAATTCAGGAGATGGGATTAGTTGACCCTTTCAGGGCAGGGGATGGGATTAAGAGACTTGTGAGCGTGTGAGGGCTGGTGGAATCACATGCTGTACCGGCGCTTGCAGACTGCACTCGTAACACACAACCACGCGACATACTCTATGAAGAGCACATTGAGATGCATATCTAAATTAACAAATTTATTTAATTTACATTTGGATCCCAATGTGCTCTTCTTAGAATATGTGGTTATGTGTTGCGAGTGCTGCTGCTTCCTGATATAGAATGTGGCTTCAGCATGTGATTTAAGCCGCTGCTTAATCCGCCACTTAATCCCATCCCCTATACTGGACGTGGTCCTGGGTGACCTGTTAACTGCAGCAAACCTCGGTGACAAGTTCCACTCAATCAAAGTCGAAGAAGAAAATGTATGTGGGGAACTCTCACCTGGTGGGTAATTTCTTCTGGGCTCATACCATTTTCTAGAATTCATTGATGATTTATAGCTCAAGAAAATAATATGTTTATGTATATATATAATTATTCCAATGGTTTACTTGTGATCAGTACTCTCCACTGATCGTATGTAAAAACATTGGAAACTGATTTTTGCTCTGATCAACTGAATTTTACAAAAAGATCGCATCAAAACTCAATAGTTTGTAAACCCCTAAGTCATGTACACTATGGTTCCCTGAAAAAAAAGTCTCATTTAAAGACATAGTAGCTGATCACCAATACTTCTCTTGGTTGCATATCTCTTCCCTTCTGCTACAGCTGATTGAAAGCTATGAAAAATCTGACTCACCTGTTCACCAATACTGTTTTGCAGGAAACCCAACTTGGAATTCCTCTCTCCTCACAACCTCCAAGATTAATATAATCCTGAACAGATGTTGTGGCAACTGCAAGTGTGATGTTGTACTTCTATTTTTTTTTTGCACTCCTCCCATCATGATTAGAATCAGAGGGTCAAACAATGACAAGTTAGAAAACTCTGCATGTCCTTGAACAGACTGAAGTATTTCACAGAACTTGTTCTCTAGTCCCTTGGAATGTTACAAGCAGTGTAATGGATGTGCAACACATACCATTTGGGTAGAAGCAATCTGTAACATACTTCTATGGTCCAAAAAGTTGAGCCAATAACTGCTGATCAATAAAATCACCAATCAATTTTCAACACATTTCTGGAACTTTTTGTGGCAAGGGTAGACTCTATGATGATTAAAATTATATCAAGTGGTTTCCTTGACTCAAGTCTGATGTAATCTGCTATCTTGAAAACATTTGAAGCACCTTCAAGCTAACTATCCAAGATCACCACCATCCTATTCACTGCAAATTTTTGCTTGGTTTAGGAAAGGTTTGCTTACCTAAATAAATAGGTCCTACTTTTTTATCTACTTAGATGGGTAGGTAAGTAGGTAGATTGGAAGGTAGGAGCTACCAATTTACATTCCTGTGGATCATGGTTTAGGAGTAGCATTCTTCATAACTGAACCACCAAACGACACGCAGGTGGCAATGCACTTATCCATCTTTACCCAAAAAAAAAAAAGCACTCACAAAAGCAACTTTTCAAACATGATGTGAACTTCAAAGTGGGAACCAAAGACATAGGACTTTAAAATTTTACTTGAAGAGACAAAGAGCTTGCATGATGCTTCACATTGTAAAGAGGTCCCAAAATTGATCAATTCTCATGAAGTCTTTTGAGTCGTCACTTATAATTAACTAGTTGTAATTCTACTACTAGAGACAGATACTAAGGTGTACACAAGGAAGAAAACTCAAAATAGATGATCAGGTCATTCCAACTGCCAACACTTTATTGACTCAAAAGAGACATTACTTACATCTACCCACTAGTGTAGCTGCTTCCAAAGCCAAAACACTGGCCCCTTTAACAAGAACCCATGTAAGAGCAAGACAAAATTCTGAACCTATTGCAACTGCTCAGGGCTTGGTGTTCCCACAGAAACTTGTTGGACTTTATTTGTTGAAATACAAGAAATTGTGGGATAATATATCTTAAATTGCACATTGTTTTAACATTGTTTAATTTTGTGGCTGTCTTTTTTGAGGCAGTTATTATTGAGGTTTTGTTTGTATCCATATCTTTATTTATAATATTTAGAAGCAATTTAGATGAATTAAAGAAAACTTCTTGGTTTTGGTGACAATTTTTCTGCAGGATGTTTTCATGAAAAACTTGGTTTTTCAGCGAAATTTCGCCACTTTTGCAAAATCAAATTTTAAAAAAAAAAACACTAATTCCCTTGAGTTTACATTTATTTGCACATGAAGCCAGCACAATTACCCCTTGTCAATTCCCATCCCTAACATCAGATCCATAAGGGGATTTGGTGTGTGCACCATAACTAGCATAATATGGGATACATCATACAACCAGTGATTTTATTTTCAGTAATGTAGTGTAGCTGAATTGGTGATCACCCATAAGAAGATTTGGCAATTTTGGTTATAAACAAGTCATTCATGAAAGTGAAAAATTTAGTCACCCTTCTACTATACTATTGTGGAACCGAATACAGAAATCTGGCAATTTTTTATTGTGTTCTTTTCCGAAGTCTGGCAATTGAAAACACCAAAAACCATAATTTTTTACATTTCATATTTTGATTAATTCACCAGAAAAAGAAGCAGTGGAGACAACATGCTCTCATACTAGTGAGACCTTGGTTTGCTACCCAATAACACACAAATGGATATATTGGAAAGCACTTGAAAAGGGATGAATCCCAAATTGGAAGTAGGTGAGCTCTGGTTGAATTCAAGTGTTGATCATGGATGTAATATGTCAATTAAAATTATAATTAGATTTATCAAAGGTTGGATAGTTGCATGAATTCAACAAAGTCTCTTTCAGTCTCTCCTATTTTAGAAAAGGGTTAATATCAATTTATTGATCCATGTTTTGTGTGTTGTGATGGTCATGGCCTCTTATAGATACATTAAAATCTTCATTCACAAGGTGCAATATATTGTTATGCCTCTATGCAAGACTATGTTTGTGAATAAAAGCATACAAAATAAATAAGCCTGTCAGAAGCCAGCCACAAATGAAATTAATTCACTCAAAAAATGGTCGTCCATATAACCAATAAGTGGGTGTGAAATGTAAATTGGATCAAAATGCATTTCAAATGCATTGCTATAAAAATCATGGAATTAAACATTCTAAGGAGCCTTTTTATCGTATGATATACAAATCACACACACGCACACGCATGGCCGATTGCCTGAAATGTAGTAGAGGACAAGGGGCCTCCAGTGTTGATTTGGTAGAATTTCTTTAAGTAGTTTTTTAGTATAATTAATATATTTTCCTAAAAGACTACTCAAAGAAACATGGGTTGCAACAAGGGTGGGAAGTTTTCTATCATTTAAGGAAACTCCAAGACTATGTACAACTTAAGTTAGGTTAGCTATTAAATTATTATTAACTTTTTCTATTAGTTTTTTTAATCAAAACCTCTAAGTAAGGGTTTAGGGTTTAGTAAGGTTTTGGATTTTTTTTAAATAATAAAACCTTTGATTCAGGTCAAAAACAATTTCAAACATGAGGGGTTAAGGTTTAAGGCTATCAATTAAGGTTTTCAAAAAAAAAATGATAATTGAAATTACAAGGTCAAATACATGCAAAAGATTGCATTTGTGGATGAATGCATGCTACAATGTACACAAAAAAAATTGTTATAGTTTGATAGCTATGGAACTTTTGATATTTGTCACAATGTTGCAAGTAAAAAAGGACTATGAAAGACTAGATTTAATGATAATTTATCTATGAAATTTTGCACATGTCAAAAAAAGACCACGAAAAAAATCTTCAAGATTCAAATTCTCAAATTCTTTTCAAGTTATGAAGTTCATATCAAATGTTTTTAAAACATTTGTTAATACTTTATGTTATAATAATGATGAAAATTGTGATTTTTTTATAATGTAAATTGTTCTTCCTTTGGAGATGTAGATGGGTTAAATGTTGTTTTTACTATTTTACATAAAAAGAATAAAATTTCAAAAATCAACATTCTAGTTACATCAAAATATGACCAATGAAACAAAACAAATCATATTTCTTAGAACCTTACACATGACAATAGATCTTACAAATGACAATAGTTCCAACACATGCACACAAAATTTACAAATGACTTCAGCCTTAAACATATGACTCCAACAAGAATTTATAATGGCATCCTAGTCTTAATTGAACCTTATATTAAAGACCATAATGTCATTGTTAAGGTTTGTCCATTTCATCATTAAAAAATTGCAACAAATAAAAGATAAAGAAGTATCCAACAGTGACACAATGTTGAGTGAATCTTCAATTCCAACACAATAACACAACTTCAACTAACATTACAAACACACCAATAGTGTAACATGGTCAAAATACTTGAACAAAAAGTTGAAAATGGAATGTTAATTAAAATCAAACATTAGACATTAAAAAAAAAAATTCAAATCTTTACCATGGTCACATGAAATCAAAACTTGAATTTTCTTACAACAAATATTTTTGTTTAAACATTTTATCATGCTCTTCAATAAAAGTTGCCTTAAATGTTAGAAAATCGACCATGGCTTTAAGTTTCAAAGGTCCATCACATTCAACATGGGCTGATTCTTAATTATGAAAATGAATTGATCTAGATTTTCAATTTTGAACCTAGATCATCTTAGATTAGTGATGATGTCCACAAAACTAAAAATGTATTTTATGTCAATATGAGATCCCACAATGCCAAGGATTTAACAAATTAGGAAGCAAAAACAAGGGGAAATTGCACCACATAATTTGCCCATCAAACCAACAAGTTTTCAATCTCCACTAGTTGCACAAGTAGTGGTAGTAATTACAATTGTAATTCATTCTTCAAGGTGGACATGATAAAATCATCATTTGGTACAATCTATGCAAAAAAATCATCTTTAATTATCATTGTCTCTACTATTATTTTAACAAAATTATAATGAAAGAATACTTGTGTACTAGAATTTTAAAAATATGCAATATTAGTGCCATACTTTGCCATAATTTGAATGGCAAGTGCCCTACAAATTGTTGTTGTTGCCCAAAACATTGACACAAATTTTGAAGTTTTTTCTCATCTTGGGTGGTTATCAAAAATAGGAATACATTGTACAAAGACCAACCATTATCAAAGAGGTTTTTAAGGTTCATAATAACATGCTTTGAAAAATCAAAAAATCAGTTTTGGTATAACCATTGATTTCAAAATTGAAAATAACCAAATAACAACCTTCGTAACTATGAATTCCTTATTGTTGTTTTGTTGAAATTCATTGGCTATTTGAGGTTTTTGAAATAAGTACAATTAACAATTCTCTAATTCTGATTTTGTTAATATTAAAAAATGAAACTAACAATTCTATTATTTTGAAATATTTTAAAAACTAAAACCTATGGTTTTTCATGTGTTCGGATAATACTAGGTTTTTTTTCCTAAATCTGGATGGTAACTATGATGATAAAGTTTCAACCTTTACACAACTAAGGTAATTGATTATCCTTTTAACAAAGTGTGAAGAAAAAAAGGGTCTAATTGACATTTGGACTCCCAACCTATTGGTTTAACATCTCACAAAACAATAGTCTCAATCATTTATTGGGGGAATCCCCTTGTCTTCAAATGGTACCTACACTTCAAAGTTCATGCACACACACACACACACACCAATTGATTTGGTTTCACTTTGAACTCTAAAATTCTTGCAAATTATTAACCACTAGTTGGATCTAGATAAATAGCCCTGATATTCCCACTTGGATCGAGCATGTAATAAATGGGAGGAGTCGAGCTTGCATTGGGAGGAACAATGACCACAATTGAGAAAGATCCATTTGTGAAAACAACTAGTTCCAACATTTGTAGATTCAACATTCTTTTTCTATGCATGTAAGTATGCATCATGAATGGAACACTCATCACATATAGTTCCAATGGATCACTCTTTTTTACTATGTTAAAGCTCACCCCAAATGACATACCATATGAAACTATTATTAAAGAAAACACAATTTGAGGTCTTATAGAATCTAAGTTGTAAGAATATCTCAAACAAGTTACTCTTTGTACAATTTATGAAGTACATGAGATAAAATGGTATTTTTTTAACACTATAAAATAATAGAATATTAAAAAGACATTCTATTAAAGTTGGGATATGTACACATTATGGATGAATTTGTGGTCACGATTTTGTTGGAGGGATGGACATCAAATCTCTGTGAAAGGGGACATAGTTTTGGTGATCACCCATTAATGTGTTGGCCACAATAGCCTTAGTAATTATTGTCCCTCCCCCAATACCTAAGGCAAAACATTCAACAACATTCATGGGATTTTTTTAATTAAATAAAACCATGAAACCAAAGGCAATGAAAGGAAGGTGGTTTGCACCACCTTGGATGCGTCTTGGGGGTGAATTGTTTTGTAAAAAAAGGTTTCATGGTTGTTGTGGAAGGTTCCCCTAGCTATTAGTGGACAAATAGCAAGAAATCATTAAATAAGCAAAGGGTTTTTATTGCAAGTAGTATAAAAGTACTACTTACTTATTTTTCTTTTATTTTCCCATTTTTTAATCCAAGTTGTGTTTAAAGATGCCTAGACACATTTCAATGTTGCCTATTACAAACTTTGGATCCTATTATGTACATTATGGGCCTATAATAAACACCTATCATCTATTACATGATGAAAATAGTATTTATCAAAAAACTAAAATGTGCATAACAAAACAAGTCTATAATGGGCAACATCAAAATGCGTATGGGGTCCAAACTTGCTAATAGGAGCCAATGATGCCCCCCCCCCCACCCCCCCCCACCCCCCCCTCTCTCCCAGGCAATCTTAACTTGTCTTCATTCAT
>Ga0116227_10004292_pt1 | contig 30985 bp, 28 predicted proteins | sample S1TSphgellanicum_FD_89693 | JGI IMG/M metagenome (GOLD analysis project Ga0116227, IMG submission 89693) | Host-associated microbial communities from peat moss isolated from Minnesota, USA - S1T2_Fb - Sphagnum magellanicum MG | ecosystem: Host-associated > Plants > Peat moss > Unclassified... | reverse complement strand
GAAAAAGAAACAAAAAAAAAAAAAAACAAACAAACAAACAAACAATGAAATGGGCAACCTTGAACCTTAACTTACACTTTGGTTCTTCAAACCCTGAGCTCTCGTTTAAAATCTTTTTTTTGGTTTAGACCAATTGGTTTTCCTTCCAAAATGATGTCATGTAAGCTAACATCCCAATTTGATTTGTCTAGGTCCTAGACCCTTTTCTAATGCCTTGAGACCAGTTTAAAGCTCTTCACCAATAGGAATGCTTGATTTCATTGGACCTTACTCTTTGGACCGTTGTCTAGAGTGGTCCTGAGAATGGGATATTTGTAATATTCAGAAATAATTTAAATGAGATTTGGGAATTTTACCATGGTACCAACATGGGCGCTGGTTCACCCAAGGTGGCAAATTGAACCCCACATGTAATGTTGTCTCCTACTGAGTAAATGTGTTTTCTTTCTAAATTACCCAAAAAGGGAAAATATCCATAAGCCTTCAAATCACAGCATACCCAAAAAGAAAAGAAAAAAAAGGGCATATTATTGCACTTACAACTGATGTTTGGAACAAAAGTATTTCACAAAAGGTCAAGCTGAAAACAAGATTGTTAAAATATTATTAGCTTGTTGAAATTTATGAGAATCAAACTCCCAACTATTAATATACTGTTACAAATACAAAATGTTAGTGAACTTTGTATAGTTATTCCTTGATTGTCAAAATTTTGAAATATTAAATTTGAAACAATAGAACCTCCTTTTTCTAAATAAAAAATCTTCAAGAAGAACTGTCAATTCTCAGTCATATGTACAATATGATATATTGAGATATGAATTTCTATTATAGAATACAAATGCACACAAGTAAAATATGTAGTATGAATTTGTACCATAGAATACAAATGTACATAAGTGCAATCATATGTAATATGAATTTCTATCATAGTACACAAATGTACAAACGTTTTTTAATAATAAAAATTACCGTATGCTGTCAATCCTCTTATCACTTAGTCAATCCATGAATTCCATTTTACATTCAAGATCATAAATCTCTTTTCTTCAATTATTAGTTATGAGCTCTATCTGCAGGTGTACATTACATCTGTACACTACACCTGTTGTTGAACTCAAAAGTGCTCCAATTTCTCTCACACAGACATTCAATAGGGACTCACATAAGGATTTTAACAGAAATTTTGCAGGGTTCAAGAATTTCAAGACTGTAGGAACTCCATAGTACATGACCAATGCTTTTTAAAATTGTTTCAAAGTTTTTTACTCGATTTTTTATATTGAAAATTTGGCAAAATTTTCAAAAAATTAACAAAATTATTCAACTTCACGCTAGGAAAAAAAAAAATCCTATTTATTTGTTGGAAAAAAAAAAAACAAAGTTTGTCCAAAATATTCTAAAGGTTGTCTAACAAAGATTTAAAGACTAAATGAGAACAAAAAATTAAATCTTTGTTAGACAACCTTTGGAATGCATTATCAAATGAATGTCCAATGACTCACAAAGTCCCTACACTATCTATATTATGGACACAAATACAAACCTCAAGAGAACAAAACAAAAAACTGAAAGTAGAAAACAACCAAAAATATAGTGAGAACTTACCCCCAAAAACCAACAAATATTCCAAGTTCCAAGTGTCAACCAATATTGTGTGGTTCTTCCATTTTAAGAGAATCCATAATCCTGATTTTGACATTGTAAAATTTATTTGGAGGTTTGATTGGGGTGAGGGTTTGGACCAATTGTTCCAAATTTTTAACTCTTTCAATTCTAATTTTAGTACATTTTTTTCAAATTCAAGAACCTCCACACCCAATTCAAAACCAAATGTAATTTCATGTACATACCACACATTTCCTAATGCTAGAGATTATATGTGTACAAAGTTTTCCAACAGATTAAAACAAAGATATGTATGGAGTTGAACAATTAATTAAAAATAATATTCAATTATAAAACTTATTCTCCTTATCAAGTTTTTTTTTTAAAAATCAACTTTCCCATTTAGAGATCTTAACCTTATTTTTTGAAATGTTTTTTCACAGTTTCATATCTAGCAAGAAAACTAGTTCCACATCTTGATTCTTTTGTCAGTTATAACAAAATAAACGTCAACTCATGTTCAGGTCACAAGACTTGAACCTGTGAAGGTATTTAGACAACATAAGTTCCCAACCATCAACGCAGTTGAAATGCAAGCTAGTAGCAGATTAAATTTATTTGATCACTAACTAAGCTAGAAAACACCATACACATTGAATGACATATTAAGTCTCAATACTTTTATTTTCAAATGTGCTTATTTTTCCTTAATGACAATAGGTTTCAAAACTCAATCCAATTTCATTTGTATTTTTGGATGTCTTTAAAATTAGTTCTGATTCTTTATAGATTTGTGATAAAGCATTTCTCAATTCTATCATTGGAATAGTTATGGATAAAACATGGCTCAACAATACTGAAATTTGAATCATAATAGAGGTTCCTGATACACCTAAGCAATTGTTCTTAATTATTCAATGCCACATGTGACTATTAAATTTAGTCACATAACTTGTGCTGATATTAGCATGGGTTGTGCCAGAACAAAAAAATCAAAAATTCCAATATATCAATGCATCAAATAAAAATTCTATCTATGAAGGGAGGTAATTTGTTTGTCACATTGAGATCTTGCAAATCACAACATCTTTTGTGATATCCTTGATATTATTGAAAGTCTTTAGTGAAATAGGGGCATTGAATTAGTTTCATATTGTTTCCACCTACAGTGGAGAAATGATTGAATATTGAACGATTTTTTCATTAAAATTTCACTTAAATCAAAACAAAAAATTATTGAGGAATTTGGGTGCTCTGTTGCTATAGTTAAAAAGCCCTCAATAACTAGAATTTAATGAAGATGCTTTGTAAATTCTTAGACTTAAGGTCAACATATATTGAATTTTCAGTAGTTTTTGTCATTTGAGATTCAATTAAATTACAAAAAGTTGTTTTGGAAAGAAACATTCTTTGGATAACTCTTTTTATTTTGGGGCAATTATGATCCAAAAGGCTCCAAGTGATTTAGAGCTACAAAGTAAGGGTCTTAGATGACTAGTGCAGGTTTCAGCCAACAGCACAAGCTACACTACTATAAGTTAAGTTTTGATGGTTTATGGCACTCTTATCATACAGAACATTATGAAGAGTACCAACTTAATGGTAATCATTGGAAAAAATCAGCATCTGATATCCTCAAAGCTATGCTAGCTGAATAATTTTTATTCATCATTTTCCATGCCTAATTTTGATGTATGAGATTCAACTTAATGACATCTAAACTTTATGCATTCATTGATTCAATACCATAAAACTAAATAGTCGTGACTCATGTTACAACTTACTATGGATTTGGATAAAAATGCTCTTTTTGAAAAATAATAGGTCAAACGTTCGTTCACCATGGTATCACTTGGTTTTCGGCCCTCACTTGGCTTTTTGCACAACTACCTTAGTGTTTTTCAGAGACCTTTAAAGGTTCAAATGAATTTTCTTTAATACATTTTCAAACATAGGTCCTTAATAATGTACAGTACACATTTCCAACGACATAGCTAGAAATGTACAAAAGACACCTAGTACCCTTTTTCCTCTCATATGCACTACAACCGAGCATGACTTTTACTACAGTTGGGCGGAGAGCCTTGACTCAAGAGTCAACACATGTTGTAGGGGAGGTTCCTGCACCAGTGCATTCTCCCAAGGGAGGGGCTCCTGAGGGTGTTTCTGAACCTCAGGAGAACACACAAGTACAGGAACCTCCCCTTGCGCAAACAACTCTCTTTTGATTTTCTCACTTCTTTCCTGTTTCGCAAAAGAGAAATATTTCCATGGGAATGTGGGAACAGATAAAAATGGAGAGCTCCCCCAGCATAACCCCATAGGGTTCTTCTGCTGGGGGAGATCCCTCAAAATACATATAGAAATAAAAAGTTAGTAGTTTATGTATGAGATCAACCTTGTGGTTTCAAGTTTCAACCAGTGTTGGGAGGGTAAGAATCACCATTTCCAGTTAGTAAATGACCCAGATCCAAGTTGGAATTGATTTTCAAACCAAAACTAGAACTGTAATTGGAATTTGTGTTGTTTCTTTGCAGAATTGGACCAGGAAACCAGTTCCCCAGTTCAGTTCTATTTTGGTGGTGAAACTGGAACTAGAGCCAGGACCCAGCTTTTTAAAAATAATATGGGCTAGAACTGGCAATTTACTGCTGGTTCCAGTCCCAAGTTAGTAAAGAACTAAGAACCAAATTCAAGACAGGACTGACTTTCAGAACTGGCATCTGAACCCGAACTGGAATTCATTTTTTAAGAACTGGACTGTATACCAGATTCCCACTACTATTTGTGTTTGAAACTGGAACCAATACGGAAGTTCCGAGATATTTTTCAGAATAGTAACCAGGGGTTTTTTAACCAGTGTTGGGTAGTTTTTTATGATAACCTTCAGTTCCAGTTCGGTTCTATAGAAAAATATGTACTATTCTAGTTCAGGTTCCACCCATAAATGGAACCAGGAAACCAGGTCTGGTTCTTTTTTTAAAATCCAGTTGTGATTCTGGTTCACGTTTTGAAAATCAAACCCGATTCTTCCAGGTAGCCCATACTGGAACCAGTAATTAACTATTAATTAACCTTTGTTTAACCTCAGTTCCAGTCTTTTTTTCAAAAACCTTTTTTTTTCCAAATGTTCTGGTTCCATTTCCACCCATAAATAGAACCAAAAACCCAATATTGGATCGGGTTCTTAAAAGTTCCCAATTCCAAAACCAGAGCTGGTTTTGATTTGGTTTCAACTAATTGTCTTGGGGAATGAGAGTTTATGCTGAGATCTTTGTGGTTTGTTGCAATTGAGAAAAGCCCAACTTAACGACCAATGGAGATCAAAAGAATGAGATTGAAAAAATTTGGGCTAAAGACCTCTAGTTATTGAAACTTGTGTTACAATAGCAATTCATGTAGATTTTAGCCCAAGACAGATAGATTATTCGGAAAATGTCTCTGCCATCAAATGTATGCATCTTCTGGTTTCAATTTTGATTGACCCACTAAGTGATTACGTGTGTCCCAGTTTTTGGCATCAAAATTGGTTGGATTCTGTTGCGGTAGTATTAACTGGATCATCCCCTGAAGATTGAAAGTCGTAGCCATGAGTATATATTATAGAGATTGATCAAAGAGGCTTTGAGAGATACCCACCTCCAAGTATTTTGGTGCTTTGTATTACTAGATTTGCTAATAGAAATGTGAAGCTTTTTATTTCTAGTATGGAATGTTTATTCAGAGCTAAAAATAGGTTGATCAGGGTGGAGCATGTTGGTGTCACTTCAAGGTTGTTAAGTTGGAACTTAGAAATAGGTCATATTGGCATGCCTAAGTGGGTTCCCAAAAGTGAAGACCATGTGGACTTTTGTGTGCTGCCCTGATTGACAAATTGTTTTCATAGAACCAGGAAGGACTTTCAACGATCTGTGTTTACACGATGACTAGCACTAAGGGAATGAATGAGCTGTTCTAGGGCAAAGAATTTGAAGATGTTGTAGATTGGGCATAGTGGTTGGAGATGGCATCAAAGGTGCAAGGATATGATGAAATCAAGCTCTTCAAAATTGTAAAGTTAAATCTACAAGGCAAGGCTAAAAATTGGTACAAAAACTTTCAACCCACACTTGCTGACTAGAATGAAATGAAAAGAGAGATGCAACAAAAATTTGGGGATGTAGATATGGATGAGTTAAGAATGAAATTAGATGGGGTTAAACATGAGCTTAGACAAAAGGTCCAACTATGTTTTGATCAGTTGGATAAGTTGTTTAAGAAACGGAAAATCAAGGATGTTGAGCAAAGGCGCAAATTTCTTGCACATTTGCAGCCTAAGTTTAGAAAGTTGTGCATGGTGAGAACATATGCAAATGTAAAGGAAATGTTGTTAGTTGCCAAAGAAATGGAAAGAATGTTGGGTGAGTTGGGGGAAACTCCATTTGAGCCACTCAAGGAAGAACAAGAAGAAAGTATGCATAATGATACAATGCTAGAGAAACAGGTAAATGCTTTCAATGAGTCATTCATCAACTTCTTTAAAGGATCATCATTTGTTGTTGTAGTAAGTCCATTAAGAACCATCAATTTTACCATGTGCCAAATTTGCAAAGCTAGTGATCACATCGTTATCACTTGTCCATGTATAGGAGACCTAAAACCTAAATGTGTTAAATGTGGTTTGCCATAGAAGATGGAAAATTGTGGAATGAAATGTGGGTACTATTTTGGTATGGGGCACATAAAAAACAAATGTTAGAAACATGGGAAGGATGGTAAGATGCCAACTGTTGCCATTAATTATTTGGAGGTCCTAGTTGATGATGACGAAGCTACCTTGAAGTGATTGAATTGGCTTTGTGGCACAAAGCATGACATTTTTACTAGGGCCAAAATCCCAAGGAGGCGTTTGCTAGTGGAATCACCTAATGTGAAAACAACTAAAGATAGAGAAGTTGAGCATGTGGATGTTAGTAGAAATTTTACTATTAGATCGAAGATATTCACACATTTCATCAAGGGGAAAATTTCTTTGTCTCCCATTGAAACTATCTTGACTATTCCTAGCGAGTTGGAATCCTTGGAGAGTCTAGTCAAATTGGCATGGAAGAAGCGAGATGATGGGCTAAAATTGATCAATCTCACCACTTGGTGGAGGGATCTCATACATTACACAAGAACGACATCAACAGAAACCATCATAGCAAAACATTACACCTTTTAATTAAGATTAACAATAACTTGGTAAAAGGACTGGTGGATATTAGCACTTCCATGTTAGTTATGTATGCTACTATAATTCACAAGCTTGGCATAATGCATCCGATGTTTAGCATTGAATTCTACAAGACTATGTCTGGGGTGGTAACCCAAACTCTTAATAGGATTTTTGAATTTTTTGTCAAAGTCAGGGATGTTTAATGCCTCATGATGTTCATGATCATGGATATTAATAGGTATGACTTGCTACTAGGTTTGGACTTCTTCATTAAAATTGGTGTAGTTGTGGATTTTGAAAAAAACTTGATTCAAATCAGGCAAGGTCTAGGTAACAATGTGCAAATCTTACCATTAAATATGATGATAAACATGCTACAATTGGTAATAGACCAAGGTGGTTGTGATAGTGAAGAGAATAAAGGCAAGCCTCTTTAGCTATGGGGCATAAGGCACTAGCCATTAGGCAAAGCTAAAGACAAACATAAAGTATAAAACAAAGGTCCATCATTTGATGATGAAAATACCTCAAATGCATCTAATGATTCTAATGCAAAGATGTAAAAAGTGGTAAATGATGAAACAAAAGATTTGTTCCTATGAAATGATCCAGGGAAGTTGAAAAGCTAATGGATAATGAATTTAACCTCTTTGTATAGAACAAAAGCCCTCACTAGATCATGAACTTATTGCTTGGAAAACAAGCAGATAAGGTACTGTTTGGAAAGAATTCTAACTTTGATGATTTTGAAGATTAGATGTGGTGTGCTAATCAAAATGAAGAGAGATGGAATGAACAATTCAAAGTTGCAAAAGGAAAAGATGTATCAAACATCTTCCAATTTGATGTTGAATCAAACTTTCATAATGCTAATGACATAGCTAGAATATTTGCTAAAGTTTGAAGGTAAGCAAAAATTAGGTGAAATTAGCAGCAAAATCGAGGTTAATCCTAATTTGGATCAAAAGAAAACTAATCAATTGTGGGAGTTGTTAGATCAGTTTCCAAATGTGTTTTCTTGACATGATGGGGAGTTGGGGTGCTATAAGTTCGGGGAGCATATTGTTGATGCCCAAGGATTTTCCCCATGTAGAACTACCCCAAGTAGATTGTCTTTTTGGGAAGAGGTGGAAATGAAGAAACAAATTGATGTCTTGGTCACTCTAAGTAAAATGAAACCAAGTTCATTTGAATATGCCTATAGAGTTACCTTACTAGTCAAGAAAGACAACATCCGTTGATTTTATGGTGATTATAGACTTCTAAACTTGCAAATTTGAAAAGACTCATTTCCCATGCCACTAGTGGAGGATGTTGTGACATGGCTTGGTAAAGTTCAATGGTTCTTTCCACTTGATTTACAATTTGGTTTTAAGCAGATCAAGATGGCATTTAAAGACTTCCACAAGTCTGCATTGAATATTAAATCGGGTTTATTTGCTTGGACAATCATGCCTTTTGGCATGAAAAATTTGCCCAATACGTTCTTTAGGACTATGATTGAGGTCTTCGGCATTTATCTGGACAAGTTATTCAAAGTATTTGTGAATGACATAAATGTACACAACATGACCTCAAAAAAACATTTGGAACATCTGTGATATGTGTTGTTATAGTTAAAAGAAGTTAATCTAAAACCCAACCCTAGCAAATGTGAATTTTGCGAAATGTAACATAAAATTCTTAAGGCACATAGTTAGTCATGATGGGACACAATCAAATCCAAAGAAAATCAAATCTATTATTGACTTTCCAATTCCCACCATTGTAACTAATGTGTAAGTGTTTTTGGGACTAACATGCTATTACATAAATTATGTCAAGGGCTATTCTTGCATTGTTATTCCCTTATTTGACTTAACAAAATCTAAAGGTGTTGTTTTTAAATGGAGCCCTAATTGTTAAACCACCTTTGATTTTCTTAAGATTATTCTAGTCTTGGCTCTAATTCGTATTAGATTTGATTTACTAAAGTGTTTACTCTAGATGTGGACTAGTCAACTCATGGAGTAGGAACCATTTTGTCTTAGAAGGAAGGGAGAAATGAATGAATAATTGCTTATGCCAACAAAGGACTTTACCTTGTTCAAAAGAAATTTCACCTTATGGAAGGTGAATGTTATGTGCTGGTCTAGGGCATAATGCATTTCAAACAATATTTGTTTTAGAATCATTTTACACTACAGATTAACCATAAGCCATTGGAATGGCTTGCTATAGTTTTAGGTGCTTATGGGAGGCGAAGCAGATGGATTAGCACATTCCAAGATCCAACACCAAACATGATCTCAACATACCAATGTAGATGTGTTGAGTCATAATCTAGTCAATGTTGTTGAAAAAAATGAAGATTTTAAGCTAAAAATTCAAGATTATAAGCTATTGCAAACAAACTAACCTACTAAAGAGACTATTTGGATTGGAAGGAGAAGTTCCAAAATGAGAGTGTTTTTATAGCAATTGGGAGGTCAAGGACTATTAAATAATTTATTTATGGTTGAGGCAAGAGTGAGTAATGATGATGAATTACACACAAATGATGACACAATTGTTGTTCATAACACATAGACTTGCTTGGAAAAAAAGGGATGCTTGACAAGTGGCAACTACTCAAAAAAGGAAACAAGAGCTTTGGGATGCCAAAACTCATTGGCAGTTGAGTGATAATGCTTAACCATTGGATGATGGGGCAAAAAGAAATGAGGAATTGGAAACAACCAATGATTAGGAGCATTCAAAAAATATGGAAATTTCAAATGATGAGTTATGTTCGATTGTTTTGAATGGGAAACAACTTCCAGCAAATTGCAAAAAAATCAAGGATTGCACATACAATACTACTATTGGAGTGATGAATGTTTGATGCTCATAGGTTTGGTTGTGCCAAAGCCTAACAAGTGGTGACAACTCATCACAAATTTACACAATGAAATTAAGCATTTTGGGGAGGGGAGGACTCGTGCAAAGGTAAATAGGCATTATTTTTGGCATAATAGGATTGAATTGGTCAAGGATGTTGTGCACACCTACAAAGATTGTCAACTTGTCAAAAGAACTAAAAGTGTTAGGTTGGAACCTAAAGAGTTCAAAAACATTCCCATCTTGAATTAGTTTTTCAAAGTGGCTCTTGACACCACTAGACCTTTCTTGAAACCAAGCATGGAAACTGGTATGTTTTGGTGGCTATTGACCATTATTCAAAATGGTGTGAAATTAAAGCAATGATGGATTGTGACGTTGAAATAATTGCAAAAGTTTTGGAAAGTGAAATCATATGTAGGTTTGGGGTGCTTAAGTATATTCTAATAAACAATGGCATTAAATGGTTTGTCGAATTTGATTAATTGTGTAAAAATTACGGCATTGCACATAAATACATTATTCTTTAATGGCCTAGGTGTAATGGAATGGTAGAGAGATTGGTCAAGACGTTGAAGCATGGTCTTATGTGCCTTTTGCAACTCCTAAGCATGCACAAGACTAGGATGACCAATTACCCAAGATCTTGTTTGGATACCAATGTGGGGTGCAAGTAAACATAAAGTTTTATCCACATATGTTGTTTATTGGTCGAATGCCTAGGTTGAAGGCCAACAATTTTTTTAGTCCTTTGGTTCAAACTTTTGATGAAGATGATGATTGTGTAGTCATGGTTGAACAAATGATCAACAAGCTACAACTCATTACCGAGATGCATGGAGAAGTACTGGAAATGTCAGTCAAACCCAAGCAAGGCAGAAATGTGCTTATGCTACTCGGAAAGGAAATGTTCTTGGGATTTAAGGAAGTAGTCGCTTTTGTTAAAATGAAGAAACAAGGGAAAAAAAAAGTCTCTAACTTCCAATTGGGAAGGATCATTTTTGTTTGTGGATTACCTAGATGAAAATGGTTTTATGGACCATGATGAAGGAAGTAGAATCTATGTGATCAAAGGTAAGGATGAATAGCTATAGGATTGACCTAAAAAGGATTTGCAAGTGTTCCATATTACACTAGATGTGTGAAGACTAAGGACTCAATCAAAATTATAAAGGAGCTATTACATGTGTGATGAATGATGATGGGATGAAACCCTAAGGGATGGTAATGTCGTCAACTACCAAAAGTAGAAAATGACAAGATTATGGGTGGTTGAAGGTGGTGTGAAGCTTGTGCTTTTGTTGGAATGTTATTTTTTTACATTGTTTGTTGTTTGTAGGTAATGTCTAACTTTTGCTTTTATTTTCGACAACTCCTGTTGGTTGCAAGGTTTTTAGTTGGACACATGTTTGGTGGTGTGGCTTGGTTTGTGAAGGAGTTTTAATGGACAACGACCAAGGAGCTAGGCACGAGAGAAGGATAAGAAAAAAACTATTGCGCTAATTGAATGGCTTCAACAAGTGGCAAATGTGTTGCAAATAAGTTGCTATGATTTTTTTGTTCATAAGATGGGTTTTAGGAAAGTTGTTTTAAGCTTTCTGTTTTAGGAGGTGATGAAGTATTTGCTATGCCATGTGCCTTTGTAAACAAGAGTTTAGTTGTGGGTGCAAATTTAGAGACTAATTATTGAGGAAATGATGAAGAAATGAGGGATTTTGAAAGCGGTCTGTCAACTTTTCAAATTGTGTGTTATGTGCCTCTATGTGTTGTTGGTGTGTTGTTGTTCTGTATCTCATGAGAGAGCACCCTACATGATGGGAACTCCAAAGAAATATTAGGGTTTATAAGGCCCTGAGATTGTGGTTGTCAAGATGTGGAGGGACTTTGATTTTCTTTATCAAACTCATGAGGTAGTTCTGTAAGTATGGAATGTCATTGTAGTCTGTGTAATGTCAGTCTTACTTGTTGACAGCCTATGCATCGTTGGGTTCTATATTCAGTGACTCCATTGGAGTCTATGTTTCAAGGGAAATTTGGGACTTGTGTGCTTCTTGTCTATTGATGTTGTCATGGGGTATGAGAGCTTTTGTCGGAATCTCTTTGGCTTGTTGCAATTGAGAAAAGCCCAAGATGGTCAGTGGAGCTAAAGAGAGTGAGATTGGAGAGATCTGACGACCTCTAGAGACCGTTAGCCATTGGAATTTGTGTTAAAGCAGGAATTCATGCAAATTTTAGCCCAAGATAGATAGATTATTTGAAAAATATCTCTGCCATCAATGTATGCATCTTCTGGTTTCAATTTTGATTGACTCACTGGGTGATTATATCTGCCCCAGTTTTTTGCTACATGGCCTTATGGGGAAGGCTTGTTCCCTGCCTCCAAATAAGGGTCTTACCAGGGTACGTTGTGATACCCGGATGTCAGATTACCTTAAAAAGGTCACCTTGAAAATTAGGCTGAAAAATATTGAAGTAGTTGACAAATAGAACCAGATTGGAATTTGGGTTTGAGAAGCAAGTTTCATCCATGTACTCCCACTCAGGACTGGTGTCATCAAGTGTTGTACATGTAAGTGTCAATAGCCATATATTCGACGTGTAAATCCAGTGATTTACATTTACATGTCCAAATTTTTTACACTTACACTTATCATGCTGTAGCGTATATATTTTTTTTTACACTTACACAAGGCCAGTGTAAATATTTGTCAAATACACTGTAAATGTTTTGAGGCATGTAAGTGTAAATACTAAAATTATTTGTGAAGTCACCCTGTCTTTGGGCCTCCTTTCACCCCAAACCCTTCTTTCAGGGGTATCCATAAAGTAAGGAAATTTGATTAAGTCTGGGCATGAAACGCTGAAAATCAGCATTTAATGCACAAGTTTCAAGATTAATTATAGTAACTTTACAAGTAGAGCAGTGAAAATATATGCAGCGACAGTGGAGGCACTAAAGAAAAAGGAAAGACAGGGTGAAACTCAGTTCACAAAAACTGAGGTCTCCCCACCCTTGAATGCTAATGTTTTTAATCTTTTTGAATCTCACCCTATTTATGATCAAACTTAGGGTTCTAGTGTTGTTTTCTCTACTTTATGGATAGTTTTATTATATATGTTTAATGATCTGACCGTCTTGCAAAGTCATATGAATTAGTTGTGGGTGTATATTATGATGGTTTTTTTTTTGGCAATGGGTCATTTAGCTAGCTTATCTTCAAACACATTATGAAATCTCCCCTCCACAAATTAAAATCACATCTTTTACACTGTTCTATATTTATATTCTTTTACATAGCCATGTAAAATCATATAAATGAATATATATTTCCTTTTACATTGTTTTGTCAGACTGCATAAAATTATAGAAATATATTTATTTTTACACTTACACAGTTTTACACTTGCACGAAGTGAAAATAAATTTCACTATGGGATTTACACTTACACAGAGTGTAAGTCCCAAACAATTTACAAGCAACTCTATACTCCAAAATAGAACCTTCTGTTTTGGGTGCCCCCACAGTTTCATTTTTGTGAGTGATGGGCAAAGCAAATTGGCTCATCACGAAGAAAAAAATAAAGAAAACTTGGGAGGCACCTCATCTAATGAAAAGGAGAGGTATCAGTAGCCTAAATTTGAACATTTCACAATTTCCACAATGAACTATTAACTTTACAATAATAACAGTGCATAGGTTATGTATGGTGATAACTTAGAGCAATGGTGAGTCTTGGAGGTGATGTTTGTGGTTTTGAAGCATTAGAGACATTTATGGGAAGGAGCCCATCCCAGAAAAGTCTTTTGGGGACATGCAGTTGGCACAACTGCTCATTACGATGATGCAGGCCTTGCTCGATTTGCTACCCACCGCTTGTTCAATCCAATTAACTCAGGGTCTGCGGACTTTCAAGTCTCCTCTGAATTCAGGGTCCGCTCTTGAAAGAGGTGCTTTGTGTGTGGTTTACTAATGTGGTCAAGGAACTTTCTTCCCCCTTAGTATCATGGGCGTTATGCATGCTCAATGCCTTGAGTTAGATCCCTCCAGGCCTCTTGGTGCTCTTGGTTTGCTTGGGTGAGACCTCTTGAAGTTTCCCTTGCCAGGGCTTCAGGCTGGTTCCGGCCTCTGGCCACTTTATATTTGTTTATTTAAACCTAGTGGGGGCTTTCAGTAACCCAACCAGTTGGACCAGCACCGAGACTGGTACCATGGTAAAAATCCCCAGGGGTTTTGGGGCAGGTCCTAAAGATTATGGATATACTGCCCTCAGAAAAAGTGGGGGTCTCGGGGTTCACATTTGACATTTTCTCAAGACAAATCTAGCCTTTAGAGGCATCACCCAAGAAGGTGAAGGTAGAAGCTTAGGCTAGGTGCTGGTTAGTTTACCCTGGCCAAACATGTTCATGAGATTGAGGGTTAAATTCTTGAAAAATCCAGCAAGGTCAGGACTAATTATTAGGTTGAGATTTTTCTCTTTTCCTTACACTCTTGAGTATCATTTGAAGGCTGAATGAACACAATTGACAACCACAAAGAGTGTCTGTTCATTCTCCCATCACTTTCATTCAGCTTTGGATGTTCACAGGATTTAGGTAGTCCTTCACCTAATGCCTCTATAGCCATTTTCAAACCTCCATTTGGGTTTAAGTAAGCAAGGAAAAATTTCTCAGAGAGGGAGTCAAAAGAAAATTTAGCCTCTTGTGAACACATCTTTTTACATGAAACTAAAATGGATTATATAACTGGAAATGCCAGACTTCATACACAAAAAATATCCTCTTCTATTACAACATGATGTGAACTTCATTCCAAACAATTCCATTTGCAATAAAAACACTTGATTTGCCCTTCCAAAATGAAGACTCTAATAAATGATTACCCATTACTAAACCCAGAGATAAATGAACGAGAGAATATTTTGACACAGGGGAGTTTTGAAGCCCATTGAAAAACTTAAACACGACATCTTTGAAAGGAAGGTTTAATGATAAGTTCTAAGAGTCAATCTTTTAATTTTGGGGTATCATTGAATGGTACCAGCTGATCAATGTTTGCTAATAGGCTTTTTTTGAATTGTTTGAGTGTTTGCTCACTTGTGAGTGTTTGATGATGATTGATTCTACAATAGACTTTCATGTCACAAAATGATTAAAGTGTCAAGTCAACAACCTGTGTATTAATCATGCAAGTGCATATCCTTACCTAATATACGCCTATTATCCTACCTAACTATCAGCCTACCTACAAGACCTATCCTTTAGAGGGAACTTGGAAGGTTACCAAGGTGAAGTTCCCAACATCAACTCAGCTTTGATGGCAGTTCATCTAACATTGAATCATAACTCATAATAGGCTTCCAAGTTCCATTGTAGTGGTGCACCCATAGCTTTTGGTTCACTCTGGATCATTGCCTTCAAGAAGAGAACCCTACCTTCTGTTGAAAGTAGCTGACTATACTTAGTCACCCTTTACAAAGGTAATGTAAAATCCTTTACCAAGGTACCCCTTTGCCAAGTTAGAAGTACGTAAGTGCAATTAGCCCTAATATATCTCTCCATTTTTTTGCCTTGCATTGGTACTTAACTACAAAAGTCCAACGTTTTCACATGATCGAGAGGAAAGGCAATTCGAGCTGACGGCTATTTCTCATAACCAGCCCTCTTCACAGACAGAAAGGGCTCTTCATGGATGAAAAGTAGATTATTTCATCTATGTTCAAGAAGAAGGTAGGCTATAAAAAAAATAGCCCTCCTCTTGAGGGCGAATCAGAATGTGACACGTCAATGAGATTTGCCTTCCCGTTCATTATGTTGTTAGGTTGGCATCCATGAGTTGGGTACTTTGGCCTAAGGAACTGAGATGAGAGGCGAGTTGAGAATATCACTAGTAGGAGCATCAACCAGAATTGCAGAGCCTGAAGAGGTAAAATTACAATAACCAGTTTTAGGGTTTGCCATTCTTTTTGCTCAAGTTAGCAGAGTGCGGAGAGGAGCAATGAGAGTTGGAGATCAAGATTGTAGAAAAACAACTGATAACTTACCTAGTGGGTATTACCCACACACACACACATACGCACACACACACACACACACACAGAGGTAGAGTACTAAAAGCTGATTTTTGAGCAAAACATCAGCCTTCCTAATTTTGCTGTAGAGCAGGGCTTCTTTCTAGTGCAGATGGAGCTGGGATTCAAAGAAGCCGATTAACAGAAACTGCAAGAAGACTAGTGATCTGCAATCAGCCAAGAGTGTTGTGGCTTCATTTGCAAACTACTTTGTATCAGCCAGCCAGCCATTGCCTGATCCTTTTGAAACCAAACTCATATGGACTTCAGTTGCAGCCGATTTCCCCTAAATTTGAACTCCTTGGTATGTTCTCATGGTTGATTTGCAGCATTGAACCTACTGTGGCAGCACTTATGGGATTTTAGTATTTTTCCCAATTTGTATGCCAATAGCTCTTCAATTCAAGTAGCAATTCTTCAACACAGCTCCCCTGTCTGTGCACAAGAAGAAGAAATACCATGTAACTGGTCTTGTTTAATCTTCAGAACGTCCGATCTGAAAAACACAAACACACCCACACACAAGAAACAAGTCAAGAAACCACAGTGACTCTGATTTGGTTGGATTTGTATGCCAGTACTTCCAGACTGTGCACCAGTTTAGTAATTGAGATCCTCCATTTCTTAATTGGAAAAGAGTTTTAGAGATTGACTGACTGAATATTGAAGAGAACTCACGCCAAGAAATTATACCAAACACATAACAAGTTAACCCAAATTCAGTAAATCCACCCTAAATTCATCTGAAGAGCATGAATGGATCTGATCAAGAAGGTTGAAGTGTATACTACTGGTTAAGGAGCTGTTGCAGCTAAAGAAACATCAAAGATCATCGAGATTTCAATGCAACAACTATGCCAGAACTTATATAAATCTTTAGACTTGATCTTTCTTCACATTTTGACCTTGAATATGTGAGATCTTCGTGCAGAAAGTTGTATTGATATGTACCTGAACATACTCAGGATGTGAAAGGGTAACAAAATTCTGCACTAGACTTACAGCCAGTAATTGGAGTAGAGCACTTGTACTTCTGGAAGCTCCTCAAGATGAAGAAAGAATTCTGAGCTCTAGAGCACAGCAGCTTGTTCTGGAAGCTCAAGGTGATCGAGAAAGGCTTTGTTCAAACTTTGTTTTGTGGGCTCTCTATATCATTATAGTACTGAAACAGATCAATGAAGTAGTATTGTTGCAGTTTTCTGTAGAGAAGAAGAAGTTGAGCTTACCAACATAGAGATCCTGAGTGGAGTCTGGAACCTTTTTTGGGGTGGATGTGATCGTATTCTTCTTCTTGTAGCAGCTACATGCCAGCCATGTGGTGATCACAATGATGCCTATCACCAGTGCTGTGGTGACCAATGCCAATGCCACAGTAAGCGCTTTCACTTTGTGCTTGGAAGCCTGACCTGCAGCAGCAGCGGATCCCAGCTCTCAGCTCTACGAGTTCATGCATCATCATGTCTAGCTCTTGTGCAGCTGTTGCACCAGTTTAGTTTCAGATCCCAAATTTTTTTCTTCCCCTGAAAGATTCTCATGTCATCGAAGATGCAGGAAAATCATGAGTATGCAGCTAGCTCTTGAGTGAAGCGATATAGATTTTTTTGTACCTGGCACGACCTGGCCGCCGCAGGTGGCAACAGCAGGATCAGGAGGATGAAGAGACTCGCAGATTTTACAAAGGGAGTTGGTGACATTACAGAGAGCAGGCAGAGAGTGACGACGCTCAGTGACGTACTGGAAATAGATGTAGTTGCAGAAGCATCTCCGCGGCCACAATTGCCAAGCAGTTTGCACAGTGGAGCAACAATCGGGAGTCGGCGACGAGAGTGTGGAGTTCATTGCAGTGAAGCTCTTACAAGAATCTATCACAGATGAATTATCGATGTACATGGACCAACAATCTATGCTTGCTGAGACGCATTCTGGTGTCCCCTGCTGACTAGAATCGCTGCAGTTTACTGCAATTGCCGGATTAGCCGCCTGCTGCTGCTGCTGCTGCTGTACAACTGCACTACAAGCTGCTGGCACTAGACTCACTACCACCACCACTATGAGAAACAACACTCCCACGTGACTCCTCATCCTCGTCCTCCTCTCCAGAACTCACTGGGAAACAAAGATCACCTGTAACAAAGTTCACAGAGAATTATATAACCTTCTCCAGCAGCAGCAACATCAGGCGCAGCAGCTGTGAGTACCCACTCAGCTCCAGCTGCTTCCCAATCTCTTATGAACCTGCAACTCTTCACCAGCTTTTATGAACACAGTAATAACACTGCAACACCTGGAGAAAAACAGCAACAACAATGTAAAGGAAATCAGATCAGACATGATCACAAACCTGATGCATATTCTAGTATGATGATCTAGCTGGAGCTGCTGCAACAATGGTAATACTAGTAACTACTAGACTGCAAAATTATATTGCAACTTAAGATTCTAGCTAGCATTCTAGCTAGTACAGTAATGCAGGTATGAGCAAAGTCTAGAAACCAGTGAAATTTTTTTTTGTTGATTTTAGCTGCTGCCAATTTTGTTTTGTGGGAGATAAAACCCCAATTTCAGCAGTTGCTGCTTCCTGTAAGTACTGGAATGTTTTGTCTTTACAATGAATCAGCTGCTGGATTCATCTGGCTAGTGTGTGCAGGATTTAATTGTCTAATTTTGTACCCACTACAAAAACTGCATTACAAAGAAGAATTTCATTACAAAATTTGTAACTTGAATATGTCGATCAGGATCTAGCATGCACATGAAATACTTACTTTATTAGCTGTTGGAAAAATAGATTAAGAAAAGAGCTCAAAGATGACTGACTACTTGCAGATTCTGCTGCTGCAAAGGTAGAACATGAGAGGTGCAAGAGACAGAGCCAGAGAAGAGAGAGAGAGGGAGAGAGAGAGGGAGGGAGGGACAGAGAGAGAGACAGAGAGACAGAGACAGAGAGAAGGAAGTAAGTGCAAGGGAGAAAATGGGGTGCACCTGCAAGTAGGTAGTGATCATGGCCTAGTTGGTAGGTAGGTGGGTAGGTAGGTACTAATCATTCAGGTCACTGGGTTCTCTGACAAAGTAAAGTAGGTACTTGATGTTCTGATGAAAGTACCTACCAGTACTCAGGAGTGATGAAGAAGTAGTCAGAATGAAACCAGCAGGTTGCTTCCCAGTGTACCATGAGGGAGGGATGGGTGGATGGATGGATGAATAAATGGTGGGTTGAGTGGATGGATGAATGAATGAATGGTTGGTTGAGTGGATGGATGGATGAATGAATGGTTGGTGAGTGGATTAATATAGCGATATCTTTCATTGGGTTTTGGTTTACTAACTAATTAACCATGGTTGAGTTAGCTTAGTTGCTGATTTTTACTACCAACCTACTAAACAACTCCACTACCTTTTTCTGTATGGCAGGACCAGGCTTTTTTTCTTTTTTTTCTTTTTTTCCTTTTTTTCATTTTTGTGATTTAGCCAAAAAAAACTGGTGATCATCCATAAGAATATTTAGCCAAATTTGGCTTTAGTCCAGGTATAAAAGTAAAAAAATAAATTAAGAATCCTTTAGTATTTTTGCTACTTGATAGAACCTCTCTGTTGTAGAAATCTGGTGATTTGGAGTTTTTCTTAACAAAAAAATCTGGTAGAAAATGAAAGTCTTTTTCTTCTCCACAATAATTAATCCTTTGAATGTGTTGAAATATTTTTCAGGTCGAAAAAATGCTAAATTTTTCACAAAAGAAAAAAAAAAGACTGGTATGCCTCTGCTTAGCTAGTAGTCGCCTATTGTTTTACCATCCTACTTACAGGACCTACATTTTACAGAAAATGTTACCAAGGTGAACCCCAACATCAACTCAGCTGGGGTTCATCCAGAACAAGTGTCCCAAGGGACTTCTAATGGATGGATGACGCACTTGTGGCTCTTGGTTCACACGCTCTGACCCCTCACCTATGCAAATTGAATATTTTTTATGGCAAATCTATTTTTCTTAATTAATATATTAAGATGGGTGTTTGTTTCTTTTTTCTTTCCTTTTTTTTCTTTTTATTTTGGTGGGTATGTGGCAATGCTCTAATCCTCCCAATGGGCCCCTTGGTCCAAAATTATTTAAGCATTAATTTAAGAAGGTTCCATAAGAACTCTGAAGTTAAGTTAACTTCAACCATAATAGTAGTATGGTGGGGATGGGTGACCTTCCCGGAGGTATAATATCATAGTATCTAGGCAAGCTTAGACACATGTTTGTCAAATAATTAATAGGTTTTGAAATTTTCATTTTGACAAATAAATAAAATGCTCTCGAATATTATTCAATGTTCTCAGAAATGTTGAAATTTTCAAAAAGGTTGTTTGAAATTTCAAAAGTTGTTTTTCTTTTTCCAAACAACTTTTGAAATTTTCAACATTTCTGAAAATAATATAATTAGCGTTTAAAGCTGTGAAGGTAGAGTAGGGTATTGTTGGGCTATTGACCACATGGGCCCACTCAAATTTTCACTTTTGTGAAATTAAAAAAAAACTGAAACCCTAACTAACCCATGTAGTTTACCTATAATTGTTCTAACCACTTACTTACAGGACCTAAATCTCTTTACAGAAAAAGGTTAACCAATGTGAAACCCAGGATGAACTCAGTTGAGATTCATCCACACACCAGGGAGTTCCAATGGATGATGGTGCACTGGTGGATGGATGTTGGTTTGCTCTGGCCTTAATCAGACTAGTCACAGTGGAGCCCATTCACACATGTCTCTCTTTCACCAAAAGCTTTGAAAATTTTCTTCAAGTTTTTTCAAACACCTTTTCCTCAGAGAAACTGAGAAGTTGGGTTTTGTTGGCCTTGCCTTGGTAGGCGAGGATATTGTGTTTTAGATTCACTATAGAGTATAGTAGCTTAAGGGATATTGGCCCCTTTGTAATAGGTCTTTTTTGTCCTTTCTAGATTCCCCTGACAATCAAATCATTTACATATCAGAATCCAGTTGAATATATTGAATCATCCCATCTCTGGAGTAAATAGATGTCAGTTGTTTGAAGTGTGGGTTTCACTTTCAGTTTGCTTAAAAGCAAGTCCACCCATACCAGAGGTCATATTTAAACAGGCTTGCAACTGCATTTCTCTCACGTTCAAGATGGGCTTACTTATTGTTTCTCAGGCCCCACCCATAACAATCCAAATTGAGAGCTAGGATTGTAAAAGGTCGGAGAGACTAGGCAAACCACTTGAGCTAATCATTCTCTCTTACTAATAAGTGCAGCTCCTTTTGAAAGCACAACATTTTGTGCTCAAGTATTAGAGCAAAGTTCCAAATTAATATACATTTTACTGTTTTTCATCCAAAACATATTATGGAGTGCACTCATTAGGATGCTCTACAAACATCTCCACCATCCAAGAAACAAAAAGCATTACACTATACATGTGAATGCCAATGTGGTAGTCATCTGTGCGTAGCCAACCCTAGTACCCATCACCTCTTCAACTATCATCCAACAATGAAAATGTGCGAAGCCAATATGTTGTTTCTCCCAAATTTTCCTTTCCCTCCAAGTGCCAACTCTTCCTCCAATTTACACATCTAGATTTGAGTTTTGCCTCCATTTCCTCCCTTTTACACTTTCATTGCATGTAGCTTTCTAAATTGTTCTCATCACGCATTTCTAGTGTATTGAGTTGACATTTGTTGTTGGTCTAAGCTTTCTCCTTGTTGCAATGACCAAGTCCAAGATGGATATTTTGCATCAAGGGGCACTAGAACAATTGTGCATGAACACAAATGTGTCACTCAAAACCTTACAACTACAATTTGGGGTCAATGTTATTGAAAAGAAAATGTAGCATAGAGGGAGTAGATCAAGACAAAGGTCCGGTCATCAATGAGTGGCGAATTATGTGTGATATTTTTTTATCACATGTATCATTGTACAATGGCAAGTTTTTCCAATGTCATTACCAATAAGACCTTGTCATTATTCAAGGACAAGCATTGTTGTATAAGTCAATGCATATCAAAGTCCATAGATTTTTGGTTTTTCTAATGGCAACAACATAAATGTACATTTGATGGGTTGCATTTGGTTCCAACTTCTTGTGGGGTGCAAAAAATGACTTGAACTTTATGGTAAATGGACGTTGTTACTTCTTGAACTACTACTTGTTATTTGATGGTATCTACTTAAAGTGGTTGATCTTTGTGAAATTGTTCATGAACCATAAGGAAAAAAAAAGGAAATGGTTTGCACAACAAGAGGTGTAACTTGGATTTAAGATGTTGAATGATGATTTGATGTGTTGAAATCCTTATAGATGTTAGGATAAGAGCATGTTGTGAGTGGCATCATTCATGCTTGTGTGATCATTAATTTTAAATGGTCATAGAATATGAAGGCAACTTAACCTTTGAGCCTTGTTTTTCAAATAGAAGTTCCACAATATGTGGTAAGGCTCACTTTCAATGAGTACAAAGATGGAACAAAGGTCATAAAAAATCTAAAAGCTTAAATCCAAAATATAATGCATGTTTACCATTTCTGATGACCGGGTCTTGTAGGATGTGAAAAATAGAGCAACAAAACTATCATTCTGCATTAGAGAAAAATAATTTTGTTTTGTTTTGTTTGCCAAAATCTTATATGATCTTGTTACAACCATCAATGCACACCTAGTTGAAGTGCGCTTACATATTCAAAAACATAAGAAAAAAACCTTTGAAAGTTGACAATGTCACCATTTTATACTAACATGAACTAAAAGCCAAAGAAATGTTTCTTCTCAAATGCCATTTAAATTTGCAATAATGGTCAAGCACACAAGACAACAATTGTTGTAGGTTATTATTGTTTAAAGGGCATTTAATGTGAATAACCATGATGAAAATGTTAAATAAGGCTATGCCTTTTTGTAAATTTTTATTTTGGCTAAAAGTGAATAGCAATAAACACCCATCAATGCACCTAAAGTAAATGGAAACATAATGGGATTTTGTTAAGAGTTTTTTGGTTAATCTAATGCACTGAGGAACTAGAATTTTTATTTTTACTTCAAATGATGGTTTGATGGGTACCCATATTTGAATCACATCTCAACCCATAAATGTCAAGGCAAATGAAAATACACCCACCTTTGAAAGCATGTAACCCTTGAACCTAGATTGAAAAACCATTGTCCATGGCGTTGATCTACCTCACATGTTGATGGACCCTGCACTTGTGATGAAAACCTTGTGAAAAAAATTCAAAGCTTTTGGAAACATTGTCATAGCTTATATAATCTAATTATCACAAATCATAAGATTAATTGTTTTTACAAACTACAACTAATTGATGGTGATGTTTTCTTTCACCAAAGTTCTGTAGCCAAATTTTTTTAGATAAAAACAATCCCCAAAAATCAATTTTTATCACACAACTTGTACAATAACAAGTTTTGGCAATGGTGACCCCTAAGGTGTGAATTTTTTGAAGAAAACCTTTGTAGTACTCGAAGCTCATGCCAATGGTCAACCCCTCCACCCCCGCCCCCCCCTTGCCCCCCAACTATGAATTTTTTGAAGAAAGTATTTGGAGTGCACAAAACTCATAGCCATTCTACAAACTTTTTGGTGGCATGGATTCTTACACATGGAAAAATCAACAATGGCATCACCTTAAAGCTCATGATTTTCCTCACAAAAAAGACATTTGAAAAACGTTTGAAGCTTTCAATGATGAGATTGAAGAAGAACCCCCGCACTCCCAATTCAACATGTCCATTGCAAAGAAACAAACAAATACTCTCCCCCCCAACCTATGTTTTTTTTCCAAATTAAAAGTAAGCAAAGGACACAGTGATTGCATTGATAAGAACTCAACTCAAGTTAAAATTGTGAATTGTGTTTAGGCGTGTTATGTAACACACAATTTGGGTGGTGATGCCCCCCTTGGAGGTTTTTTCCCCAAAAATAAAACTTGCAAGAAACCTAACAATGGTGTCAACAAGAATTTAATTATAGTTGTAATTTTTGAAAATGCCATAACTACCATTTTGAAGGGTCCATGTTTTGCAATGTTCAAATAAACAACAATGGTGCCCCTCTAGCCCATAGGTTTTTTCCAAAAAACTCCAAAAGTTTTCAATGATCACACACACAAGTTCACCCCATGGGTTTTTAGGGCAAGGAGATATTGGATAAAATATTATTAACAATGTGGCACTTCCAAGAAGTGGTTTTAAGTTTCTGTTGATAAAGATTCAAGTCATTCTGATTCCTTTGCAATAAAAGGCAACAAATAATTCATTTGTAAACCCTCAATTTACACAATTCATAATCTCTTGTTAACCATTTTATTTGCCATAAAATAGAGGAGATAATTATCCATATATGTTCTACAGGGTTTGAATCCCATATTTCAACATTTCTTATAAGTAATTCTCACTTAAACCCCATTTCCATTGAAAACTTTGTTTTTTGAAATGTCAATGTGTGATTGAACATGAAAGCAAATGATTCCACTGAAGACAAAACTTGACAATGTGTTGGCCACATTGAATGTTGGTGAAATCAAAAACTTAAACTATGTTGAACAATTTGATTTTGATGAATTTTGAAAAAACAAACATTGCATAGTGATAGATGTGAAATGTTTCATGCTTTGGTTTTTAAATTTAGGATTGAAAGATAATTTGCAACCATGTTTTGTAATGACTTTGTTAGTGATATATTTTGCAAATATCAAATCTTATTGTCCATAATAAATTTTATTATGGGTATCACTACTAGTTCCTTGTCCTACTCCATTAGAATGAATACCATTTAAATAGACTAATTAAAACAACATTCAATGTATACTAACTCTAAGGATTAATTCACTAGAATCCACATATAACCATGATCATAACAAAATTGGAAAAAGAACATCTATTCCATTCCATAGAACCATAAAACTTTACAATGTCTTTCCCCTTTTCTTCTTCTCATTTCTCCTAAGCTTTTTATTCCCTTTGAAAGATCGGCTAAAACATGTAAAGGATAATCACATGAAGCCCTAGAAAATCAATCCAAAATGTCTTTTATATTCTTGCAAAATGATTATAACTTCTTAATTTTTTGATTAGTCAACTTGCCACAAGTTTATTACACTTTGTTGTCATATCAACTTGCCTATTCTATCATATTGATTTGTTTTCTCTGTCATATCAATTTGTTTATACATATTTTCCTGTCATGTCAACTTGCTTGCATATCTATTGGTCTATTTCATTTTCCTAATAGACTTATATAATATGTGTAAGATGTGTTATTACCTAATGTCAAATTGTCATTTCAATGTAATATATGCCACAAAAAACACCATATATTATACATTGTAATGGATAACAACACAAAGTTACCCTCACAATTGTGTCATGAGTCATGGTTTTTTTTGTGAAAAAAGTCGCATATTCTTGTAATGTCGAATACATAAACAAAAATGACACTTCACTTTCAATTCCAAATGTTCAAGTTTGTGCCTTGGGGTTATAAATATGTGTCTCCATTTCATGCAATTTATCATATAAGTCTACTAAAGATGTTGACTATGCACTTGGCTTATTTTTTGGAAATCCAAAATCCAATGGGAAACTTGATAAAATGTGATTGTTACCTAACACCAAAAAGTGATATTTTGAATTCCTATTTTGCAACCCAAGAATTGAGACTTGAACACATGAGTGTGTCAACCATGAAAATTTTGCCATACAAAAAATTGTTTGTAACAAATATGTCAAATGCTCCCAACACTCCAATCCTTTAAGAGCTAAGCATATATTTGCTCCAATTGATTTTCTTTTAACTCCATAATTGATTGGCCTCTCAAAATCAACTTCTAGGATTGGTGGTCTACATCTTATCTAGTTGGGTGTTTACAGGTTTCCTTTTGTTGGGTGTTTTAGGCTTTAGTTTCTTAAGTTATTTCATTAATGCAAGTCCACATAATCGCTCATGTTTGTTTATGGGAATTTTTTTAATTTATTGGAACGAGTATCATTAGTATGATTCATTCACCTATTTTCAATTAAGAAATAAATCACAATATTCTTTCATAATGGTTTCATCCAAGGAAGTTCAAACCATTGGATCAATTCTACCATCAATTGTTAGTCACCATGATTTTGTATGACAAATCCATCATAATCATATGCATTGCAACATATGGGAATGCATACATGTGATGTGGGGATTTTGGCATATACCTTCAATGTATCCTAGTCAAATTAATTACCCTTCCTGAATTATGGGTAAAACTCAAGCATATACTAACCAAATAAAATAAATATAGTGTAAGTCTAAAAGACCTGCCCACCCCCTCCCCCCTTGATTTTTCTTTAATGTCTTGAGGTTGAGCTCCAGACAACCTCAATACAGCACCCCCTTGAGGTTGAATGCATTGAGGTTATCTTGAGCTCAACCTCAATGCACCAAAACCACCACATGAAAGGGGCTTCAAAAACCCACCCCAAACCAAGAAAAAAGAAAAGGCCCTCACCCCCATCAAGGAAAAAAAAGTCCATCCCCCGGCCCGCCCTGACCTTTAAAAAAAAAAAGAAGAAAAGGGCCTACGTTCAATGGTGGAGATTTTGCATTCCTCAACCAAATTACTTTCTAGCTTGAACTCTTCAATGACTCAATTGAATCAAAAATTTGGAATTTCAATGTTTCCAAATGGCTTTTGGGTGTTTTTGTGAGGGTTGATCCCACTTTCAAAGTAGGACTATTTTGGTCAAATGTCAATTAAAGACTTGTGCTTAACTCTCTTTTATGCCTCAAATTTTCTCTTAAAGTAACCAAGTTTTTTTGTTGAATGATGAATAATTTTGACAAATCAATTTTGACACATGATTTATTCTCAAATATTTCATCAGATTCTCTTTTTTTCCAGGAAAAAAAATTCTGAAAAAACATATATATATATATATTTATTTATTTATTTATTTATTTATTTATTTTAATTTTTTTATATTTTATATTTTTAACATTTCTGAAAATAACATAAAAAGTGTTGAACTGGCCCAGGTGCTTTTTTCTTTTTTCCTCAAATTTGTGAGGTAGGTGGACTGACAAGCCTCCAGAAGAGGACTTAGCCAAGTTTGGCTACAAGCCAGAGAGCAAAGTAGAATTGTTTTGAACCCCACTAGATATTCTGGCAATGATCCTTGAAGTTGGGGTCAAAATCTGGCGAATTTTTTTTTTTCCCCCTCAAAATATGGCGACTTTATGCCATTTTTTCTCAAAAGAAATCCTTTGTAAGATTCAAATTCTCCTCCCTCCCGCCCCCTTTTGTTTTGTCACCAAGTGACAAAATTTCGCCCAAAAGAAAAACACTGGACCATACTGCCGTTTATGCATGCAGGATGTTTTGCATGTCCAAAGACGTTGGAGACTGCACTGTTTGTATCTCCAAAAGATCGCAAAGGTCTTCGAATTGCAGAACATAAATTCTTCGATCATTAAATATTGGGTTGACAATTGTGGACGTTTCAATAACCATTCTTAATTATCTGTTGACAAAATTTGAAAAAAAATGAATTTTTTTTGTTCAGCATCATTGGTGAGCATGTGTATTTCTGCATTTGAGTCTGAGCTCCATTTAATTTGTTGGTCATCTTTCATGCATGTCCCTTACTATATCCATAATCAATGATGAACCACAATTCTGTTCTTCATCAATTTGAAGATAGTAATGGTCCTGGCTTACATGTGTCACTCACTACGGGTTGATTCTTCACATCCAACTTTTTTAAAAACATGAAAATATCATACCTTAGTGATGTCCAAAGGATCGGGTAAATCTCTGGGGCCCTCCAATTTTGCTCCCTCATCAATAAGAAGGACTAGGACCCATATAGATACACCATATTGCATCAATGATTCTAAAAAGGAAATAAACTTTACTGATAACTTGCCAATGTGGGGATCTTGCTCTACTTAACTTGAAAGAACAAACTAATGCTTCTTTAGAGCATCTCCAGTGGTGGTGCTTCATATGTGACCCTGAAAAAGAAAATTTCACATCCAAGTTTAGTTATTTACTTCTTTTTGCAACACCACCTATAAAACTGAAAGCAAATAGATGAGGGACTATTAATAGCAAACCACCTGGACCAATCATTATGATGGACCAATCAGAAACACTCGGCAGCAGTCAGATCATATTTATTATACTCTTTTCTCTAGTGCACAAGGTTGCTCTGCCTTTCGCCACAAACTGTGTAATTCTGCTGAGCCAAAACCATTTTGCTGATCCCAACCGGCACTTTTTAACTTGTCTTCATCCAATTTTGCTGTGCAAGGACATGTACTTAGCAGCGCTGGAGATGCTCTTACAACCTAAAAGGTATTGTGACAATTGCCCACCCAATATCCAATAAGGTACTTTAGAGCTGTGCTTCTGAGCTTCAACTTTGGCAAGTAGGCTATGTCTGAAAGGAAATTATCTTGCAGAATCAATGAGTAGTTAAGTAATAAGTACACAAAAGACTCAAATTGTAGTAGTTTCTAGCATCCATTTCCATTAGCTTTCTGAAATTCTAAATCACACTCATGTCCAGTGAGGAATCCGGGTGCAGAGGGAACTTATCCAAATTACTATTTTTAGGCCATTATATTACTGCCAGTGGAAATGCTACAATATGCTCCAAGCCTCAAAACCTACTGGAGTAATACCATAATACCTTGGCCACTTCAACACATGTTTGTGGAATAATTAATTAATTTTGAGAATTTCATATTTAACAAATGATATATTTCCAAATATTCCATTAAACTCTTTATTTTCTTTCAAAAAAAGAATTCTGATTTTATTTTGGAATTTTCAACAGTTCTGAAAATAATATAATTAGTGTCAAACTGGCCCAGGTACTACGGTAGTTATATACCACATTTTTCAACAGAATGGTTCTGATGAGAAACCAAAATGTAAGTTGGGCAGCCTTTTTTTTGGTGCAAAATTTTGCACAAATGCGACATAAAGACAATTTCTCTCTCTTCACAAAGTACCCTTTTTTAAAGGGAAAAAAAAACTTACCATGTTTAAAGATGCTTTGTAAGGAAGTTGTCATCTGTGGAAGAGATTTTCTGTTTTGGAGCACCAACTTTGTTTTAGTCACATTTGGACAGCATGGACAACTTGTGGAAAAAAGTGGTACTAATGAATGTGAGATATTTCTTGGGATGCTTGCAACCCTAATGCTAAATCATTAAAAAACAAAAATTCAATAAAAACACTGGGTATGTGGGGATCAGAGTTTTTAGACTATTTTAATGTGATAGACAGAAGTACTCACTCACTACTTGGCTCTCACCACTTTTGTGGAACCCTATGATTTTCTCTTTAATACTTCACAGGATTCATTCATCAGCTGAGGAAGTGTAGGAAGAAAGGGTACCCATTGTAGCAACAATTGGTTGGGGGAAGCCAAAAGTCATTGAAGTTAACAAGGATGTATAACAACTAGCTATTGCAGAGAAAAAAAAGGGAGGACTTCTCATTGGTTGCATTTATTAGCCCTTCCTAAGAACACCCTACCTATTCAGCTCTTCTTCTGTGTTTGTTCTCAGAGTACTGCAAGATCTTTCTGACAACCTAATGGCTCTAGAACATCCTCCTTCACCAACTTGCAACTACCCCATGCTGAGCCCAGAGCTTCTTTTAGCTTGTGTGAGATGTAATAAATAGCCTTGGATAGTGTTGCAGTCCTACCAACACAGCAGTTTGTAACTTCAGATTGGCCAAACCCTAGGGTGAACTCTAGGGTTCCTTTAACCTAGAAACCCTAACACATTTACTTGAGTTCCTTCACCTTCTTGAGTGAGGCCTCCTACAAGACCAGGTCCACCGGTAGCATAGAATGGCCTGAAAGGGTAATTTAGATGAATGAAGTTCAAACTTGAAATAATGTGGAAGTTGGTTTGGACTTGTAAAATGTGCACATGATATGATGTCCTCTTGAAGTGTTAATAAAGAAATATGATTGATATCAATTAGCTGGTCACAATGATTGGTCCATGTGGTGGGCATTTAATTGATTCTAATTTTAAGGTCCAAGTTTTTCTAATTATCATGGATGAGAGTGAATATTGGAAGCAAAAGCTTTAGGTTTCTAAAATTGTGAAAGAATCCTATTATCTAGAAGACACCTTGACAAGTTTGGCTAGGCATTCAAATCATCTTAGAAAAAAGTTAGTTGGGTACATGATGCAATGTTTGAATCCTTATGAAGGGCAATGGGTGGAATATGAAATTGGTGTTGTCTATTGAATGTATGTGAAAAGTTGTGAAAATTATTAGCTAACATTTATTATACATCAATTTTTTACTAATTTTTAAAATTTTCTTTGGTAATTGCTTCAAATGTATGGGGTTTGAAAGAAAAGGACAAAAGAAGATTTAGTACAAGCTAGAATATGATCTTAAGAAGATTCATCAATTAATGCATGATTTTTTAATGAAATTTGCAACCAAATTTGTGTTGTCTAATTGTCTATTGTATGAATAACTTGACATGTAATCCTATTTATCAATTCGATGTGGAACAAGTGTATTGAATAATGTAATAATGTGGATCTTTTCAAAATTCGAGTGTATTGCATTTCAATTCATCTAGGGTTTTCGTGGTTGATCATGTGATGACTTAAAGTTGCCTATTAGTTTTGTATGGACCTTTTGTCTGGTAACCTTTAAAATGTCTCATTCAATAAAATGAAAATACTAATGTAAGCACTAGTTCACCTTAGCCATTATTTTACACCCTTGAAAATATTTTAGGTTGTGCTACCATTTATCACGATAGGAAATTGGAATGCCTTGAATATATATATATATATATCTTATATATTAATTCACTACGTCTGTTAATGTGTCTGTCTGTAAAACCTGATCTCCCCAACAACATGACAGTTATTACCACTACTTTTTAGGGTAGTTAATTGTGGTAAATAATCAAAAAAAAATTACCATGGCATTTAAAGTTTTGTTTGACCTTGGTTACAGCAGTAATAATATAATGAAAGTAAATAAAGTAAATGAATTGTTACGTAAGCAAAGGCAAGTAAGTAATTATGTAAGTAAAAGGTAATAAGTTAAAGCAAGTAAAAATAAAAGTGAAATAAACTTAAGATAATAAGTAGCCTAAGTAGCTCATGGGGTAGTATGAGCCCTAGAAGACTTTTGCAACAATCTTTTCAAGGGCTCACAAATTTACACGTCGATATCACTAATTATTTATTACTGAGGGG
>Ga0116227_10004291_pt1 | contig 30986 bp, 22 predicted proteins | sample S1TSphgellanicum_FD_89693 | JGI IMG/M metagenome (GOLD analysis project Ga0116227, IMG submission 89693) | Host-associated microbial communities from peat moss isolated from Minnesota, USA - S1T2_Fb - Sphagnum magellanicum MG | ecosystem: Host-associated > Plants > Peat moss > Unclassified... | reverse complement strand
CTGAGCCTGTTTGTTGTGGATAGCATGAGAAATATTTTCAAACATTTTGGGGGATCGCGCAAGAAAGAAACCCCCGCTATAATAGACGCAGGTGAACAAGAGACAAGACAAGAGTCGTGGAAATCTGATTGAGGACGTCAATGTGAAAACTCCCAAAAGCAACAAAGCAGACGCACCAAATCTTGTTGTCAAACCGCCGCCATCAGGAACGTTTTTTTTTTCCCGCACGCTACGTGAAAACACTGACCGGCTCTCGCAGTTTCAGAACTTCACAGAAACCGCAGGGGAGAAAGAAGTACCAGGCACATGAAGACGCAAAGAAGCGGGAAATAGCAGCAGAAGGCGGATCTGAAGTCGCCGAGACGTTGCATTGGTGTGGAGAGAAAGCGATGGCGTGCAAAAGCTTAGTGACGATGGGCGATGGCGCAAGACTTGTTCGCTAACCCTCCTCTCTGGTTGCATCCAAACCTCAAGTGAGAAGGGAAGGTGGCCTGGCGGTGAGAGGGATGAACGCAGCAAAAATCCAATAAAAGATCGACGGCCGGAACCATCGCAGGGGAGGAAAAAAAAGAAAGGCCAAAAGATGCATAGCCCGCAGGAATGAAAAAAAAAGGGAGAGAGCTAGTCCCTCTCTTGGTAGGTAGGAAGCTATTTCACCCATGGCCCCTCTAATGTTGCTTACATGCAAATCATGAGATCTAATGGTAATGGGAGGTGTAGAACAAGCATTAATCACCAACATAATCTTCGTCTTTCTATAGCAGAGGCTAAAGTGCGTTGAAAAGCAATATTAACCTATTGCTTAAAAAATTGAATGAAAAAAAATAGAATAAATGACTTTTCAATTGTTGATCGTGGAAAAAATGGGCACACTCCGTGAAACAATCCATATCATACATGGGTGCGTCGTGCACCTCTATGGTCATTGGAATAAAATGGTATCTCTCACGAAGTCTTCTATACTTGCAAATCTTAACAATGGCATTAAGTTCCACAATTGCACCTGTTGGTCAACTAATGATACTCGAAACCATCATCTCCCACGTTGGGTCACTAACCACCACAGCAACAATGAAGACCCAATCCTCTCAAATCGACTCGTAATGAAATTCCTAACGTAAAGGTGTACCATTTCTTTTTGCATACAACATGCCCACTCTCTTGAACAAAGGCATACATGATGTCTCAAATGACGTCATGTGTGGCTATTTGCTAACCTCCAAACGGGCAACGAATTAAGTGCGTGCCAGACGTGTCGTGGTGAATGTCTATCAAATATGTCTATAGACCTAGGGTGCCAATAACTATTAGATTCTCAAAAAAAAGGTGCATCTCCTTAATTATAAGAGGACGACCATCTCACGCTACATGTAAGCATGACTAAAGCATGTGTGGGCCCCTTCAACATGAGAAACATACTCTTCCAAAATGGGTTTATCAAAAATATGAAACCTAAAGCACAAATACAAAGCCACTAAAGTCCAACTCCTTAAAAAAACAAATGGGGCACAATCTTCCATTGAGAGAAGGCTTATACCACCAAAAGATATCGGTAATCAAACCTAGCACCTCGTTAAAGGGCCTTGAAAATACTCCCATGATCTTAGACCCATAATGTCCCCACATACTTGCATAACTTTCCTTTTGAAACTCACCAATAAAGACAAGAAGGAAGAAGGAGGTACTATCCATGTGAAATAAAAAGGTTGACGAACTACACATGAGGACAAAATGCCCAAAGCAACTTGGGTGTTTCTCAAGAAAAAAAAATCATCAGTATCTACCACATCCTAAAATAAAACCTCCTCCAAACAATGTGTGGCAAAGTTGTGAGAACCCATTGGCACACCTAAAATATGTAAACCATCTATGACCAAAATGCAACCATGAAAAATCTTTATGCTTACACAGAACCTTGACCCTAAGCCCAATTAGGGCTAATTGGGTCAAAAGGTGGTCAAAGGTGCGAATAATTTCACTCATGGGCCCCACGATGTGAGTATCATCCGTTAAGGATGGAAAGACGCAGTTAGGGGCCCACATGATGGTTTCTAGGAAAGTTTGATAATGGGCCAAAACAAATTAAAAGACCTCCTAAGGGGTCACCCTGCTTCGTGCCTAAAGATGATTCAATAATGGTGATTACTAGACATGAAATTAAAAATCTTGTAGAATATTTCACACTACTGTAATAACATATTTGCATTTCACATGCATATGTTCATTATTTATGTCTTAAATCTCAACAAACTTAACACTACCATTCATTCCAACATCAAATTCATGGTTATTGCATATAACTAGAATCTACACTTCAAAATACATTGTAAAAAACTCCAAGAACGATATTACAATTCATTTCATCATAATCTAACACTACAAAAAATTCATACAAAAAATGAACATAAAATTCATTGTAGAAGTCTATGTTTTTTTGTATTACTAAAAACATGAATCCAAATTACAACATAATCCCATGTTTTGTTGAAAAAAAATTCAAAACAACACTTAAAATCTATGTTATATCAAAACAAAGTCTTTGGTTTTCCAACTACAAGTACCTATAGTTTCTCCTACTCTTCTCTAAAACTTTGTGTCTCATCTTCTCCTTTTTCTCTCTCCATGTTTTCTTTTTTTGAACTATCCCAAATCACTTCACCATGATCCAAACAATAATAATTCAAAATTCAAGCTAACAAAATTATTTGATCAATCCCTATCATAATTGCCTTGTTCATCCAAAATCACATACTCATCCTACCCCCATAAAATCACCCATTCCACATGCTGCCCATGCTAGTAATAAAGAGAAAAATGAACACCATAAAACAACCTAATAAAGGGGATAATGATCACCAAAGGCCCCTTGACATCACACAATTTTCTAAAAATAATAGCTCAAGAAATGCTATTAAAAACATTTTCAATGTCGACTTGCATCACGGCCCAATTAAGGTGTAGGTCAAAAAGGGTTCGAATGCCAAAAAGGATGGCCTCATTGCCTCCAAGGGTTGATACTCCAAACTAATGGGGGGATAGGTGTTTTTGAAATGACCCCCGAAATTATAAGACACTGAAATAACTAATAAGTTGAAAAAACACATCGCTTACAATAATAGGATGAAAACCACCAAGGTCCTTTGCCATTGCCAACAATCTATTAGCCCCAAACACTAAGGCCAACGACCTAAAAATATCCCCACGAGCAACAGTAACAACATCCTGGAATAATTCCAAAAACCTTAAGGATGGGTCCTCTAATATGAAGCATATTAATAGATGCTCATATACTATCCCAAAAAAGCCACCCAAAGACAAATGGGGAACAATGGCTAAAGTTTGGGTAAACAAAATCCTATCTAAAACAAAAGTGTGCTGAGGTTGATAGTCAAAAATAGGTGGAGGGACAAGGTTTGAAGGAGGGGGTGCAGATGGTGCAAAGCAATAACAATGTCCTTCGAAGGAATAAATAGCATCATGGCTTGGAAAGTTATAGTAACGCGACTATATTCACCAGCTGTCCCTAAAGTTTGACATTAGCAAAGAAGAATGGTCAAAAAATTTTCCCATGAGTGGTGAAAATGAAACGCACATGAGGCATGTGAAGATTCCTTTTGAAAAGAAGACCAATTGCTTAACATAAATTTCCTAAGGCGCACAAAAAGCACCTTGTTGGCTTGAATAACCTCCTCGAATATAGTGCAAACACCAACAAGGCAACATGAGGAAAAGGAACCATGTTAACTCGTCCATTGAACAATTCAATCAAAGGGTAAGTGAAAAGCTTGTCCGACCTCACCCTAGATGGTTCGAAAGATCTTATGAAACAAACAAAGGCACGTAAAATGAGACTCAAACAACCCCAAAATGGAACTAGACTAAGCATGAAGCCAACCCCAAGAAGCATGAGGAATAAAACTAGGGAGAAGCACAAGAGGGGAGGACACTTACAAAGATAAAACAGCTTGGTTAGCTTGGGAAATGAGACTAGCAGGAAGGTGAACACTCTTAACATGCATTGAGAGGCCACCTAAAGTGTAAAGGCCAAAACAATGAGAACAAAGGGTATCTCGAACCAACGGAAGACACAAAGAGGGAACCATTCAACAAAAAAAAAAACTACACCTAGAACCCCTAGGAAGCAATAGCCCAAGCAGCCCCTTTAAAAATAAATAAATAAAAGACAAAACAAAACTAGAAAAAAAGGACGAAAGCTTTTTTGACTTTCTTACTGTTGTAGAAGTTCACCAACTTTGGCAAAATCAGTCGATGCAAGCTATATTAGTTTACATTGCTATCATTATTTTCCGCTACTTTCGATGCCTTATGTTTCCCTCTCACACTTCCACCCACCCCCTTCGGAATCCTCCTTGCTTTTTTTTTGTTGTTATCTTTGTGCATTTATACTTGCAGCTCACCATCCCAAGATTTTGTTGAAGTTCTTCTTGATTTCTTCATCATGGCCTAATCAAATCACCTAATTCCTAGACATAATTTTCCATTGTTTTTGTTGATGTCTTATGCGAGTTTTGTTTTTGGTCTCTCTCATGGTTTGGGTTGCCATAGCATTAACACTATTGTCGAGTTTTTTTAACTCCTCATTGTTAATCTTGTTGTCATTGCATTGTGAGTTCGCTCAAATGATGGTGTTAAGATGTGAGCACATTCACTCATCAAAAGTAATGTTGAATAGGAAATCGTCGAAATGATGCATTGTGCGATCGTCAAGTAGGACACAACACTTACGCCCGCAAAGTTCTTACAAGGTTGTTTTTCCCATGCCTTTTTGGAACTCTTGTAAGATTTAAAAATGAGATGAAATATGCACAAATGACAACTTGACAAGTGAGGGATGAGTAGGTTAGGACATGCTTTTGTTTTTTCAAAATGCTTGCTATTCACAAAGGAAAAATTCCATGTAAGAAGGCACCTTCCAACCATAATAAAAAATTTCATTGGATATTTTACATGTTAAAACTTAAGGCAACATATCCATGAATAATGTTTATTCTAGGTGCACAAACATTTTGTGCATATTGATTGAGTTCACACCAAGTGATAATTTGGTAAAAATCATCAATTAATAAAATAAAATAAACGTCAAGGACAAGATAATGATACATCTTAAAGAAGATTAAAAGATTTAATAAATAATTTTTTTTGACAATGAATAAGAACTAAATGATTTTATTATTTAAACAAAACATGATACATGTCACAACCCCACTTTGGGATAAGTGTGAAGATGCACAAACTCACACCCCCAAAAGTGGGAAGTTGAAGTCCTCCAGGACTCCCGAAAACCCAGAACTCAAGTTCAAAGGTGAAAACACTTCGCATTGAGGTGTTCTTTATCTCAATGGAAAGGTCTTGAAGTGTAGATGCCCAAAATGGCCTCGCATGTCCCATTTCCAATCTGCAGCCCAAGTTATGGGCAAAAAAAGGGTCGAGAGTCAAACTGGCAGTTTGACTCCCGATCACTAAAAGTCAGGAATCGACCTCTTCCCAACGTCTGCTAAAGGAGTGCAACATGTCGTTGAAAAGTTCTCGAGGAGAACTATAACTTTGGTTTAGACCTCACTCTAATCGAAGGTTGGAGCCAGGAGATATGAGCTCCCAAAGTCCCGGGACTTTAACCCAGGACAATTTCGGGACTCCTCCTTGCGAGTCCTAAGAAAAAGAGCCATTTGAATGTAGCCTCCACCGAGAGCTGCAGAGAATACTATATGGGGGAAGGTGGTGGCTTTCCCCGAGTCTGGGCCATGGTGAGTCAAGTGAGTCCAAGTGCCCGTGGCTTGTCCCAACACCCAAGGGTGTTCCCGAATGTGAACTAACCCTCTTGTGGTTGGTTTTGGATGCAGATTCGAGTGACATAATACTTGTCCCTCTTCCTAGTCTAATCCCGGGACTTCTAGCACGCCCCTCTACCCCCTTTTAGTGCTGGAAATCGAGAATGGCCCCCAAGTCCCAACTTTCCGCAATTCAACGTACTTGGACCTTCAAGTGGGTCTAACAAGGGACTTAGGAACGCATCAATACACAATTAGCATGAGATGGATTAAAAATAGAAAAATGTTTTTGGACAAAGGTGTTTAAAGAAAGGTGTTTGAACTTTTTTAGATAACATGCCTAAATTATACACAATATAAATAAAGTTCTAGTCGTCATCAATGTTGTTTCTTTCTTAAAGTGAAAGGTTTGAATTATGCAACATTCACTTGCATTGGATTATCATCTATAATGTTTGGTTACAGGCTGTAGGTAATGTATTTGTAAGTATATTTGTTAATGGCCATGTGTAAAATCCAAGACATTTTTCTTATCATTTTTTGAATAAACAATTATCACATGCTACAACTTGAGTGATGAATTCATTTACAATGAACATTCGTTTTTGGCATTGTGAGCATGAAATCTTTCATGTGACTTCGTAAACCTTAATAAAATTGATTGATGCCACTTTCTTCATTCCAATTTACAATGGATGTTGGTTGTTGAAATCTCATAGCATAGGTTTCAAATTTGTGTGTTCACAATCTTTTCAAAATCCACTTCACCAAATGTTAAACATTGAATTTTTCAAGGAATGCATCAAAATATACAAACCATGACAAGGCTATTCTTGAAAGAACTATGCCAACTAATCTAACTTGGGAAACACTATAAGGTATATGTAAGGTTGCAAGTAGATGAAGAGACAAACTTATTAAATAAAACCTTGAAACTTTGACCTCATTCCATTGAACTACTTGGGAATATAGATTTTAGGTTTTTTTGTAATGTTGTTATGAAAATGAAATGGTGTTTGCAATCTCATGATGACTCCCATTGATTTCATGAAGCTCTTGAATTTTATGTTGCATGTCCTATAAAACTAGAAGCAAAACTTGAAACCAATCCAATTGAAGTTGTATGTTTATTTCACAAAGTTCTTGAATTTGTTGTTGACGATTATGCAATGTTGCAACAATCATGACAACATAATATTCCATTATGCACAACAAAACTATAAACAACTTCACAAAAATATCAAGGACAAGATAATGATACAACTTGAAAACACATAAAGGATTTGACAAATAAAAAACTTGGTAATGAATAAGAATTACATGATTTTATCATTTGAACAAAACATGTTGCAAATTAAATAGTTCAATGGACTAAAAGTACAAAGATCATAACTTACATTAACGAGATTGAAGGCTAATGCTTGTTATTTGTACTATGTGATGAAATTTTATAAAAATTCATCAACCTTCTAAATTTTTTTCATCAACCATGCCTTTTAAAAACGACATTTCATTTTCTAAAAATTTAAAAAATTTTGTAAACATATTCCTCAAAGATCATTCTAAATTTTTTAAAACATATTCCTAGTGATCTTTTCAAAAATTTCCTTTCATGTTTAATGTATGTGAAACTAACTATATTTATACTTTATTCACACAATAGGAATAACATATGACTTGGTGAATGACATGTTATTGGGGTTAAGGAAGAAGGGTAAATCTTTGAAAAGGTTTTAGGAATAAATATTTTCAATGTTTTAAGATTTGATTTTAAATAGGGTGAAACATGAAACTTAATTTAACCTTTTGATTTTAAAATGTTAAAATAATCTCGGTTCAATATATACAAGTTTACACATGATATAACAATGGTGTCACCCATAGTATAAAAAACAAACAAATTTGATTTTCAATCATCAAACACTTGTATACTTAAGTTGAAATTAATGTTGTCCCAATATTATGGTGTTGAAATATTAGGTTGGGAGTTGGAACCACTATTGGTAGGTAAATATATTATTTAATATACAGGTGAATAAATAATAAGGTAAATATATATCTTACATGATTGAGTAATCACTTTTGCTTACCATTTTGATTTCCTACTTAATTAGTAATTTTATAAAAAAAACCCTACCTTTATTTTGCATGTCTAATTTATAATTCATACTTATTTTTACCCAAAGGAAAATAATGTTTTTGAAAACATGGTAAATATAAGGTACACAAAAATTTCATCATATTGCATATATAATATGCATTTCCATAATTTGCAATGCATGTGGTTATTATGATGGCTTTGTTTGAATTGTGATGATTAATTATTCAATATATTTGGTTTTGGCATTTTATTGTTATTCATTGCATTAATTATCTTAGAAGATTTTCTTACCATATGATCTTGGAACCCATTTAGATTTTATTACCATTTTGCAATTTTAAAATGTTTTGAATATAATGTTATTCTATTAATTTCTTTTATTGTACATTGTTATGTATAAGATGTTTGAAATTTCATGTGTGCAACATCAATTGCACAAGTAACTTCATTTGAAATGTGTTATATATATATACCCTTGTTGTCACCATATGAGCATGGTAAACGTTCAATAGTTTTCCTTTCCCGTTACTTGGAATGATAATTTGATAACATTTATATATTACTTTTACCTAGTTAATTTTTTAAAGCTTATTTATTTAAATCTCTATTTTCTGGAAATTTTTCATTTATCCTTATATAATAGATATATTAAAATGGATACATCAATTGCCCAACATTGGTTGTGATGATGCAATTATAGCATTATGGTTAAAAACCAAAATTACTTGATACCAACATTCCATCCTCCTCCTTCCTTTAATATGAAATGAACTAGTGTAGCTCATTTTTGCAACCATGGCAATCCTTTCCTCGTCAATTCGTTTGTGTTGTTGACGGTTGTCTTTTATTACATGAAATTGATTTGAGCTAGGAGTGGGGAGGTTGTTATTGGCCAATGTTATATGCTTGAACACTTGTGTTTCATATTCAACATTCATTGTTAAATCTAAAATTCAAACATTTAACATAAATTAAGGCTTCATCTTCGGTGTTAATAATGAAACTTCAATATGAATGTCTTAATAGTTCAAACAAATACTAACATAAATGGAAGACATGTTAACTATTAGATATGTTGATACTTGTGTTCTTTATATATATTAATTAACCAATGCATTGTATCATACCCAATTCATAATGCATTGATTATTTATATTAGTTTGGTATTAAAAATACCAAACACTATGATAACGTTGGCATGTCAATACTAGAGCATCACTTGTTTAAACACAAGATCTGATATTGTTTGTTTAACAAAAATGTGACCAACATTTTTCAAGAACATTACACTTCCTTTTCACCACAAATATCTATAAGTGGAATCACCAAATAACAACAATGATTTAGAAAATAGAATCTAACAATCTAAATAATTGATCAATGTTTAAATTAAACTCAATAAAAGATTTGTACATGCATTTGTAAATGTCAAAACTTATGTCATTTTCAAAAAGGTGTTACAAGAATGATCTAACTAACTAGTTTGTGTATAAATATTCATATTAGGTCAATTTTTTACAAACATCAATAAGGTCAATATTAGTGTTGGGAGAGTGAATGTAAACACACATATATTGGTTGTGTAAAAACCAGGAAATTAAAAAAAATTACATTTATTTTACTTGTAATGTAAATATATATTTAACACTTACATGGGGAAAAGGTTTAAAAATTTTATTTATATTTACATGGCCTTGTGTAAATGTATTTGGCATGATAAATGTAAATGGATTAGATTTATAAAAGAAAAAAAAGTCCAACAATTATGTTTATATGTTTCTACCATCATCAACATAATGTACATATATTCATTGATGAACTTGTATTTAATTTCAATTTTTAAATTTTTTGAATGCAATGTACATAAAAACATAAATTAATGTCAACTTTCATTCAAGTCTATTCTTTTTGTTGCAATATGTTATTTGGAAATGTTATCTTTTTTGGGAATGTTGTGACCATGTGAAGATTTCTTATATACCAAGTTCCTTCAACAAAAAGAAATTCATTAAGAAAAAATAAGTGTTTTGTAATTAGGCTTGCAATTGGGTTTTAATTGTGTAACTCAACGTACTTTTCCAACATGAGTGCTATTGAATGAGTCACAAGAGTTGCAATGACACAACTAATGGTATATGAAATTGTAAACATATGCAACTCATGCAATTATGTTGCAACTACTACCAATATGTTGTAACTATTATGTTGTTACATTATAATTATTGTGCCATTATGTTGTAACTATTATGTAAATATGTAAGCAACAATGTGCTAATGTGGAAATGAGGTGTAAATGTTGAAAAATCATCAATGGACACATGACAATTCTAAATTTATTTCAATATGTAATATTTTAAAATTTGATTTAAATCATTCAACTTGGGGCCAATAATGTGTTGACACATGGCATTTAAATCAATAGGTTCATAGGCTTAAAGCAGGTAAGCATTATTACCTACATTTTTTAGGCTAAGTAGGTTGGTCATTTGGGATTATTTTATTTTATTAAAGGGGTTTAATTTGTAGGGCTAAACATTTTTTTATTGGTTTATTCCAAATGTCACTTTTTAAAAAATATTTTTAATGCACTTAACTATATATTTTACAAACTTGAAAGGTAGGATAAACAATATGGGATTAAAAAAAAAGTTGTATGCTAGTTGCAACTCATTTGCAACTACTATAAAATAAGCTAATGAGCAAACATTTAAGCTTTTAAAGAGCTTCAAATCTTAGTAAATTGTTCTTTTGCCTTTCAAGTGCAAAAGATTTTTCAAAACCTTGATTTGGCACACCCACAACTATTTAGATTGTTAAAAAAAAAACACAAAACTAGGAAGATATGGTTGTAAAAAACTAGGGTCAATGTTTAGTCATAAGTTTAATTCATACTTTAAGATTTAGCACATAATTTTTTTCATGGCTATTATATGTCGTTCATTTACTTATAGAACTCAAATAGTTAATATAGATCTTAACTTGGAACATTCATAAGACTTTATATCATTAAAAAAAACAAGAAACAAGCAAGATATGAAGTTTAGAAATAAAGGGTCATTTTTAAAAACCACATTATGTGATTTCAACACATTTTGTGTTTTTTTTATATTGTTATTTTGCCTCTGGAGTTGAAACATATAATGTAGAGCTTACCTTGGCATTCCCATGATGTTTTATATCACACAAAATAAACAAGAAACAATAAAAATCCAAAAATGTCCAATCATTAACCAATAATTGGTGATGGGCGGTTCTATGTTAACTAGTAATTTAGAATTTATACAACAATGTATAATAATTATACTAATAATAATAATAATAATAATAATAATAATAATAATTGTGGTTAATAGTTGGGTAGTTGCACAAAAATCCAATATGGTAGTTACAAAGTAGTTACAAAGAACTGAGTGCTTCATTTATTCTAGTTGTATTAGAATTGTCATATTTGATTCTTGTGCAACTTGCTAAAAAACTCAAACATGGTTGACCAAAATGGTGTGTATAATCATTCATATAGTGGTCCATATTGGGACTACTATGCAATTACACTAGATTTACACTAGAACTCTTCCAATTTCTAATGTGACATTTTATTTTTCAATTCCTTGTATTTCCATGGGACAGATGTAATGTAGTTGCAAGTTACTTGTTTCAAAGTTTTAGTTGTAAGGTAATGAAGTTTCAATGAATACAATTTCTCATAATGTTCCACTTTTAAAATGAAGGCAATTTGACCTACTAAACTCAAAAATGTGGCTACATTAGATAATTGTAGTCTTTAAAATTGCTTGTCTAATTCCTAAAACCATTTAATTATTAGGTTGCATTTGTAAAATATTTCCCTTAAAATCACATACCTAAACCTTGGAATCTTTCAACTCACACGTTAAATTAGTTGTCTATATTTCCAACAATCGTTTGCCCCAAACCCATCAATCTTTTCAACTCTTTTGAAATGAAAAATTGAAGTTATTAATTAAACAATCTTGAACTATTGTTTTTACCAATGCAACTACTATTAGGATTTTTTTATCCCATAGAAGTAACATATACCAATCATCATTAATAAATACTATTAACAATTGGATCACAATATCTAATTATCTAGCTATAACCACATTAGAAATTTTGTGATTTGACCATCGTCTAAATGTTGAAAAACTATAAGTGATTTAGCTAGAAAAGTTTTTGTTTTTCCCCCTTTTTACAAAATTTTATGTGGATTTACATAGGTTTGCATACATTTACATGACAAGTAATTGCAAATCATTTACACCTACATTTACATAAAGGGTGTGTCTAAAATCATATACATGCACAACACTAGTTAACACTTACTTCTTGCACCAAAGCATTTTAAATTGCATTGCCATGCTTGTATTTCTTGCCATACAAAAGGCCTTTAAATAAATTTGATTTTCTTCCTTTAAAAGTGTCACAATTCAAGATTTAGATGAGTAGTTTGAATATCATAATATTCTTGGAGAGAATATATTTTGGGAACCTTTGTCACATAAAATAAACAATAATACTTGTTTTTTGTACAATTGAAATAAGCACGAGATACAATAATCATTCACATTTCTTGGATGAAACCACATACAAAACCCCATGTTTTATAGAAATATTAGTCTTTTGTGAAAGCTTTAAGTAGTTTGACAATTGCTATGTGAAAATTGTGTATTACATTGTGAACATTTGATAGACCACCTTATGCAAAATTCAACAAAAATGGTCACAAAATATTTCTTATCTTGTTTTTGTAGAATTTTTTTTGAGTTGTTCCATGCAAAAGACACTATCATTTACCCAAGGCAAAATTTTGAATCCAATGATCATCATTGTATTTTGTAATGAAAAAAATTCATTGCAACCCAATCTCCATGGTTGGTGTCAACAATCATAATCACATTGCATAATAATTTATACTAGTGAAATGATGATGTTGTATGAACAAGTTGAATAGATGTAGCAAAAATCTTTACATGATGAGGGAAAAAGAAGTACATGCATGAAGTCCGTCTATGACTCTTTCATGTGCCACACATGTGATAAAAACAAGAAAACTTGCGCAAAAAAAAGAAGTTTCATAACTTGGATAATGATCTGTGCAACAAAACAAAAGGAAACAAGGGGTGTGTGACACTATGGCCTTGCCATTTACATTCAAAAGTGTCTAAGGCAAAAAAAGAATTATGAAAATTCAAATATTTCACCATGCAAAAATATGATTAAAAAAGAAATCCTCTAAAAGAAACCAAAATCCTTCAAGATATCATAACTCTATACCTAATCTCAAGTTTCAACACAAGCAAAAATATCATCTTTCGAAAATCCTTGAATAAAAGTAGACCTATTACCTAGGAGCAAGAATCCCTTAAGCTACTATACTCCATAATGAATCTAAACACAATATCCTTGCCTTGGTAGGCAAGGCAAATAAAGTGTATACAAAAATGTGCACATACAAATGTTAAAAACTACATAGAAAGAACATAAGCATAATCATGTATAAAAGAACTTAAATAAAGTTGTAGATAACCATGATGAATGGTCTAGATAAGGCATACAAGAAAAATGATTAAAACATTTTTATTTCAAGCGTTAATGCTAAGTAGACATTGTGTTCGAATGTAAAAGGAAAATGTTAAAAAAGGTCAAGTGTTGCTATGTGATCAATTTTGCAACCAAGTGCCAAATTTGCAACTTGGTTGATGTCATGGGATAATATTATTGTGGATGGTGTAGCATTAAATTTGAAATAACATTGGCTTTTTTTCCACTCAAAACTATGCTAGTGGGGCACATGTTATTTTAATTTTTTTAAAGCACATAAAACCTATCAATAACAAAAAATTTCAAAATTTAAACATGCATGTCATCAATTAACCTCATCAAATGAATACTCTTGGTTAGTAATTAACTTTCTTTTTCAATGTTACATGCTTGTTATGCATAAGGTTGATTGTCAAATACCCATTTTGTGAATGGCTTAGTATATTGCCCAAGTAGGCTTTAGGGTTAAATTTTTTGTAGGAAAGTCATTTAACAACATTTAATCCAAAAATCTATTTTTAAAAAATGGACTTTGGTTGAAAATATTCTATTTCTAGCAACTTGTTAGGAAATAAACTATTTTTTGAGAATAATCTTGAGAACATAAGAAATAAGGTAAATTGTTTTGAGAAAAACCTCTTTTTTGAAATAGATTGTTGTTGGAAATGGTTTTAAGATTTTGAAAAAATGAGAAAAAAGAAAAAAGAAAAAAGAAACATTAAATGGGGTTAATTAAGATTTTAAGATTGATAACCTACCTATTTGAATGAAACTTTCAAACATCAAGGTAGGTTATTAAAAAAATTCTATTCAATACTTAACCCATAAGGATTTTGCCAATTATTTAGATGCTACATACCACGTAGATAGATTTGGTAGGTAATGTTTTAAAAATTCGATAAGCAACAAGCAAATTATTAATGATGTTATTGACACCTTAATGTTCTTTCAATAACTGACTTAGGGTAAAATAGTCGGTGAGCGAACACTTGAATGCTCAGGGCAGGCCGGATCCAAGGGGAGGGTTCCCTTGTTTTTGGTGTCCTCTTGGTGTATCTGACCCAATAGAAGTTTTCAAAAATGGATTAGAAATGAAAAAGTTATGCCCTCCCAAAGTAGAGGGGGTCAAGAATTGAAAAAATAAAATAACAAAACATTACAAAGCCGGTTCCCAAACACCTCAAAAATTCTTTGCATGTTGCTATGTTGCTATTACATTTCAAAGATGATTTTTAGAACTAAAGGTGATGTTCTTATAACACTCTAAATTGTTTAAAATGAATAAGAAATGAGAAAGTTAGAAGATTTGAAAGGAGGGGTCCAAAGAGAAGAAAAAAGAAAAAAAACGAGTTTTGTAACTTGAAAAGTTTATTTTTCCATTATTCCTTTTCCTTTGCACTTCAAAGATGATTTCTAAAGCTTGAGGTAGCACTTTCATAACATTTTAAATCACTCAAAATGAAGCACAAATGACAAAAATTTAGAGAAATGTTTGGTCATAGGGTAATGATCAGTGATAAGCAGTTCTACCCTACATTGGTTTGAGTTGTCTTTTATTGTGACATTAATTATGGCATATGTATAATAGCCGTGGTTGTGGTTTTGAGTGTTTTGTATGGATTCACTTAATGTATTTGACTTGAATTCAAAAAAATTTCTACATTTGAAAATGCATGTTGCTTCATTTTTTCCAAGATGGACAATATAATCATATATATATATATATATATAGATATATATATATATATATATATAGTGTAGTTTTGAATTTGAGGTAGTCGCTCAGATGGGGTGGAATCACATATCATCAAACACATACTTATCATCGAACACTTTCCAATAGTTTTCGAGTTCCTTATCCAAATTGAGTGATTTTTGTGTCATTGGATGTGCAAACTGGAGGGTTACAAATGTGCTTTCAGCCTTAGAAGTAAAGAAGCAATGCAGAAAACATAGAAAGAGGATGAGTGATAGTTTGTTTCAAATTTTTTGGAAAAATAATTTTAGACATCTCTCTAGTTCTAGCCTCATATCTTCCTCATTTTAAAATTCATTTTGAGTGACTAAAAACTTGTTGGGTGTGTCAACAAGAGCTTTACTTCTTTGTATTCCAAAAGCAAAGATGCAATTATCAAAGATCTTAGCTTGAAATCCTAATCTGTTTTAATTCATGCATCATCCGACATTGAACCCTCTTACACCAAATACCCCATATCTTGCTTGTTCCTTTACTGAATTGAGAGATCTATGTGGTGTTTGGAGCTCTAGGTGCGAGGCTAAAAAATGTTCTTAGAGCTTTAGAATCAGAGGAACAATGTGTGAGGACTCGACCTTGCATGACTTCTGAAGTGTTCACTCACTGGCCTATCTACCCTATGTAAATTCTAGACAGTTAGTGCAAAGGTTTGTGAGTTAGGGCTAGCTGAGTTGTGAGTAGGTAGGTAGTAAAAGGTTAGCAAAAATAGTCAATGACCATGGTTAAACTAGGCGTAACCGGAAACCCAATGGAAAACTGTTTTCCTGTCCATCCACCATGGTATGTTCTCCTTCATGATGGTGGCCCTGGTGGCTGCTGGTAACCAAAAAGTTTGGATGAGATTTTGGATGAGATTGTTTCAGGGGATTGTCAAAACTGCGAACGGGGACGGAATATTCCAAAATTCCAGATTCGACGGCCCCCAACGGTCATATGGCCGTTACACGGTGTTCGTCTTTCGCCGTTTGTTCTCGGTCTCTTTTTCCTGGCCCGTCGCGAGTAGCTCCCGGCTCGCGACGATTGCAATTTTCTCGTATTTGCATCTCCATCTCTCGCTGTGTGCGTGCGCGCGCGCAATCTCATCTGCTGCGAAATGCTTCTGAGTTCTTGTGGTAGTAGTAGTAGTTGTTGTTCACGAGGTTTCAAAACAGTGGGAAATGCGTGGGATCAACAGCAAAGAAGAAAAGGAACAACAGTATAGGGGAAGGGTGGTTGTGGAATGGTTGGTTTCTCAGCAAGTGAATCTTAAGAGGACTTCTTAATGAGTGGAATCTGAATTTCCAACCTTGGTGGAGATCCGGTGGGGGTTGTAGGAAGGAGGACGAGTTGTCCGGACTTGAAAAATGGAATCCTTCGAGCTGGATTGTGGAGGCCGTTGCCGGGAGAGTTTCGAGACGGATGAGTTCTATGAGACCATTCAAGCTCCCAAGTTCCACGATTTCACTGCTCCGGAGGAGGAGCCGATCATTGATCCTGAAGCTTGGTTCAATGGCACTAATCCTGGTACCTCTCTCAACTTGGGCTTGACGACCCATCTGCCCAGATGCCCTGGGGATCCCCGGGCATGAGGGATGAGTGTCCTTCTCATCAAAGAATAGATCAGTAGTCACATCTATCTTTCTCGTTCTGATGAAACTTGTTTTCAAGGATACCCATTGTAGCTAGCTCAACGTGTGTCTGTGCAGGTGTGATCAAGAAAGTGGTAGCAGCAGCTGCCGCCACTGAGGTTGTTTCAAGCGAATTGCAGAATCCCAAATTCCATAAGGTACCAAATCTTTCTGTCTGAAGTGCAATCTTAGTAACTGGGAGAGTACATTTGTTGCAGAGAATTATGTGTTGATGCAGTTGGAGTATTGCATCTATCTGCTTATCTTCTTCTTTACCCTCCAATGCTTCCCATTTTACATTCATGCAACATGAGGAGAAGCAGTGGACTTAAACTCTTTGGACACATGCCACCTTCAAGACCAGGACCCACCTGCATTGAGTGAGGATGCTCACATAATGTTCTGATTGTGGTGCTGCAGGGAGTGGATAGCAAGACCGCAAATGTACACAGCAGCTTGCCTGGAAGCTTGCATCAAGTGCCTTCCAAGATTCCTGCACCTGAGAAGGGAGTCAGGTGAGTTAGGGTTTAGCTGCAGTCCTTAATTTCTGCTGCAAATTCCTAGTCTTCGGAAAGGAAAATCTGATTTGTGCATTGTCACATTCGTGCCTACCTTTGTAGAAGAGGGAATAAGGGATTGTATTTTCATGACAAGCTTGGGGGGTTTCTTTGCAGCAGTGCTGGTGGGGGAAAAATCCCAAAGGGTTCTGTTACAGTCTCTATGTCCCCTCTGATGAGCAAGTCTTTGAGAAATGGGAACAATGTGCACAGCAATCCCTCCTCCCAACCTATAGTGGTGGAAAAACTCATTGAAGCTCTCAAATCAATGTCCATGGCAACACCCTGGCAACCTTCAGAGAACGATGACCCCAATCCAGCTACTGGCATTTCAAGGAACTCCCCAGCTGTCACCCCATCAAAGACTGGAAAGCATTCAAGGATTAAGCCACCTCCTGTACTCTCTGAAGCTCTGGTAGACAGCTGCACAACTAACCTGAAGAATGCAGAAACAACACTGCCTTCATCAGGGCCTCAAACCACAACTCCTGTTCACAAGGAGACAGTTGACCTTTCCTATGGCCTTGCAGATGGAGCAAGCAATATTCTGGAGCATGGGGATTTGAAGGCCTGTGATACAGTTTTGTCCTCAAAGAAAGACACTCCTGGCACAGATGCTGGAATAGCTGCTGCAAAGCCTCTTAAATCAACGCTTGGTGAGGCAAGGTCATCACCTGAACCTTTCACCATTCCGCATCTCAGCAACCAAGCTCCACTCCAGTGCCAGCTGCCATTTGCAAAACACCAGTCAAGCAACCTGCTCCTAAGGTCTCAGAAGCTTGCAGTGAGCATGTGAAAGTTGCAGCATGCAATGAAGTTACAGCGTCATCTTACAGTGGCCACCATTGCCGGTCATCTCGATGTGCTGCAAATGACCCTAACTATAATTCTCCTGCTTCAATCCCCAGGAAAAAATACCTGATGGCTCGGCAGGGTGTTCCTGGTTCCAGGATGCTCTTTCGCTTAGACAGAACTAAAGAGGATGAAGGAGTGGGTAAAGTCCAAAATGATCTGCAACAGAAGGAGGGAGATCCTTCAGATATCTGCAACATGTCAGAGGTTAAGGTTCTGACAGATAACAATCCAGAAGAAATGGTAGATGTGACTACTGATCTCTTCTTTGATAAGAAGGACACTGCTGTGCAAGAGTCACTGGACAAGCAGCATTCTGCAGTGCGGCAGGAGGTTTCTGAGGAAAGTATAAGGTCACAATCTGCTCAGCTTGTCCAGGGTTTCCAGGAGAGCTGCAGTCCTACAGACATGCAGCATCTTGTAGGGCAGGAGGAAAGGATTCTGAAGGATAATGATCCAGAAGAGGTGGTAGCGGTGGCTGCTGATCTGTTCTTTGATGAGAAGGTCATGGTTGTGCAAGAGTCACTGGACAAGCAGCAAGCTGTAGTAGTGCAGGAGGAAATTGCTGATGAGAGTATAATGTTGCAATCTGCTCCACTTGTCCAGGGTTCTCAGGAGAGCTACAATCCTACAGACATACAGCATGTTGTAGGGCAGCAGGAGGAAAGGGAAAGGCCCCTTTTTGAGCACCTTGTCCAAGAATTGCAGGAGAGCTGCAATCCTGAAGTCACAACTGATTTGCACAATGGGGATGGCCACATTGATTCTGGGGAGGCTTGCAGTGGTGAAGAGGGGACTCGCAATCCTGAAGTCAAAACCGAAGCACTAGTTCCAGAGAGTGAAACACTGTTTGGTGAGAGTGTCAAATATGCTCCTTCAGCACCAGAAGGACCCCAATATTTTGAAGATATGTCTACAATTCCATCTCCTGAAGGAACAGAAAAAGGAGGATTGATGAGTCAAGAGGGGGAAGCAGAGCAACAACAACCCACAATGTCCTTCCTGTCCCAATCAGGAAGGAAAAGGTAAACATTCCAAAACTGAAAACTACTTTGATATGCCTCAACCTCAGACCTTACCTGTTACCTTACTCCAGTTACAATTGTTTCAGACTGACATGTTTTGTTGTTACCAACAGAAAGAGCCAAGAACTAGGAGATGAAGTAGGCAGCAAAAAAGCAGATGACTCACTGCAAATGTCAAGCCATCATGTAAGTGCATACCTGGGGATATTGATACTAATGTGACATGGACTATATCATATGTTTAAACTGTTCCATATGAAATTGGTCGTGTTGCTTTATCCCTCATGTACATTGCCTTGTTTTCACCAGAGAAAACCCCACAGAAAAGAAGGTCTATGTGCATGCACAACTAAGCTCCAGAAGAAGACAACCAACCCACAACCTTTCCGGTTGCGCACTCAGGTATGTCACCAGCCCCCAGAATTCTTAGATGGATTGTCTACTACTCAAATGGCTAAACACCCCAGCTTGTCCTTGCTATCTCCTTCAGAATCTCAAAGGAAAGTCACTTATAATGAGAATATGCTATGGTACAGGAAAGAGGAGCTCTCAAAGAACTTGAGTTCAACAAGAAGGTGGAGGAGTACCTTGCAGCCCAAGAGGGTTTTCACTCTGCTTTTCAAGGCCTTGCAGTACTTGGAACCCAGGTATACTTCACAAAACATCTTTTTCTCTTCCATTCTCCTGCAAATGAAGTGACTTGTGTAGAAAGAAAGCCCAAGGGAAAAATGTCGAACACAATGCACAACTACCAACTTTGTTTCTTTCAGTTTTCATGCTGCCAGATCACCCTATTGACTATGGAAACATTTTGATAAAAATGTTTGCCATTTACTGCAGGTTGATGGTAAACCACTCCGGCAAGGAATCAATGACCCTAGCTCACAGCCCAATCATCTCGTGTTTGGTGCCAACCCGGTTGATTCTGCTGAACAGCAGGTTGGAGAACTGTAGCATTTGTAGCTGCTCAATTTCTTATGGTGTTTTTGACATATTTAGAACCCACTCTGGCAGAACATTTGCAGCATTTCGAAACTAGTCCTATGGATCGCACCATATAATCTAGCAATAATCATACCATATGTACTTGTGATTTCAACAGGTGCAAGAAAAACAAGATCCTGCGAAAAGACACAAGCAGACAATGATTCACACACAAAAAGTGCCAGCATTTGACCATCCATTCAAGCCTCACAGGTAAAGGACAAATTCCGCAACTCCTTCCTTTCTAGTGTGCTCAATTCAGTAGCAAGCAACAAGAAAAATGCTGACAGACAGTGCCTTGAAACTTGCAGATCTACTAAGAAGTTGACAGTGCCACAAGAGTTCAAGTTCCATGCAATAAATGGGACACGCACTTGTACTCTACATAGTCGATGACCATGATCATGTGTTGTTGCTAAGGCAACTCCATGATGACTCCATGGTAGAGAGAATCTTTTTTATTTGGTTGCATTTCTTTTCAAAGCCGTTTCACCAATATGATATTGACATGGTCTAATTTGGCACAAAGTGTGTATATATTATATGCCAATGAGTTTCAAGATTGATCACTGGACAGCACCATGCACCATCAAGGTCAATGATTCCCATGGATCATTCAAAATGCAGTTGAGATCTCTTTCTAGCTTGCTTGCAACCAGGAAAGAGTGATCCATGTTACCTGCCAACTTCTTTGTTGTCTGGAAGAATCTGGAAGAAGGTTACCCAGACCTGTTGAACCCAACAAAGTCTGTGGTGACCCTTGCAAACCTGCAGCCTGAGTTTCTCCATCTCTCTCCTTGTGCCAAACTAACAGAGATACAGCAGTTTGTGAGTGAATTCCCTTGATGATTCATGAAGAGCAGTTGCAATTCAGTGTTCTGGTGGACACCTTCCCTAGAAGACAACTGCTTGCTTCTGCTGGAGCTTCCACCAATGTTGTCCATTACCAAGAGAGGACTGAAACTTGACCTGCATGAGATTTCCATTTTGATAAACAACTCTGTATGGCATCTGTGTACTCAATTTCTTGACATCAAAATATTTTCCTTGCTCAGCAATTCTTTTGACACATCCTGAATCACGGGGGCTGGTGGTCAGTAGAGCCCCCATGTCACCATTGCCAGTCTTAATCTTAGGCAACACAAGCCTTTCCTTCTCCAATGCATCTGTTAACTCATCTGATGAAGCTCTCACACTTGATATTAGCAGCTTCCCAGAGTTAGGAGGAGTAGCACTTGGACAGTTGGTGTTTCTCCCTCTGGAAGCTGTTGATGCCGTTTTGTCTGCTGTTTTTTGTAAATCTGAGGTCACACCTGTGTGACTTTGAAACTCCAATTCTCCTCTACTCACAGTCAACTGATGTCCATCTTTCCTTCTACATGTGATATCTGAACTCTTCACACCAGATGAAACTATTGGTTCCGCTTCAACCCTGTCTGCAATTTGTGTAAATGGTGGAACACCTGTAATTAGTGCCTCATCTTCAAGTAGGCTACTACTGGCTACTGCTATTATTAATCCATCTCTATTTGTCTCCTGCTGTTGAACTGACTTTTCAGCAGTAGTCAGCTTTTGCAAAGCATCATGCACAACCTTAGCATCCACACAATTCTCAAAAACAACAGAATTTTGCTCCTGGTGCCAACAACAGCCTGTAAAGTCACACAGAAGTTGGTCTCAAAATCGCAAATGAAGTTGCGTTGTGGAGTAGCACAGCAAATGCCACTTTGCAACACGCAAACTAATTTGCATTAAGATGGGTAAATTCCCTGCAACCAGAAGAAATTCTATGAAGCTACAATCTCTTCAATCTCCAACCTATGAAGTCAACTACATTATCATGCATGTGCAGAGCACAATTTAGATTGTCAAGCAGTCTTGAATTTTAGGCAGCAATACAGTGGTCCCATAAGGTAAAAAGGTATGTAAATGATTCTGGCAACCGGACAGATTCCTCACAAAAACTAGGAATTTTATAGTAGTCAAACTTTGATATTCATAGCAGGAGGAGTTGCTCACCTTCATTGCCTTGGTCTGCCTCCTGTCCTTTTTCCGGCTTCTGTATTGCTTGTTGTAGGTGGTCAATTCTTTGACTCATGGCAACACTCTCTGGATTGAGATGGGCACTTTCATTTTCCAAAGTCCTACTTGAGGAACTGTTCTGTGAAGGATTCTTGTTTCCTGTTGTGACAACCAATTCAATGCACCTGACATAGCTTGTTTTCATTGGGTGAGACGTTTTTGTGAGGCACAGAACAGCTGCATTGGAAAGTCTGGCTATATCTTCTCTGGACAGACTGGAATCACTTTGTTTACCATCATCAGCTTCGTCACTCTGGTGTCTTCTTATGTCTGAAGGTTCAACAAAGCTCTCATAGTCAGCTTCATAACTCTTCCTGTCTTCCTGCCACTTCAAGGTCATTTCCTTGTCCAATTCATGAATGTGTCTTGGCTCTTGAATCCCTGCATTCTTGGTGTTTCCTGCTGCCTCATGAGTTTCCTCATGTTCAACCTTTCCCTCTTCTTTGTTTGAAAACACATGTTTCTGTTCTGACAATTCTCCTCCATGTGGTAGTTGCAAATCCTTTCTTGGCAGTCTAATCTTTTTCTCTCCTTTGAAAATTCTCAGAGCTTTGGCATTAACTTGCTCACAAGAACTAGCATCCTTTCCAGGATGTCTGAATTCATGCAAACCACCTTGAGACCTTTGAAAATGGCTCCTACTATCCTTTCTGTAGTTGGAAGATTGAGACTTGGAGCAAGAATTGGCTGGAAAGGGACTTGAAACTGGCCTCCTACCATCCTTTCTGTAGTTGGAAGATTCAGACTTAGAGCAAAAATTGGCTGGAAGGGGACTTGAACCTGGCCTCTTCCTGAAAGAAGGTGCTCTTTTTAAGCCAGCCTTGAGCAAATGGAGTGCAACTCTAGTGTCTAGGAATCCTGTGTCCTCTTCATTGATACTTAACTTTCCAGTCTTTCCAGGCCTGTTCTCAAAGCTAGAATCAAGCTGTCTCTTCTGTACCTTTGCAAGCATTTGGGAGCCATTCCTGCTAGGTGGAACATTCACATCCCTTTGCAAGCTGCAGCTCTCATGATCATCTACTGCAGATAAGTTTCCACCAGTATCAATGGCCTTGTTCTCTGGAGTAGTAGAATCTGCTTCCAATTCTTTGGGCAGATCAGCAACACAGTGATGTGTCAACAGAATCTCCTCAGGTGCTTGTTTTACTGCTGTGCCAATGTTTGAGCAGTTTGGCATAATCTGCATAGTTTCAACTGGTGGGCTGGAAGAACTCCCTTGCCTAGTACTGTTGTGCAAACCCTTTACCTCAGATCTGAGAGTTTTGACCCATTCAAAGTGCCTGCTACTGTCATGATGATCTCCATTGCTAATACTGTAAGCAACTTCAATCTTGTTTAGGTCCTCTGAGGAGAATATATCATTTGCAATGTCATCATTTGCTTTTGCTTGACCTTCATTTTGGCAGGAGGAAACAGATGCCTCCTTGTGTTTCAGAATTTCTCCTAGACTTTCCTTGGTAAAATTTGTTAGCACTTGAAACTGAGGCACTTTTTGGCCTCTTGCTGAGAACTCTTGAAAATTGTTGGAGGTTAGATCAGCTGTGAAATTTGAAGGATTGCAACAATCTGATTCATGTCTGAGAGTCTTATTCTCTGGAAGTCTGGTTGGAGCCCCTAAACTACCCCCTCTCCTGAAGCAAGGAATTCCATTGACTTCTGATTTCCTCTCTCCAAAATGAGGCCTCAAAAAAGACTTACTTTCAAGATTCCTAGACTGCAAAAAACTAGTAGATTGTAGTCTTCCCTGTAGTGCTTCATCAGCTATGTCCATCCCCATGCTGCAAAATCTGTTCTGTAAAACCTCTGGCCTGCCCTCATTCTGTAAATGAGAAGCCTCCAACAAGAGAGGAGTCTCTGGGCAGCTTAGCACAGCAGCTTTGAAACCCCTTTTCAACATTCGTTTGCCCCCATATCGAGCTTGTAAGTTAGCCAGCTTTCGACTGAGGATCAATATCTCTTTTCCAATTTCCTCCTCAAGTTGACCCTGAATTTCTGCTTCTAACTCAGCCTCCACATCAGCTATACTCATCTTTTTCGAATGCATTGGAGATATGATGGCCTTTTCTTGCAGACCTGAAAGATTTGGTTCTCTACAAGCACTGCCACTTGCAAGATGACATTTTGGTCCAGGAAGTGCCAAGCTTTTCACCCTCCTAACTCCACAACCATTTGAAGCCCTTGTCCCTTTCCAAAATTGCCTTCCAGCAGAAATAAGATTGTCAGAAGGTGTCCGAGTCTGAATGTCTGTTGATGACCTCTCCTTGAATCTTGCTTGTGCAGCTACTTGTGTGTTTTCTTCAGCTAGTAGAGGGTGTTTCCTGGCCTCTTGAGTAGCATGGGTGTGCAGCTTTTCTGGCAAGTTAGTTTTCTGTCCAGTGACACTACACAGAAACCCCCTTGCCTCATGCATGTTGCACCCGTTCATACAGTGGCTTATCTTGTACGGAATGAGCCTGCTATGTCCATGACCACAACGTACCTTTTAGTTTCTCACAGATGTGCATATTCTCCTCAACCACTCAATTGCTAGCTGAAGGAACCCATAAGCATTAATCATAAGTAAGAGAAGAAGGCACAAATAACCATCTCATTGATCTGCTCTCTGCATCATTTTGAAGTATGACAAGTGAGGTTGGCAATGCTTGAAATATACAACTCATCACCATTAGTTCAAGACTATCTACAGGGAAATAGTTCTCCACGATGCCATTCAACTGCTGAAATTACTGATGGTACAGAGATGTTTATTAATTACAGAAACAACTCAAAAGACAAATAGCCATAAGGGTATTGTGATACCTGCGGAAGATAGTGTTCAACTGACTGTCAACAATAGTACAAGAAGTATTTCCTTCTGGGCTGCTCATTGGAATTACAGCTGTGTCCTTGGTCATAGGGACAACACCACCAGAACATTTTCTGGAATTGTCCAAAGAAGAGACCACACTGTGGCTTAATGCTGGTGGACCTGCCCCGCATACACTGATCAAACGATCTCGGTTAACTTCCACGCTACAGCAGCTTTTGTCCACTGGTGGAATGAGTGCGCCAAGTGTGCCTGCAGTGGATAGTACTTCTTCATGTCATTCTAATAGACAACATATCAACTTCACTTGTACCAAAAATGGAATTTCCAGCTGGAAATCTGAAGGAAGAGAAAGGCTCCTGGTCACTTAAGAATCATAGGGCCTCATGCATACAGTAGATATGGAGGATTAACAGGTTTACACATGACCAAGGAGGCCAAGAACATGTATAAACAGATTGCAATGGGTATGCAGTATACAATAGCATAATCCCCGTGAACCACCTGCAATCACTATGGATGAAGTGGCACCAACTACTTTGTCTTCATTTCGAGCCTCCCCCTTCTGCAGATAATCCCTCTCACCTCCAATGTGATTCTGATCACCAATCCTATGAGATATTGTGGATGTGGGCAGCAAGGTGGAACAAGCATAAATGGAGCTTGATTGTTGATCTCGTGAAATGTCCCAGAGAAAGGAATTAGTGTTCCACTGCAGTTGATGACAATTCTGAGAGCCAAAATCTGGCCTCTTCTTCTTACCGTTTGCACCTGCTGCCCATGACCTTTAGGAACTGGGATGTGAACATGGCAACTGTGTCATCTATCTATGGCTTCTCTTAGCTCAATCCACATGGGTTCCAAAACATGACAGGAATAACAGCAAATGTCTTTCTTCATTATGACAATGGATTATTCTTTTGAGAGAAGGGCACAACAACATACATTATTGTAATTCCCTAGGATTTGCAAGAGGGGTAAAAGCACAGGAAATGTAAGTGATTACATACATAGAGATTGGTTGGTGCTAACAGTTCAAATCTCATTAGCTAGTGATCTGGAGCTAGTGAATGATGTCTACAATAGGAGGAGGTATGCTGAAGTGCTTGAAGCACAAATATCAACATCGCATCCCATCTGAAAACATACCATTTGTTTCCACAAACTTAAGCTCCTTGGCTGTCGTAGAAGGTATTAAGCTGGACAGCCTAACCACAACATGCTTCACACCAGCAACAGGGGGAGTCTTAAAGGCCCTGCATATTAAGGGTTCTCTATCCTGCACCAGCATCATCCATCACCCAAAACATCAGCCAGGCTCAGACATATGCTCCAGTCCTGACAGCACTCACAGTGAAATTTGACCATGTGCAATTGCTGTGGCAGGGTATCCAGATGATTGTGTCTGAGACAATGGTTTTCTCAGAGGGCAACTGGTCTCTGATTGAGAAAGAAATTTGGGGAATGTGGGGGAAATGTGGGATTTATTGCAGGGGAGGAAATGGAAACAGAGGTAGAAGCAGGAATGGTCAGAAACTCACCTGCTCATTGGGGTTGATAGGGGATAGTGCTGCCTGGGAAGTGTTGGAACAATCATCCTGTAGTCTTGGAAGTGCAAAGAGATTTTGCTGAGAGAGATTGAAGTGTCCACCAACATCCTTGGTCTCTAAGTCATGCACAGCATATGGCTTCAATCTTAACCAGCTTGTTGATAATCTCTGGCCTCTGATAGCCATGATCCTTCTCAACTTGCCATTAGGAAAGACCTTGAGTGCTGCTTCCTCAATAGACCTTGGCAGCAAGAATTTGAACAGTCCACAGTTAGGCCTTCTCGCTGTTGTTCCTGCACTCCAACCACCTCCGATTCTACCATGCGTTGCCAACCGACCTCCCATTGGCTTCTTCTTCCGATACCTTGGCCTCATCTTCCCTTCAAAGCTTCTTCTTTCTCTATAAGTCTACTTACTCCATGATGCTGCAATGCACCTGTATATGCCTTCAATCTTTCTTGTACAGTTTTTGTTGTCGCTGTTCCTTTGGTGCTGCATTGGAGCTGCAGACAGATGGCTGCATTCTGAGCACAACAAGAAAAGCCATCAGAATGTCTCTTATTGTGACTCTGTCCTCCATCACAAAAAAACTGATCAATCACCTCTTATCTTAAATGATAACTGCCAACATCCACTTCTCTGAAAACACTCAGAAGAGGAATCGAACGAGGTGATTGTAGATGAAGTTCAATCTGATGAAAGCCGAGTTGAAGCAAATTCTATGTTGCTCACAATTCTTTTTCTTTTACATCTACAAAACTAGCTTTCAGAATCAAGTTCCACCAATTCAACTTACATACACATGTATATACACATGTGGTGCTTAGTACAGATTTCTAGCCCAGTTGCAGCTCTGCAATGAAAAGTGCCTGTTCGTGCAGAAAGAAACAGGGCTATATTTCAGTGGCTTTCCATTAAGCTGTTGTGTGTAATTGTGATCACATCAACCTAATGCTGATGGAACTTGAACCAGACTCTGGAATCAGCCTCACATTGGAACCTGTTCAACTAGAACCTGAACGGCTTGCAAATGTTTTTCAATGCAACTGCAGGATTCTATGTAAGCAAGTACACAGGTACAATTTTTTGCAATTTCCAAGGCAAGCAAGTATTCTTTTTGGAAAGGTCACAAGTAGGTTGTACTTATTGGGCAGGTGGTCACTCTTATCACACAAGACAAAACCAAAGCAGAAAGAAACTCCACAGAGTCTCCGATATGAAGCAAAAAGGAAGCAAGCTAACAATACTGTTTCAGATCCTGCTGCTGCAACAACAACAACAACAATAAATATAATAGTATCCCATCAGACAGACATTTTTCTTTGCATGGATCAACAATTTGCCCCAACGAAAAATAACACAAAAAGAACATTGCACCATCTCCTCCCTCCAAGCAAATCCCCCAAACCAAAAAAAATAAAATAAAAGACTTTCTCTTTCACCTCAATTTCATTTGGTTCATCTTCTCATGATATCACCATGCCATTGACATCTGAGTATAGAGCATCACCGTAGCCACCCCCGTTGGTTTGAAATGACATGAAGAATTTATTGTCGTTGCTGTTGATGTAGTTGGGAAGGTGCAGGAGGAGGAGGAGATAGTTGTGGCAGGCATGAGATTTGTTTGGTGATGGCAGGAGTGATGAGAGATGGAGATGGAGGATGAGGAGGGTTAGTTTGCAATGAACAAAGCCAAGTGCAGTACCTAGTAATGAAACAAAATCAAACAAAATCGAAACAAACAAAATCAAAATTATGTTTGAAGAACAGTTAACAAGGCCATCATCTTTTGGTAGTTATAATAACAGCTGAGCACAGGACACGACAGGCCAGGACGTTACCAGTTACCAGCAGACAACAGCAAGCTTCTTCTTCTTCACAGGAAAGAAGGAAATCACTGCCTGCCTGAATGACCCAACCTCCATGACTGCACCAGTTCCGTTCTGGATGAACATGAGCTCATCATCCCAGTAACTTGCCAGAGTAACCCAGCCCTCGCCAGCAATCCATCCACTAAATGACCATTATGACTCAGTTGTGGATGAACCTCAACTGAGTTTGTCTCTGCTTTCGTCTTGGTGACCCATTTTGTTAAGAGGCAGGTCCTATATGCCGTAGGGAGATAGGTAGGAAAATAGGTGACTATGTAATAGGTACGTAGATGATCTATACTTTTAGCATACATAGCTAGTGGCTGTTTTTATGACCTACCTATGAACAACCCTGTTAGTAGTAAAAACAGCAACTGAGTTAACCACTATGGTTAACTATGGAACTGGAACTGCCCAACAGAAAACTGTTTCTCAGACCACTTGGCATCCATCCTTAGCAGAGTGTTTTTTTTTGGAATTTTTTAATGCAGTCAAAGTGGCTATCATCCCCAGGAAGATTTAGCCAAATCTGGTCTATAGATTTGGCCAAATCTGGCTATAGACCATGTATGAAACACAAAATTTTAATTGTTTAAAAATATTTTTTGCTAGATACTGAAACCAGATATAGAAATCTGGAGATTTTTACTCTTTTTGTTCTCACTTGTGGCCATTCAAACCCTCAAAAATGACTTCATTTGTGAATTTCTGATTTAAATTTTTTTCCCTTTTAGCAAAATTTCACCACTAAAAAAAAGGCTGATCCTTCATGATCACACTCTGGTGGGACTGGATGCTGATCCACAAGGCAACAATCGCACTTGTCAAGGCAAAAATGGATGAGTGTATATTTATTGCTTCACTAGACAAAGACTGAACCTCACGATCAATTTGAAATAACAAAACAAAAAGAAAAAAATGTAAGAAAATTTTGATTTTTGTCATAATGTAAGTTTTGTCTTGGCACATGAAAAATGATAAAATGTGTAAAGACGAGTTAGGAGCAATTTCTAGAAAGTTCAAAAAAAATCTTTGATTACATGTTGACATTAGTAATAATGAAAATTAATTGTCAATGAGCGCCCACAAGACAAGGCAATGCTCTATTTGCCTCATTTTTTCAACAAAAATATTTATGATGTGATTATAGAATTCATGGCCAATAAGCCAATCTTCAGCCCGCCTCACATTGTGTGACCTCATAAAGGATTCAAAAGATGTACACAAAGGTTTGAGCACAACAAAATGCATCTAATTAGAATGGGTGGAGGGAAAAAAAAAACTAAATGTGAATGAAAACCACATTGTACAATCCACTAGAACCATTGATGAGAGAACTACATTTTTGAGGGCATTGCTCCAAGAGGTTAGATGCATCACACACCTTCTTTGCCACATTCAAGAGCTTTCACTGATGTTATAGAATTTCTAAATGGTCACCCATGTGACAGGTACAACAATTGTTTGTAAATGCCCCATTGGGTTTAATAATGGCAATGTGAGTTCCTCATATAGTTGTTTGAACACAAGGTCACCTACACAATAGGTACTTGAGCTCCACATTGCTACGCACTACCACTGATTATCAATTTTTTTTTTTTTTCTTTTTTTATGTTCCCATATGGTTTTTAATAGTTCATCATTATTTATATTAATGTCAAATTTATTTGAATTAATAAACATATCATGGATGTGAAAAGACAATATGTTAATTTTTCTTTTCATATCATATTGATGGGTAGAGAATGGGATACTTGTTTTTAGAATTGTTTTTGGAATTGTCTTCACTAATGTTTTCAAAGCAAGCTGGTAAAAGCTACTCAAAATTAAAATATATATTTTGAAATTTCTCAACTATCATATGTTCTTATTAGATTTCTCAAATTCAAATTTATATGACATTAAAAAAAATTCAGGTGACTATAAGTATGGTGTGTTCTCTTTTAGTGACACATGGATGTACCAATTTTGTTTCCATACATGAAACCTTGAGTTTTCAGAAAATTAGCTAATGTGGTTTGGAATTTTGCACACTTTCAACAATTTCTCTTGAAAGTTTTCAAATTCCCAATATTAGATTATGTTGAATATGACTTTTTTTTCTTTCAATTATCTGATGTCGCATCATTACCAATCATCCCCCCAAAAAATTAGTGTTAATTGGTGAAAATTTGTAAAAAAATTTCCATATTGTAAAAAAAAGAAAAAAACTTACCTAAAACTAAAAATTGTGTTGAAATATGACAAAGTTTTCTCAAAAACGTTTTTCTCCAAATTTTGCAAAATTTTCCACCCACAAGAGGGAAGTTGCAATAGAATATCTATTTTTATATATTCTAAAAATTGTGAAATTTTCCACCCAAAAAATCAATAATCTAACAATAGCATATAAGGTGAAATGTTTTGAATGATTTTTTTTTTTTTTTTTTTTCCCTTATTTAAACTTT
>Ga0116227_10004290_pt1 | contig 30993 bp, 20 predicted proteins | sample S1TSphgellanicum_FD_89693 | JGI IMG/M metagenome (GOLD analysis project Ga0116227, IMG submission 89693) | Host-associated microbial communities from peat moss isolated from Minnesota, USA - S1T2_Fb - Sphagnum magellanicum MG | ecosystem: Host-associated > Plants > Peat moss > Unclassified... | reverse complement strand
GTATATGCGCAAATTGGTTTGATTACCCTGATTGGTCTGTCAGCCAAAAACGCGATCCTGATCGTGGAGGTTGCCAAACTGCGGGTTGATAGGGGCGAGGAGCTTATTAAATCGACCCTCGAAGCTGTAAAACTCCGTCTGCGCCCAATTATCATGACCTCGCTGGCGTTTATACTCGGTGTATTACCATTGGCCCTGGCAACAGGCGCAGGTGCCGCATCCAGGAATACCATTGGTGTTACGGTTTTGGGTGGTATGATCGCATCTTCAACCATTTCGATATTCATCGTGCCTGTGCTGTTTGTACTGTTCACCAAATTCTCTTATGGTAAAAAGCAACTGGATTGGTTACAGGCCCATCACGAAGAATTAGTGGAAAAAGCTAAAAAAGTAGAAGAGCAAAACATAGATGCAGAATTAGAATATGAAATAGAACAAGCCCACCGGGAGAATAAAGCCGACCGGGAAGCGCATGGAAAATAGTATAGTACCCCTTATATTATAACATTATGAAACACGTGCAATTAATATCACGGAGCTTGAGGCAGATTAATAATCTTTATAAAAAGATGCTGACCAAAGAGCTATCGGCCTTTCAACTCGATCACCATTTCGAGGCCTTGCTGATGCTGGCCATACAGGATCGCCCTGTTACGCAAAATCAATTGGCCGAACTGTTACAGGTTGATAAGTCGCGGGTGGTAAGCATTATTGCTTACCTTGAGCAACGCAACCTTATCACGATAGAAAAAAATCCTGCCGATAGGAGGGAGCATTACATCCATCTATCGCCAGATGCGGTATCATCGATCCCCCACATCGAGCGAAGCGTTGAAAAGATAAATGAACTGGCCGAATTTGGCATCGAGCACGAAAAGCTCGCCACCTTTTTCGAGGTATCAGAATTGATTCAGCAAAACTTATTAAAGCAGGCTATATAGCCTGCTTTTTTGCTATAAAAAGGGGCTGATAAATTTTTTCAAAAAAAAGACTACTAATTTGGTAGATTATTTATAGCTTTGTTTTTAAAGAAAAAAGATCAACTGTTTTTGCCAGGCAAGCCCAGAAAGATCGCCAGATAAAATGATGAAATCAACTAACGTAACATACTTCAAATCTTTAAGCAGCAGCACCTCTGGCTGTTGTATGTGTTGTTGTTAGTTTACAAGAAGAGCGGCCTCTGCGCCCGTTAAACATTTATTCAATCATTTTATATCGTTACGTATGTCTTTATCTAAACACCTATATCACTCAAGTCAATCAATTTATTATAAAGCTATTTACGGTTTAAGTAATTGTTGTTGCTAAGATCTGCCTTTGGAGTTCTTAACAAAATACAACAACATTTAAATCTTAAAATTATGCTTAACAATAATCTGAAATACCCAGCCTTTGATACCCTAGAACTATTTACCGATTTGGAATTTAACGCACAAACTTATACCAAACTACAGCCTGCAAAACCCGGCGATTTTATCGACGGCTTAAGCACAGTAAAACATCGCGACAAATGGCACCCATTTTTCGACGAGAATATTTATAATCAAACAGGCGTATCTTTCTCTTATACTAAAAAGCCGCTGGTGCTTTATTTTTACTCGAGCCAATGGGGTGCAACAGGTATTGCTCATCTTAAACAGCTAAACGCCCTACAGCAGCAAATACAATATAATTATGGCAATCTGCTTGTAATTACAGATAGTGTTGATGATGTCAAACAAGCACTTTGGGATCATAGTTTATCGCTTCAGTTTTATGATGACTCGAAGCATGAACTATCGCAGTTACTGGGGATTTATTCTGAGAGCAGCCCGGCTTGGAACCGCTACGCAGGTATCGATCAAAATGTGCCGCTGCCATCTGTTTATGTTTTAGATAGTGTACGCCAGGTGGCGTTTGCGCATGCCAATGAGGATATTTTAACCGGCCTGCCATTAAATTATATTACCGAGGCAGTTTATCAATCAAACAAGTACTTGTCTAATAAACGATCGGCATAGTATAAAAAAGTAAATTTCCGATAGCAGGTTATCTGCCAAGCTTTATACAACGAAGCACCGGGACAGCAGCTAAAGCAGAAATAGCTATTGATGGGAATCTTATGCGAAAAATTATTCCGTAGGATTTCATTACAGGGTAGGGTGGCCGAGTGGTTAGGCGGGGGTCTGCAAAACCTTTTACGGCGGTTCGAATCCGCCTCCATACCTCGGACTGAAATAAACTAAGAAGCACATATTTAATATTATACCGATGGCTACCATTTTAAAAAAGAACTTAACCAATAACCATAACCTTAAAGTATTAGAAAACACTACCGAGGTAAATGATGTGTTGCGCACTATAAGCACCCGTTGGAAAATGATGATCCTATATGATATTTCGCTTGGGGTAACCCAGGTTAATAAAATTAAGGCAGCTTTCCCTACCGCGTCTGATCATATGCTTACCCAGCGTTTGCGCGAGTTAGAAGTAGAAAAGTTTATAGAAAAACATGTAGAAGGCGATGTAGTGCCTTCGGCTGTTAGTTATAGCCTGACTACTAAAAGCCGTGCATTACTGCAAATTATCAAGCAATTGCAGCAATGGGGACTGCATTGGAAGGACTAATTAAAAATAATTTATCTTTTTTCATATTATTGTATACTAGTTCTATAGAATTTATATACATTTGATTTATGGAAACAAATATTCATATAGTCAGGCAGTTACCGGGGCTCTCTCAGTCGCCGGTGCTGTCATTCTCATTAAACCTCAAAAGCGGTGAAGCTTTTGCCTGTACTCTTCCTATCTGTTGTAGCTGTTGTTGCTAATACTGCCTTTATCGTTCTGATAGCAGTTTTTCTTCCCAAACATATTTCTTGATTTTTTTACGGTACTGCAATAGCAGTGCTGTGATCTTACTTATTACACTTTAATTTATAATGAAACATTTCTACTTAAAAAGTGGTGTGTTGATGCTGATCTATGCTTTATGGATACAGCTGGCCAGCGCGCAACAAGCAACACAACCGCTCATTAATTCTACCCTGCACGGTACTGTACTTGATGCCATTACCAAAAGGCCTCTGCCAGGCGCTACATTGGCCATCAACGGAACTACTCACTCTGTATCTGCCGATGCTAATGGTAAATTTAGCTTTATAACCGGTCAAAAATTCCCTTATACTTTAACTATCACTTTTATAGGTTATGTAAAACAAGAAGTTGTTGCTAACGGTAGCCCGATTACTATTTATTTAAAAGAAGACATTAACCAACTGAATGATGTAGTTGTAGTTGGTTACGGCACACAGAAGAAGAGCGATGTAACCGGTTCAATCGGTTCGGTACCTAAAAATATCCTGGCGCAGCCTGTGGCAACATTTGATAATTTACTTCAGGGTTCGGTATCTGGAGTGGCGGTTACGCAAAACTCTGGTCAGCCGGGCAGTACGGCTAATATTCGCATCCGCGGAGGTAACTCTATTTCGTTCGGTAATGCTCCTTTATATGTGATCGACGGCTTTATTATCTACAACAATAATGATAACGCCAATGTGGGCTCAAACGGAACAAGCGTAAATGCGCTGTCAACCATTAACCCAAATGATATCGAGTCTATCGAGGTTTTAAAAGATGCTTCGGCTACCGCCATCTACGGCTCGCATGGTGCCAACGGTGTGGTTATTATTACCACCAAGCGCGGTAAAAAAGGAACCAGTAACATTAACTTCAATACTTACTATGGTACGCAGCGAGTTGGTAAAAAGCTCGATCTGCTTAACGGCGCACAGTGGGAAGGATTGGTTAATGATATTAACTTAAGCGACGGCGTAGCCAAAACCTTTAGCGCCAGCCAGATTGCCGCCGTAGGTACAGGATCGGACTGGCAAAATTCGGCCCTTCGAAGCGCACCGATTTTGAATGATGAGTTAACCATCTCTGGTGGTGATGAAAGATCCCGTTACTTAATTTCCGGCGATTACTTTAATCAGCAGGGTACTATCACCAACACAGGGTTTAAAAGATATTCGGCACGCGTTAATTATGAGAAAAACGTTACCGATAAGTTTAAGATCTCTACCAATTTATTCGGTAGCCAGTCTACAGAAAATAAGCTTTATGGTAGTGCTTACAATAACATCAACTTTGGTAGCGCATATTCTAGCCTGCTATTAACGTCGCCAATTGCGTCTATCTATAATGCAAACGGAACTTACAATACCACAAATCCTTATAACACCACGCCAACCAACCCGCTGCAGGATATTACTGCAACCACCAACAAAACTACGCTGAACCGTATACTGGGCAACGTTGCCGGTGAGTATAAATTTGGCAGCGACCTGGTGTTAAAAGTTACAGGCGGTATAGATCTGTTAAATACCGCGCAAGATTATTATGCACCATCTTTTACCGGCTCGCCTGCGGGCGCATCTAACGGTTATGCAACAAGTGGATATGCTTCTATCGGTTCGGGCAATTCGCTAAGCTGGTTAAACGAAAATACGCTGACTTACAATCACACCTTTAACGATAGTCACTTTTTAAATGTGCTGGCGGGCTATACCACGCAGTACTCAAAAAATGAATCGTCGGTCGCCAGTGCACAAAAATTCCCGAATGATTTAACCACTTATCACAATCTTTCATACGCAGGTATCGCTAATCTGCCAACCTCTAACAGTAACAGTTCGGCCTTAAACTCTTATTTGGCCAGGATTAATTATTCTTATCAGCATAAGTACAATTTAACCATCTCTGAGCGTGCCGATGGTTCATCAAAATTAGGAGCTAACAACAAATGGGGCTACTTCCCATCGGTGGGTTTCTCTTGGAATGCGGGTAAAGAAGATTTCTTTAAATCGGCCAACAAAACCGTTAATGATTTAAAGATCCGTTTAAGTGCGGGTAGAACAGGTAACTCTGAAGTACCACCATACAGCTCGTTAGCTTCATTAGCGCCAACCAACTATTATTTTAACAGCACTCTGGTTACAGGTATTGCACCAATACAGCTGGCAAACCCAGATTTAAAATGGGAGACTACCACGCAGTATGATGCCGGTTTTGATGTGGGATTTTTTAACAACCGAATCAGCTTAGTATTTGATGCTTATTACAAAAAAACCAGTGATCTGTTACTTAATGTGCCGCTACCCCTGTATACAGGTTATGCCAGCGAACTGGAAAACGTTGGTGCCGTAGAAAACAAGGGTATTGAATTGGGGCTGAATACAGAGAACATCAAATCCGAAAGCTTCGGCTGGAAATCTAACATCGTTTTTGCCATTAATAGAAACAAGGTTTTAAACTTAGGCCCGGGTATAACCAGTTATTTCCCGCTAGCGCCAACCGGGCAGGTTTCGCCTGTAATTGTGCAGAAGGGTTTACCAGTGGGTACATTTTGGGGATACACCACCAACGGCTTATTAACAGCTAGTGATATTGCCAAAGGCGTGCCGCTTTTAGCGGGCGTACCGCAACAAGTTGGCGATACCAAGTATGTTGACAATAATGGCGACGGTAAAATTACCACTGCTGATAAACATAACCTGGGTAGCGCGCAGCCTAAGTTTACAGGCAGCTTTACTAATACATTTACTTATAAGCAATTCGATTTGTCGGTATTCTTCCAGGGCTCATATGGTAACAAAGTGTTTAACCTGTTACAGCAAAGTTTAGAGCGGCCAACATTAACGCTTAATGCATCGGCCACTTTATTAAACAGATACAGCCCAGAAAATCCAAATGGTACCGTAGCAAGGGCAACCAACTCACCGGTTCCGCAGGTTACAGATCGCTACATCGAAAATGCATCTTACCTGAAACTAAAGAATGCCTCATTCGGCTACACGCTTAAAGGCGGTGCGCTTTCTGCAATCCACGCTAAACAGTTAAGAATTTATGTTTCGGTACAAAACCTGGCAACTATTACCAAATACACAGGTCAGGACCCGGAAGTTAACTTTTATGATAACGACAACACCAAGCAAGGCATAGACTATGGCACTTACCCATCGGTTCGCACTTTCCTGGCAGGGCTTAATGTTACTTTTTAATACTACGACAATGAAATCAGCATATAAAATATTATTCATGGCGATAGCAGTAATCGGGACGCTGTCCTCGTGCAAAAAACTGAACGAGAACCCCGATTCGGTGATTGTATCATCCCAATTTTACAAAACAGCTTCTGATGCAAACTCGGCCGTAAATGCGGTTTATAGTACACTGAACAGTGACCCTGCCGGCGATTTTCCGCTGTATGGCCGCCAGCTTAACTTATTGGTTGATAACGCAGGCGATGATCAGATCTACAGCCCAAGCAATACCAATCCAGATGTACGGGCCTTGGGTACAGAAACTTATATTTCATCAAACAGCCGTGTACAGAAAGTTTGGCAGCAGCTTTACTATGGTATTAACCGCGCCAATATTGCGATAGATAACATACCGGCTATACAAATGGATACCGCTACTAACGCCCGTTTGGTACGCGAAAGTAAATTTATACGAGGCCTGTTATATTTTAACCTCGTGCGGTTGTTTGGTGATGTGCCTTTGATACTGCATAACCCAACCAGTATTGATCTGAGCAGTCTGCAGGTGCCACGCACCAATATTGATACGGTTTACAATCAGATCATCTCAGATTTAAAGAACGCTACTAACTTGCCGAAAACTTACACCGGCGCTAACATAGGCAGGGCTACAGGCGGCGCTGCGCATGCTTTACTGGCTAAGGTTTATGTGGCCCGTAAGCAATGGGCAAGCGCATTGGTACAGTTGAATGCAGTTATTAATGGGGGATATGGCTATGCCCTGTTTCCAAACTTTAGGGACGCATTTCAGAAACCGACTAAGAATGGTGTAGAACATATCTTCTCGGCCCAGTTCGAAACCAACTTGGGCGCAGTAAACAGTACGCAGTATCTGAGCCAGAGTTTTGTGTCATTTAACACCGGCACTTTCCCAATTGATATCCCTGCTGATAGCAGTGTTTACAAACTGTATAGCGCTAATGATACCCGCCGTGCAGTTACTTTTTACAGCAGCGTATACAATGCAGCTACCGGCCAAACGGTAGTTTACAAAAATGCTTATACCCCATACTATAACAAGTTTGTTGATTACAGCTTAACGCCGCTAACTACCCAGGCGCAAAGCGGTATCAATTACCCGGTTATCAGATACGCTGATGTATTGCTGCTTTATGCCGAAGTACAGAACGAACTGAGCGGAGGGCCTACGGCAGATGCTTACGCATCTATTAATAAAGTACGGACAAGGGCCGGCATTGCAGACCTTACTGCTGGGTTAAGCAAATCCAATTTCCGTGATTCTGTTTTCCTGGAGCGGCGGAAGGAGTTTATTCAGGAAGGTAACCGCTGGTTTGATCTGGCACGCCAGGGCGAAACGGCTTTGCTGACCGCGGTACATAAGCTGCCTGCAAAATCTGCAGCAAGTTCAAAAAACATCCTGTTCCCGATACCGCTGGTCGAGATACAGCTTAACCCGCTATTGAAACAAAACCCAGGCTATTAAACATCATAGAAACCATTAAAATTTAAAAGATATGACACTAGCAGATGTATCAATTTTAGGGAAGAAAATACTGGTTGGCATTATTGTTACACTGGTACCCTTCATTATCATTTTCGGTGGATTGTGGCTTACGCAGAAGCTGCTGACCGATAACCATAAATCAACTCAACAAATTTCGAAACCAAATTAAAACCAACGTACTATGAAAATGGCAGTTGAAACCAAGGATAGGATAGTAAGGAATATAATTCTGAGCCTGTTTATCTACATACTACCTATCGCCCTCATGTTCGCTACTTTTTACGTAACCGGGCAGCGCCCGTGGGAAAAAAAGCAACATGAAAAAGAGAATGTAAAATCTGAAAACAAGAAAAACACAGTGAACAATGGAAGCAACGATTGAATTTGTAAAAAAGGGGATAGAAAACCTGAATGGTTTAGGCTTTCCTTTCCTGGTATTTTTTATTGGCGTATTAGAATTTTCGTTTGGCCTGTACAGAGGTAAATGGCCTAAAAACGAGCGTTGGGTTGATATCGCCTGCTTTACCCTACCAAGGTTAGTGGTGCAGCCTGCCTTTGCTTACTTCGGCTTAAAGTTTTTGCCCTTTGCCTTGCCCGGATTAAAGAATGCGTTTGATTGGGTACCTTTTCTTTGGGGATGCGCCATTATTGCCATTGCCGATGATTTAACGCAGTACTGGTATCACCGTTTACACCATGAGATTCCGTGGTTATGGCGTTTCCATCGTACGCACCATTCGGCATCGTACATGGGTATGGCCATGGCCAGCAGGCAGAATTTGCTGTATACCTTGTTTTTCTCTCAGATCTATTTAACCACTGCTCTGGTTTACCTGGGCTTAGGCATCCCGGCTGTGGTGATCAGGGCTATTAAAGGTACAATTACCACGCTTGCGCACTCAAGCATTCCATGGGATAAACCTTTTTACCAGATCAAATGGCTTAACCCGATTGCCTGGGTGTTAGAACGTACTATTTCTACGCCTGCCACGCACCATGCGCACCATGCTGCCAGTACAGATGATGGTATCGGTTATTACAAAGGCAATTTCGGTAACATGTTTTTTATCTGGGATATTATTTTTGGTACGGCGCATATCTCTCGCCAATATCCTAAAGCTTACGGTATTTCGCATTACGAAGGCGACCAATGGTATGCCCAATTACTATGGCCAATCTTTAAATCGAAGGTAGAAGGCAGTGAGCTTGCTGCCGACGGCCCGGTTGTTAGATTGGACGATCCGGTTAAGGCGATCACGCTGCAACAAGCAGATGAGCCTAAGCCAGCCACTAAGTATCAGCTTACCACCATCCAGTCTAGCTAAAAACAACCGACCATAAAAAATGAATCATTTATCACAAAATCCTAAACGAAAATTAACCCTGCTGATGGCAGGGTTAATTTCAATTGGTTATGCATCTGCCCAAAACATAACGCAGCAGCAAGAACCATTTAAAGGCGTGATCGGCAAAACCCTCGGCGACTCAAAAGAAGCCTGGACCACGCCGATTAAAGCTCCGGCAGGCGCTCCTAACGTAGTCTTGATTTTATTGGACGATGTTGGTTTCGGTGCATCTGCAACCTTTGGCGGGATTATTAAAACACCTACGTTTGATACATTAGCCAGTAAAGGTTTACGTTATACTAATTTCCACACCGCAGGTATTTGCGCACCTACACGAGCTGCGTTACTAACCGGCAGAAACCACCATTACGTACACATGGGTGGCTTTGCGCACACAGTCATGTCGGCAGGTTTCCCGGGTTGGGATGGCAGGATCCCGTCTGACAAAGGCACTATTGCCGAAATTTTGCGCGAGAATGGTTATAGCACATTTGCTACTGGTAAGTATGGGCTAACCCCTGATGAAGACGCCACTGACGCAGGTCCGTTTGACCGCTGGCCGCTGGGTAAAGGTTTCGACCATTTCTTCGGTTTCCTGGGTTCAGAAACAGACCAGTACAAACCAGATCTGGTAGAAGACAATCAACACGTTACGCCTGATGGCAGGCACTTAGAAGAACAGATTACCGATAAAGCCATCGGCTACCTGACTAAACATCGTAGAGTAGCCCCTGATAAGCCATTCTTCTTATACTATGCACCGGCTGCAACCCACGCCCCGCACCAGGTGGCCACAGAATGGAGCGACCAATACAAAGGCCAGTTTGACGGCGGTTGGGACGAGTTTCGTGAGAAAGTATTTGAAAGACAGAAAAAGCTGGGCATCATCCCTGCAAATGCAGTATTGCCAGCGCGTAACCCCAACATTACGGCATGGAATAAACTACCAGCGGATGAAAAGAAATTATACGCCCGTTTTATGGAAGTATACGCTGGATACCTTACCTATGCAGATCACGAGGTTGGTCGTTTAGTTGACTATCTGAAAACAAGCCATCAATTGGATAATACATTGATCTATGTAATTATTGGTGACAATGGTGCCAGTAAAGAAGGCTCGCTAAACGGAGATATTGATCGGCGGGTCTTTTTGCAGCCATCTACACCAGAAGAAACCATCAAACACAACCTCGAGAAAATAGGCGAGATCGGCGCGCCGGAAGGTACACAGGCCAACTATCCTTTAGGTTGGGCACAAGCCGCAAACACACCGTTTAAATATTGGAAACAGGATGCAAACTCTGAAGGAGGTACACGTAACCCGCTGATTGTTTATTACCCCAAAGGGATTAAAGATGGCGGGAGTCTGCGCACCCAATATGGCCATGTAAATGATATTTTGCCTACCACTTTAGAGTTTCTGGGGATTAAAAACCCGGAGTATATCAGAGGTATAAAACAGGATACCTTGCAGGGTACATCATTAGTTTATTCGTTTAATAATGCGGCTGCACCATCAAGACATGATACACAGTACTACTACATTTTTGGCTCACGCTCAATTTATAAAGATGGTTGGAAGGCAGAGGTTTATCATCACCCTGATTTTAACGATTTAACTAAGCAAACCAATTATGCAGCACCAGCAGGTGGCAATAATTTTGATACCGATGTTTGGGAACTATATGATCTTAAAACTGATTTTAACGAACGCGTCAACGTTGCCGCAAAATATCCCGAGAAGTTAAAAGAGCTGAAAGCTTTATTTGATGATCAGGCTAAAAAGAATAACATTTACCCATTGCTCGATTGGGATGATGTGCTGAAAGGCAGAATCCACAAAAATTATAAAGCCCAGGTTGAGGCCGGTAATTAAGATTAAGCTAAGCGATTAAATCAAGAGCCCTGCAGTTGAAAACTTGCAGGGCTTTGTTTGTAAAGGATACTTTGGGTTACTTGATATCTAAGTAAAATATATATTACTATTTGTGCAATCGATTGCTTTTTATGGATAATTAATTCATATTTGTTTCAGGATGTCGATCAGGTATCCCGAACCAATTATTAATTATCCTTCATGAAACTTTGCCTCAGGTTTACTGCAGTCATTTTAGTGGGTTTGTACTTGCTGACTAGTCCGGTTGGTTACGCACAAGTTCGGTTACCCAAGCTAGTGAGCGACAATATGGTGTTGCAGCGCGACGCTAAAATTAGACTTTGGGGCTGGGCGAGTGCTAACGAAAAGATAAGCATCAAATTTAACGGTAAAACAAGCAATATAATTGCTGACAAGGGTGGTAAATGGGCGACATTATTGCCAGCTATGAAAGCGGGCGGCCCGTATACTATGGATATTGCTGCTAGCAATCATATCATCATTCATAACATTTTAATCGGCGATGTTTGGTTTTGTTCGGGCCAATCGAACATGGTATTGCCAATGGAACGGGTTAAAGAAAAGTATCCCGACGATATCGCCAGTGCAGATTATCCCGAAATCAGAAACTTCTTTATCCCAACCGTATCTGATGTTACCAAAGTACATGATGACCTGCCTGCAGGTGAATGGAAGGAGGCTACACCAACAAATGTGCTCGACTTTGGCGCAGTATCTTATTTCTTCGCCCGCCAACTTTATTTAAAATATCATGTACCGATTGGCATCATTAATTCGAGCGTTGGTGGCACCCCAATCGAGGCCTGGATAAGCAAAGACGGCCTGAAGCAATTTCCTGACTATCAATCGAAATTAACAAGCTTTAAGGATACTGCATATATGAGCAAGCTACTCGTTAAGAAAGCAGCCCCTACAAAGAAACCCGAAACGGACAAAGGCTTAACCGGACCTGTGAAATGGTATGATACTGCTTATGTACCGCAAAAATGGCATAAATTCTGGCTGCCTGGCTATTGGGCAGATCAAGGTATTAAAGGGCTCAATGGGGTGGTATGGTTCCGTAAAGAGATAGAGGTGCCGGCTATTATGGTGGGCAAACCAGCCAAGTTATTTATGGGCCGGATAATAGATGCCGATAAGGCTTATGTTAATGGTGTTTTTGTTGGCGAGATTACTTATCAATATCCGCCACGCAGGTACGAGTTGCCGCAAAGTTTGCTTAAACCCGGCAAAAATATAATTGTAATGCGGGTTGTTAATAACGCAGGCAAAGGCGGTTTTGTACCCGATAAGCCCTATTATTTGTTGGTAGGCGACCAAAAAATTGACTTGCGCGGTGATTGGCAATACCAGGTAGGCGATGTATTTGAACCAAAATGGGAAGCAGGATCGGACAATAACTTCTCTGCACAAAACGAACCAACCGGTTTATATAATACCATGGTAGCACCTTTAATTAATTATAACGTTAAAGGTTTTGTATGGTACCAGGGCGAATCTAACGCTGGCAAGCCTAATACTTACCAATACTTGCTGCCAGCCCTGATTAACAACTGGCGCAATAAGTGGAACAACGACACTCTGCCGTTTATTTATGCACAGCTACCAAATTTTATGGAAGCACAATACTCACCATCAGAAAGCCAGTGGGCCGAGTTGCGCGAGGGGCAGTTAAAAGCTTTATCTGTACCCAACACCGGCATGGCGGTTAATATTGATGCCGGTGAGTGGAATGATATCCATCCGCTCAGCAAAAAACCAGTCGGCCAACGATTGGCCTTGGCTGCGGAGAGAGTGGCTTACCATGACCATTCGGTAGTGTCATCAGGACCAATTTACCAGTCTGCTAAAATTGAGGGGAATAAGATAACACTCACATTCAATAATATCGGCAGCGGATTGGTTGCCAAAGACGGCGGCGAACTTCAGTATTTTGCCATTGCAGGCAAGGATAAAAAGTATGTATGGGCCAAGGCTCGCATTGAAGGTAATACCGTGATAGTGCAGAGTGATAAGGTTGCTGAACCGCTATATGTTAGATATGCTTGGGCCGATAATCCGGAGGGAGCAAATTTAATAAATAAAGAAGGGCTGCTTGCTTCGCCTTTTACAACAGATACCCAATAATTTAATGATACGATTATGAGAAGGTTATTTGCATTAATGCTATCCCTTGCTGCCCTGCATGTTATGGCGCAAAATGGTTCGCAATATCCGGCCCCCGTAATTTTTACTGCCGAGGAGGATCATCAAAACATGATGGATCAGTTGGGTATCAAAGCTTTGCGACCAGGGCCAAGCGGCGATAATGCTGCGCCTAATCATGCTAATTATGATGAGGCCTTAGCCAATCCATATCCAGACTTGCCAGAAGTACTGACCTTAAAGAATGGCAAAAAAGTAACCACCGCCGATATGTGGTGGAAACTGCGCCGCCCCGAAATTGTGGAGGATATGGAGCGCGAAGTTTATGGCCGCATCCCCAAAAAAGTACCTAAAGTAACTTGGACGATTAAAGTAACCGATAAAGAATATGTTGGTTTTACACCGGTTATTGCCAAACAATTGGTAGGGCATGTAGATAATTCTGCCTATCCGCTTATTGATGTCAATATCAACATGACTTTGGTGCTGCCGGCCAATGCCAAAGGCCCGGTGCCAGTGTTAATGATGTTTGGCCGTAGTGCACTGCCAGCACCCGCACAGCCAAGTGGCGAAAATCTCGAGAAAATTAATGAGGCTATGAAAGCGCTTTTGGTTAAACAAAATCCTGATTTGAAGGCTATTTTTGAACAGTATCCTGCTTACCAGCCTATTGCCTCACAAGTTCCAGCATTTGGCGGACCAAGACCTGCTGGTGATCCGTTGCCTACCCAACAATTAATTGCCGACGGATGGGGATATGCACTAATAGATCCGGCAAGTTTTCAGGCCGATAATGGTGCCGGTTTAACCAGGGGGATTATAGGCTTGGTGAACAAAGGCCAACCGCGTAAACCCGAAGACTGGGGTGCTTTACGAGCCTGGGCATGGGGTGCGGCAAGGGGGCTGGATTACCTTGAAACTGAACCGGGAGTTGATGCTAAACATGTTGGTATAGAAGGTGTTTCGCGTTTCGGCAAAGCGGCATTAGTAACCTTAGCTTTTGAGCCACGGTTTGCTATGGGCTTAATCGGTTCATCGGGCGAAGGTGGCGCTAAGTTGCATCGCCGTAATTTTGGCGAAGCTGTAGAAAGCCTTACCGGCGGCGAATATTATTGGATGGCTGGTAACTTTATGAAATATGGTGCTTCTGAAGCGTCGTTTGGCTCCAAAACAGCCAAAGATTTGCCGGTAGATGCGCACGAATTAATTGCTTTATGTGCACCGCGCTTAACCTTTATCAGCTACGGCGACCCTTTACACGGCGACCCAAAATGGTTGGATCAGCAGGGAAGTTATATGGCTACGGTTGCTGCTGGTCCTGTGTTTAAGTTATTGGGCGCGAAAGATCTGGGTGTATCTAACGATTATCATACCGAAAAAATGCCGGCTATAAATGTAGGTCCTTTAGGTGGCGAACTGGCTTGGCGCCAGCATGATGGCGGCCATACCGATGCGCCAAATATAAAATATTTTATCCAATGGGCAGATCAGCACATTAATCACACCAAGTAAAGCTCATAAATTTGATATATTGAACCCATGAATTATAAGTATCTGTTACTAGCTTGTTTATTGTTTAACATCACTATCACCGGCGCGCAAACCACCGAAAATTGGAACAATAAGCAATGCACTGTAGTACTTACTTATGATGACGCAATCGATATCGACTTGGATAACGTAGTGCCTGCTTTAGACTCTATGAAGTTTAAAGGGACTTTCTATCTTATCGGTTCGTCTCCTGTTGTTAATAAGCGGATGGAGGAGTGGCGATTAGCTGCCAAGCATGGCCATGAGCTGGGTAATCATACCCTATATCATCCTTGTGATGGCAGTTTGCCTGGCCGCGGGTTTGTTACCCCGGCTACAGATTTGAGCAAGTATACCGTGGCCCGTGCGGTTAGCGAAGCCCGAATTAACAATACCCTGCTAAAGGCCATCGACGGTAAAGACAAAAGAACCTTTGCTTACCCATGCGGTGATACCAAAATAGGTGACTCGCTCTTTTACAATAGTTTACGAAATGATTTTGTAGCCGCCAGAGGGGTATCTCCCGGTTTAGAAAGTATTAATGGTGTAGATCTCGATAATGTAAAATGCTATGGCATTAACGGCCAAAAAGCTGACTATATGATTGGTTTGGTTAAAGAAGCCCAAAAAACACATACCATGTTGGTGTTTCTATTTCACGGAGTAGGAGGCGGCCATAATTTAAACGTAGGGCTTGCCGATCATAGTAAACTGCTGCATTATCTTCAACAAAATCAAAAAACTATTTGGGTTACTACTATGGTTGACGCTGCAACCTATATCAGGGCTCATAAAACCTCAAAAGCATCTGGTCAGTAGCCTTTTTTAGAAAGTCTGTCCCGCTTTATTATTCTCCTTTCATATTCCCGTTTAATATTCTGTTAGCGTATTGCTTTGTAATACTAATAATGGTGTTTTTGCGCGACTATTAAGTGTATTTTCTACGCTAAGTGCTGTGTTTCAATGTTGTGTAATGGAAATACCAAAACTTTGTTAAATGGAGCTGATAGTTGCTTAAAATCCAATATTTAGCAACAATAATTGATTTTCATATTTACATTATTGATATTTTATTCTTGTCAATATGGTTTCATATAAACCATTTATTTTGATTATTTATACCTAATAATCAATTTTTAAAAAATATTTACAAATCGTATTTCATTTATGCAATCGATTGTATTTTGTAATAGTTTTACATAACCAATTACAACACGATACCAATTATTTGCCCCGCTTAATTTTCGGCGAATCTATTAACGTGGTCATCCACAAAAAACTTAAATGAAGAGCTTATGATAAAAGTTACTTGATAGATAAGTGCATAATACCAAACCGGCATTGTTGCATGAACCCTAATATTTAGCGCTTGCCAAAATGGGTTAAAAAGATATACGCCTCTAAAACCAAATTATAAATTATGAAAAGACAATTACTCAAAAACTGCCTGAAGACAATGCTGATACTGATAAGTGTGAGCTTGTGTTCATTATCACTCTACGCCCAATCCCGGAAGGTTGCCGGAACAGTATTGGACGAGAAGAATGCACCATTAATAGGCGCTACCGTAAAACTAAAGTCGGGCAAGCTGACTACCTCTACAGATGTTAATGGTAAATTCTCTATTAATGTTCCCGATAATGAAACTACATTATTAATAACCTATATAGGTTATATAGATCAGGAAGTAGCAGTTAATGCACAAAGTACCAATTTACAAGTTAGATTAGCCCAAAGCAGTCGAAGCCTTAATGATGTGGTAGTAGTAGGATACGGTACACAACGCAAAAAAGACGTTACCGGTTCTGTGGCCTCTATCAGCGGTACCAGTTTGCAGGAAGTGCCTGCCCCCAATGTGGTTGAGCAACTAAAAGGGCGTATAGCAGGCTTGGATATTACCAGTACCAGTTCTGCACCGGGCGCGGTAAGCCAGATCCGTTTACGTGGCGAGCGTTCATTTGCAACAACAAATAGCAATGCCAATAACCAAAATGGTCCTTTGTTTGTGGTGGATGGTATTCCGTTTATTGGTGGTACGTTAAATGATCTTAACCAGGATGATATTGCCAGTGTTGATGTTTTAAAAGACGCTTCAGCAGCAGCTATTTATGGTTCAAGAGCGTCTGGCGGTGTAATTATCATCACTACCAAAAGAGGTAAAACAGGTAAGGCTATAATAAGCTATGATGGTTATTATGGTGTAAGCCACATTATTGATGAATATCCAATAATGAACGGCCCACAATACACGGCGTTTAAAAAAGAATCTATCGCCGGTCACTCAGGGAGTTCACCAAACACTACAGCTTATCCATTTACCACTGCCGAGCTTGCAGGTATTGCAAACGGTACCAGTACAGATTGGCAAAAACTAATTTACAGAAACGGTTTTACCACAGATAATCAACTAAACATATCTGGCGGTAATGAAGCAACACAATTTGCAATCAGCACAGGTTATCATAAAGAACAAGGCATTCAATACGGTCAGAATTTCGATCGTGGATCACTACGTGCTGCAATTGATCACACGGTTAGCAATCGTATTAAAGTTGGGGTAACTACTTTTCAATCATTAACACACACTAATGGTGCAGACTTATTTCCCTTATACAACTCGGTAGCCATAAGTCCGCTAACATCACCATATAATGCAGATGGTTCTGTTAACACGTTACCGATGACGGGTTCGGTAGATCAGCCAAACCGGGTTAACCCGTTAACTATCCGTAATCCATATATCCAGGATCTGAACAGGAAGTTATACTCTTTTAACACAGTATATGGTGAGTTGAAAATTATCGACGGTTTAAAATATCGTTTCAACGCAGCTTTAACCTACGGTCAAAATCAGGGTAATAACTATTCGCCTGTAAACACAACGTATAATACAGCAACCCTGGCAACGCAAACCAACGAAAGCGTTAACAACTCAGAAAACTATACCTGGTTGTTAGAAAATATCCTGACGTACGATAAAACCTTCGGTCAGAAACATCATATTACCTTCACCGGTTTATACAGTACAGAAAAAGATCATAGCCAGGGTTTACAGGTTTATGGCGTAGGTTCGCCTGCTGATTATATCCAGAGCTATAACCTTTTCCTTGCTAACCAAGTTAACTTTTCGTCTACCAATCAGCCTAGCTATTCTGATAGGGGGTTAATCTCTTACATGGCGCGTGTAAACTATGCGTTTGAAGGCAAGTACCTTTTAACGGCTACGGTACGTAGCGATGGTTCATCTGTATTAGACCCTAAGCATCAGTACTATACTTACCCCGCATTTGCCGTGGGATGGAACATCGATCAGGAAAACTTTATGAAGGGATTAACCTTCCTTAATTCATTGAAGTTAAGGGCAGGCTACGGTGTAACTGCCGATCAGAACGTTGCGCCTTACCAAATTTTAGGTAACCTGAGCAGCAATGCTTATAATTTTGGCACAACAGGCCAAAATGGATACCTGGTAACCAACCTGGCCAGCACGTTGAAATTTGAGCATACTAATAACTATAACCTGGGGGTTGATTTCGGCTTGTTTAACAGCCGGTTAACCGGTTCCGTTGATGTTTACAAACAAAAAACTTACGACATTTTACAGGTAGAGTCTTTACCGCCAAGTAACGGTGCCGGTTCTACAACGGTTAACGCCGGTAATTCAAAAGGCGAAGGGTTAGAGATTTCGTTAAGCAGTATCAACATCAGAAATGCAGGTGGCTTTGGTTGGACGAGTGATTTCAACATCGCTTTTGCCAGAAGCTCGATCACATCACTGCATGATAATTTACAGGCCGACGTAACCAACGGCTGGTTTGTTGGTCAGCCATTTAACGTAATCTATGATTATAAAAAAGTAGGTATCTGGCAAACCAGCGAAACTGCACAAGCGGCTGTATATGGTCAAAAACCTGGTCAGATCAAAGTTCAGGATGTTAACGGCGACGGTAAGATCAACGCGAGTGATTTACAGATATTAGGCAGCTATCAGCCTAATTATACAGCAGGTTTCACCAATAAGTTTACTTTCAAGAATTTTGATCTATCATTTGTGGCGTTTGCCCGTATGGGACAAAAAGTGGCAGTTACCTATTTGGGTGCCGATGCCGGTTCTGCAGGTTATCCGTTCTTTAACCAGGGTCGTGTGAACCAGGTAAATGTAAATTACTGGACGCCTACCAACCCGAGCAATGATTTCCCTCGCCCGGATGCTAACTTAAGTGGCCCTACTTATGCTTCTACCTTGCAATACCGCGATGGCTCATTTATTAAAATGCGCAGCATCAACTTTGGTTATACAGTGCCAAGTAAGGTGATCAGAAAAGCAGGTTTTAGCTCATTGCACGTTTATGCAACCTGTGCCAATCCGTTCATCATTTACTCACCGCTGGTTAAAAGTGGTTTAGGTATCGATCCGGAAGGAAACGGTTATGGTAACCAATTGGCCGGTGCATCAAGCTTCTCAACCAATGCCTTGAGCCGCGCAGTTACTGTAGGTTTAAGCAACCCGGTTGCCCGCACTTTCCAACTAGGTGTAAATGCAAAGTTTTAGTATTCAATAATTAAGATAGAAGAGACATGAAATCATATAAAAAAATAGCTATTCTGTTTACAGCGCTGGGCACGTTAAGTGTATCTAGCTGTAAAAAGGTATTAGATCAGGATCCCAAGGCAAATATTACCCCCAATTTGCTTGCATCCGCAGGTGGGGTGGTAGGTGGTATAACAGGTGTTTACTCAGATCTGCGTAACTTATGGGGAACCGAAGGTTTTCTGTACTATACCAATTTGGGTGTAGACGAAACGCTGGCGGGTGGCGGTGCATCTGCCAGTGGTGTTGATTTTGCTACCTATAAAAACTATACCAACAATATCTCAGATGTGTACAACGCGCTTGGTGGGGTGTTCAGTATTGCATACCAGGATATCAATACATTAAACGGCGTATTACAATATGGTCCTGCGGCATTTCCAGATTTGCCTACACGTACAGCCTACTTAGCCCAAGCCAAGTTTTTAAGGGCCTTTTACTACTTTCACCTGGTAGAAACTTTTGGTGCAGTGCCGTTGCATACTACGTTTATTAATACCGCTTCACTGGCAGATTCGCGCGCACCTATTGCCGATGTATATGCGCAAATTATTAAAGATTTGACAGAAGCATCTGCAGAACTTCAAAACAAACCAGGCGATAACAGCTCACCTTTTACCGGCCATGCTGCTACTAAGGCGAGTGCATTATACCTGCTTTCTAAAGCGTATTTAACACGTGGCTGGTCAACCGCAGCGCAACCTACAGATTTTCAAAATGCTTTAACTACAGCGCAAACGCTGATAGCTAACAAGGCTACCTATGGTGTTAATCTGTATGCTAATTATGCTGATGCTTACGCGCCAACCAATGATGCTACCAATACAGAAGATCTGTTTGCGATAGAGCACAGCACCGATACCAAGTATGGTGATTTTTCGCCAGGCGCTTCGGGTGGTAAAATTAATGGCTGGGCATATTTTTTCAGGCCTAATTATCCAACTGTAAACGCCAACTATCCGGCTGCAGGTGGTGCCAGTGTTATGACCCGTGATATCCCTAACGGTCGTCCGTTTTTCCGTGTTCGCCCTAATGTGGATTACGTAAACAATGTGGCCTTTGCCGATAAAACAAACGATTTCCGTTACTGGAACACCTTCCAAACAACCTGGATTGCTAATACAGCCAATGTTACCACGCCAAGAGGTACGCTAACAGTAGCCGCAGATACAGCAATATGGATGCCGCCTTATGATCCGGGTGCTGCCAAAAGAGCATCATTTAAAGGGATCATTCTTTTACCACCAAGTATTGCATCAACGGCTACCGGTGTTAATGCTGCCCCAACAACCAATACCTTTTTCCCGGCGGTTAAAAAGTTTGATGATCCTAACCGCCCGAGTGTGAATGATCCGTCATCGAGACCGGTTGTATTGTTCCGTTTCTCAGAAATTTATCTGATTGCTGCCGAAGCTGCATTTAAAATGAATGATAACGCAACTGCGGCGAGCATGCTTAACGTTTTAAGAACCCGCGCTGCTTACCGCACGGGCAATATACCTGCAGGTGCCGTTGCCAACATGCAAGTTACGCCGGCACAAGTAACGCTTGATTTTATATTAGATGAGCGCGTACGCGAACTATACGGCGAATCACTAAGGTGGTGGGATTTAACCCGTACACAAACATTAGTAAGCCGTGTACAGAAATACAATGCCGAAGCCGGTCCAAACGTTCAATCTTTTATGACATTAAGGCCAATACCGCAAACACAGATCAACCTGGTTACACAAGGGCCTCCGTTCCCGCAAAATCCTGGTTTCTAATTATATTAATCCTTGTTTAAGACGGTTACTCAAGTCTTAAACAAGGTCTATAGGGGTGGTTCCCTGGTACTTTGGGTAAAATTAATTGATTAGTTTTAGATGCCCGGCTAATAACCGGGCATTTATGCAGGCATTAAATTTTTGTTGATGAAATTATCAAAAAGGCTTTTGTTTACGATCCTGATGTCGTTCGCTTTTAATGCTAACGCGCAGCAATCAAATCCATCAAAAGGGTTGAAAGATTATTATTTCAAATATTTCCCGATAGGGGTGGCAGTATCGGCTTATGACGTTAAAGACCCTAAAGAATCAGCTTTGATACTAAAGGAATTTAATAGCCTTACGCCCGAAAATGCCATGAAAATGGGTCCAATCCATCCCGAGGAAAACCGCTATAACTGGAAAGATGCCGACTCGATAGTTGCATTTGCACAGGCGCACAAATTGCGTGTTCGTGGGCATAATTTGTGCTGGCACGAGCAAACGCCTAAATGGTTGTTTTATGACCAGCAGGGAAACCTGGTTACCAAAGAAGTACTGCTGAAAAGATTAAAGGACCACATCTTTACCGTGGTAAACCGCTACAAAGGCAAGATATACGCCTGGGATGTAGTTAACGAGGCCATTGATGATGACAGTACCAAGTTTCTTCGCAACTCATTATGGTACCAAATCTGTGGCGAGGATTTTATCTTCAAGGCGTTTGAGTATGCGCACGAAGCTGACCCGAAAGCCGTTTTATTTTACAATGATTATAATACCGAGCGCCCCGAAAAACGGGAGCGGGTATATAAACTATTAAAGAAATTGGTTGATGCCAAAGTTCCAATCAATGCGGTTGGCTTGCAGGCACATTGGTCGCTCGATGAACCTACACAGAAGGATTTAATTGCCACAGTTGAAAGGCTTTCCTCGCTTGGGTTAAAAGTACAAATTACTGAACTGGACATGTCTGTTTACCCATGGGAGAAGAACCGACGAGATTTAAGACCGGGCGAATCTGACACTTATACTCCAGTAGCAGAACAAAAACAGGCAGATCAATATGCCATGGTATTCAAAGTATTTCGTCAATATAAAAGTGTGATCTCTGGTGTTACTTTCTGGAATATATCCGACAAAAACACCTGGCTGGATGAGTACCCGGTAAAGGGTAGAAAAAATTATCCGCTATTGTTCGACCAAAATCTTCAACCTAAAAAAGCTTATCAAAGCGTAGTGTCGTTTTAATTTATTACAAGCATGAAGCTTACTAAAATATTTTTCCTTTTGGCCATTGCCGTTGCCGGTTCATTACAAGTTAATGCGCAGGCTCCGGGCCATCAATCTTACGTCGCAAATAAAAATGGTATTGGGTATTTTTCATTATCAGCCAATGATAAAGCGGCGCCGATTTATACCGGGGATGATGAATACCCCGGTGTAAAACGTGCAATAAACAGTTTGATGGGTGATGTGCGTTCGGTTACTAAGTCGGCTCCGGCTTTGGTAACCGAAACAAAAGGGCTAAAGCAATTGGTATTAATCGGTACATTAGGTAGAAACCCCAAGATTGATCAACTGGTTAAAGAAAATAAGCTAAATGTGGCTGGCATTGCCGGCAAATGGGAAACCTATTTAATACAGGTGGTTCAGAAACCATTCCCAGGTGTAGATCAAGCCTTGGTAATTACCGGAAGCGATAAACGGGGGACGATTTTCGGGGTGTATGATCTTTCGGCCCAAATAGGGGTCTCGCCCTGGTATTGGTGGGCAGATGTGCCGGTTAAAGAACAGAAAAACTTATACATAATGCCCGGCAGGCATACCGATGGCACGCCAGCCGTAAAATATCGCGGTATTTTTATTAATGATGAAGCACCTGCTTTTTCAGGCTGGACTAAAGAAAAATTTGGAGGCGTAAACCATAAAATGTATGAGAAAATGTTTGAGCTAATCCTTCGGCTCAAAGGCAATTACCTGTGGCCCGCCATGTGGGGTAATGCTTTTAATGATGATGATAAACTGAACCCTGTACTGGCCGACGAATACGGTGTGGTAATGGGAACATCGCACCACGAACCCATGGATCGCGCCCAACAAGAGTGGAAACGCTATGGCAAAGGGGAGTGGAATTACGAGAACAACAAAACTGTATTGCAAGATTTCTGGCGAAAAGGAATCGAGAATATGGGCACCAAAGAAACCATTGTAACCGTAGGTATGCGTGGCGACGGCGATATGCCCATGACAGAAGGCAGCAATATTGCCCTGTTAGAAGGCATTGTAAAAGATCAGCGGAAAATTATTACTGATGTTACGGGCAAAGATGCTTCGCAAACACCACAGATGTGGGCATTGTACAAAGAAGTGCAAGCGTATTACGATAAAGGAATGCGCGTGCCCGATGATATTACGTTGTTGCTTTGCGACGATAACTGGGGTAATATCCGCAAGCTGCCAAGTTTGACCGAACACCCGCGCAAAGGTGGCTATGGTATCTACTATCACTTTGATTATGTAGGTGGCCCTCGAAATTATAAATGGCTTAACACAAACCCCATCTCTAAAACATGGGAGCAAATGCATTTGGCTTACGAGTACAACGCTCGCCAAATCTGGATTGTAAACGTTGGGGATTTAAAGCCAATGGAGTTCCCGATTAGCTTTTTTTTAGATTATGCCTGGAACCCTAATAAATTGCCCGCAAGTAGTTTAGAAAGTTATACTACAGATTGGGCAAAGCAGCAATTCGGCGTGGAGCATGCCGCAGAGATCGCCAAGATATTAACGCTTTATACCAAATACAACGGCCGCCGCAAGCCGGAGTTAATCGATCAAAATACTTATAGCCTTACTAATTACCGCGAGTTTGAAACGGTAGTAAAAGACTATAATCAACTAAGAAACGAAACAGAAAAGCTTTACGTCAAAATTCCGGCTGATGAAAAGGATGCCTACTACCAACTGGTTTTACACCCGGTACAAGCCTGTGCCAACCTGAATGAAATGTACTACGAGGCAGCCAAAAACAAATGGTACGCAGAGCAGGGCAGGGCGGCAACCAACACCACAGCTTCAAGGGTAAAAGCTTTATTTGAGCGTGATAAACAAATCTCCCGTTATTACAATGATACCCTCGCCAATGGAAAATGGAGCCATATGATGGATCAAACACACATTGGCTATACTTACTGGCAGCAACCTCCGGTTGATAAAATGCCTCAGGTTTCTGAAATTAACAATTCCGAAGAAGCATCGATGGGTGTAACCGTGGAAGGCTCAGCTAAAGCATGGTCTGGTAGTGAAAGTACTACTGACTTGCCTGCATTTTATCCTTGGCAAAAGGGAGGGCATTACGTTGAGGTCTTCAATAAAGGGAAAGCTGCTTTTAGTTATTCGATAACAAGTCCTGTTGCTTATGTAAGCATCACGCCCAAAGCTGGGAAGATTACTGATCAGGAAAGAGTTTGGATTAACATTGACTGGACTAAAGCACCATCCGGAAGCAGCCATGTTCCGTTGAAGATTAAAGGCCCAGGGGGCGAGGTAACTGTTGAGCTAACTGTCAATAATGAAAAGGCTATACCAGGTGTGTTCAAAGAAAATAACGGCTATATCGCTATTGAGGCAGCGCATTATACCAAAGCAATAGCCGCTCAACCAATCAACTGGATGGTAATACCAAACTATGGTCGAACCCTATCGGGCGTAACGCCATGGCCCGTTACCGCTAAAAAACAACAGCCAGTTGGTGTGAGTCCACATTTGGAATATACAATTAGTTTGAAAGATACCGGTATTGTTTCATTAGAAACTTATGTGTCGCCAACAATTGATTTCAGGAACCAGAATGGCTTGTTCTACGCCGTTTCTATTGATAACGAAAAACCTCAGCTGGTAGATATTAATACAATTGCCGATAGCAAAGAATGGGGAGAAGCTGTGGGTGATAATATCCGCAAAATGGTAACTAAGCATTATATCACTAAACCGGGTATCCACACTTTGAAGTATTGGATGGTTGATGCCGGTGTAGTGTTACAGAAGTTAGTTGTTGATGCAGGAGGTTTGAAGGAAAGTTATTTGGGGCCACCTGAAAAATAAAATTTTGTCTTTGTGAATGATAGCGTGGCAATCTCGTCATAAATATAGCCGCTCTGTAGAATTACGAGATTGCCCCGTTGTTCCTCCTCAGCAATGACAAAATAAAAAGGCCGCAGCGAGTTTTTACTTGTGGTAAAATGTAAGGTTGCACCTTACGGAAGCTGAAAGCTTCCAGAAGTTAAGTTGCAAGTTACGCTACGCTAAACTTGCGACAGCAGTGTGTTTTATCTTGACTCTCTTTTACCGCTTCTTCTTCATTGTCGATGATCTGATAATCAGCTTCGGCTTAATGCTAATAACCTTTGGCACCACAACAGTATCATCATTCTCTAACTCCTGGAAATAAAGGTTGGCAATCGTTTTACCCATATAAAAGCTAAATTGATCTATGGTGGTAATAGATGGACTCGTAATCTCTGTGAAATCCTCATTAGAGTAGCCACAGATGCCCAGTTGTGATGGTACCTTGATATCCATAGCAGTAGCTACTTCGAGCACGCCCAGGGCAGAGAAATCGGATACGGAGGCGAATATAGCATCAGGCGGCTCGGGTAGGGTTAGCAGTTGGCGGGTTCCTTTTGCACCTAATTCTTTGGTCCAGGTGTTCTCTATAATTAGTTCGTCAATTACGGGGATGTTATGCTTTGCCAATGCTTGCAGATAACCCTTTTTACGCTGGCGGAATATATCGAGGTTTTGGGGCCCTTCCAGCAGGGCAATGCGCTTGTAGCCTTGTTCAATCATGTGGTCTACTGCCTCGAAGGATGCTTGTTCATTGTCATTAATTACTTTCAATGTCTCGAGCTCATCAGCTACGCGGTCAAACTGAATGAGCTGAATATTTTGATCGAGCACATTTTGCAAATGTTTATGGTTATCACTTTCGATAGAAACGGAGATTACGATACAATCTACATGCTGATTAATCAAGGTATTGACTGATTGCACTTCTTTTTCGTAAGACTCGTTCGATTGGCAAATGATCAGGTTGTAGCCCTGTTTAAAAGTTGCATCCTCAATACCTGCAATAATGTTGGCAAAATAGTTCTGATTTATACGCGGAACAACAATACCTATGGTTTTCGAGTGCCCTTTGCGCAGGTTTGATGCCATGGTATTGCGCTTGTAATTAAGCTCTTCTGCCGTTTTTAAGATCAATTTTTTAGTAGCCTCGTTAACATAATTACTGTTGTTAAGGGCACGTGATACCGATGACGGGGTAACATTCAGCTTCTGCGCAATGTCATAAATTGTTGTTCTTTTTTTGGGCTTCATAAATCAAACGTAAAAATGCGAAAAATAAATTTCAACAATCGATTGCATATTCAAAAAATAATTTAATTTCGTTGATTACTAATACAGTTTCAAACCTGTTATAAACCAAATTTATGCTATTATTAGGAATCGATATCGGAACCTCATCTGTGAAGGTTTCTATTGTTGACGCGGCTTCGCAGCAAACGCTGGCCACGGCACAATATCCCGATACAGAGTCGCCAATAAAATCACTCCAATCTGGATGGGCAGAGCAATCACCGTCCATGTGGTGGGATCAAACCCAGAAAGCTATTTTAATTGCCAATCAAAGCGGTGCTTATAATCCGCAGGATATTGGCGCTATCGGTATCGCCTACCAAATGCATGGGCTGGTATTGGTAGATAAAGATCAAAACGTACTACGCGACAGCATTATCTGGTGCGATAGCCGCGCTGTAGAGATCGGCAATAAAGCATTTGAAATCATAGGCGAGGAGCGTTGCCTTTCGCACCTGCTTAATTCGCCGGGAAATTTTACTGCATCAAAACTAGCCTGGGTTAAAGAAAACGAACCAGCGGTTTATGCGCAGATAGACAAGTTTATGCTGCCCGGCGATTTTATCGGTATGAAACTAACCGGTAGCATCACCAGTTCTGTATCGTCACTGTCAGAGGGCGTATTCTTTGATTTTGTAAACGGTACACTTTCTGAAGATGTGATTAACTATTTCGGGTTTAGCAAAAAACTATTCCCCGATATTTTACCTGTTTTTTCTGAGCATGGTTATGTTACCGAGTCAGTTGCACAAGTCCTGGGGTTAAAAGCAGGTATCCCGCTTACTTATAAAGCCGGTGATCAGCCTAATAATGCCTTATCACTAAATGTATTGCAACCCGGTGAGGTGGCGGCTACAGCAGGTACATCCGGTGTTATTTACGGGGTGAGCGATCAGCTGACTTACGATAAACAATCACGCGTAAACACCTTCGCACACGTTAATTATGCCGAGGAGCAGAAACGTTTAGGCGTGCTGCTTTGCATCAATGGCACAGGCAGTTTGAATCGCTGGGCTAAAAACCTGTTCGGATCGGCTATTAGTTACAAGCAGATGAATAATCTGGCTAAAGACATCTCGGTTGGCAGTGATGGTCTGCGAATATTGCCTTTTGGTAACGGTGCCGAGCGTATGCTTAATAATAAACTGGTGGGCGTGCATTTTCACAATATCGATCTTAACCTGCATACCCATGCACATATCTTTCGTGCGGTGCAAGAGGGGATAGCCTGTGCATTCCGCTACGGGTTGGATATTATGCGCGAGAACGGCATGTCGCCATCCATCATCAGGGCTGGTAAAGCTAACCTGTTTTTGAGCGATGTTTTTGCTCAAAGTTTTGTGAACGTTACAGGTGTACCTGTTGAGCTTTATAAAAACGATGGCAGCGTTGGCGCGGCTCTAGGTGCGGGTATCGGGGTTAAAACTTATCAAACAGAAGCCGAAGCTTTTGTCAACATGAAACAAATCCAATTGATAGAGCCAACCGGCGCAGGAATGGAGCCTGTGTACCAGGAATGGAAATCGCTGTTGGAACGACAATTAGAGATCTTATAAAAAAACATATTAGTTAAACGAACTTCAATTTTTACAACATGTCGAATATTATTACAGGAGAAACAGAATTTTTTAAAGGTATCGGTTCAATAGCTTACGAAGGGCCGGAAAGTGATAACCCATTTGCCTTTAGATGGTATGATGCAAACAAGGTAGTTGCAGGTAAAACCATGCAAGAGCATATGCGTTTTGCGGTGGCTTACTGGCACTCTTTTGTTGGTAACGGTGGCGATCCGTTTGGCGAGCCAACGCACATCCATCCATGGGATGCTAAAGCCGATGCGGTAGAACGCGCCAAAGATAAAATGGATGCGGCGTTTGAGTTCATCACCAAACTGGGCCTTACTTATTACTGTTTCCACGATGTGGATGTGGTTGATTATACCAATGATATTAAAGAGAACGAGCGCCGTTTAAACGCCCTGGTTGAGTATGCTAAAGAAAAACAAGCTGCCAGTGGCGTTAAATTACTTTGGGGTACTGCAAACTTGTTCTCTCACCGCCGTTATATGAATGGCGCTTCAACCAATCCAGATTTCCACGTGTTGGCGCACGGTGGTGCACAGGTTAAAGCTGCTTTAGATGCTACAATTGCTTTAGGTGGCGAAAATTATGTATTCTGGGGTGGCCGCGAAGGTTATATGTCGTTACTGAATACCAACATGAAACGCGAGCAGGAGCATTTTGCTAAATTCTTACATACTGCTAAAGATTATGCCCGCAAACAGGGCTTTAAAGGTACTTTCTTTATCGAGCCAAAACCTTGCGAGCCAACCAAACACCAGTATGATTATGATGCAGCTACTGTACTAGGTTTCTTGCAGAAATATGATCTGTTAAATGATTTTAAATTAAACCTGGAAGTTAACCACGCTACATTAGCCGGCCATACTTTTCAACACGAATTGCAGGTTGCTGCCGATGCTGGTTTATTAGGTTCTATCGATGCTAACCGTGGCGATAACCAAAATGGCTGGGATACAGATCAATTCCCTAATGATATTAATGAGATCACAGAATCTATGCTGATCATTTTAGAAGCTGGTGGTTTACAAGGCGGTGGTATTAACTTCGATGCCAAGATCCGCCGTAACTCTACCGATCCTGCTGATTTATTTTATGCACACATTGGTGGTATCGACATTTTTGCACGTGCTTTAATCACTGCTGATAATATCCTCCAAAAATCTGATTACAAGAAGATTCGTACCGAAAGATATGCTTCTTTTGATGCTGGTAAAGGAAAAGAGTTTGAAGAAGGCAAGTTATCTTTAGAAGATTTGAGAAATTATGCAGCCGAAAACGGTGAGCCTAAAACGATTAGTGGAAAACAAGAATACCTGGAAAATTTGATTAATCGGTTTATATAATTATAATTGTCAAACAGACACATTAAAAACCAGTCCTAACCAGACAATTAAAACCTAATTATAACCAATGAACAGACTCTCCACCGGCGATTATGTCGTATTTCTCGTGTATTTTGTAATCGTATCAGCGTACGGTTTTTGGGTGTACAAGCGCAAGCACAATGCAGACGCAACATCTAAAGATTATTTTTTGGCCGAAGGGTCGTTAACCTGGTGGGCCATCGGCGCATCGCTAATTGCCTCCAATATTTCGGCCGAGCAAATGATCGGTATGAGTGGTTCTGGTTTCAAGATGGGCTTGGCTATAGCAACTTACGAATGGATGGCATCTATTACGCTGATCATCGTAGCTGTGTTTTTTATCCCTGTTTACCTCAAGAATAAAATTTTTACCATGCCGCAATTCCTTTCGCAAAGGTATAATGGCACCGTGGCTATGATTATGGCTATATTTTGGCTGCTATTATATATTGTGGTTAACCTTACCTCAATACTTTATTTAGGTGCGCTTGCTGTAAACTCTATATCAGGCATTCCTTTCCAGGCTTGCTTATGGGGATTGGCAATCTTCGCTATTATTATTACGCTGGGCGGTATGAAAGTTATCGGATTTACAGACGTTATCCAAGTTTTCTTTCTGATACTAGGTGGATTGGTAACTACTTATATTGCTTTAAATTTAGTAGCTACACACTTCGGCCAAACTGGTGTACTTAATGGTTTTAACCTGATGATGCATCAGGCCAATGACCACTTCCACATGATATTGAAGAAGGATAACCCAAGTTATATGGATTTGCCAGGCCTAACTGTATTATTAGGTGGTATGTGGATTGTAAACCTTAACTATTGGGGCTGTAACCAGTACATTACCCAGCGGGCATTGGGCGCTAATTTAAAAACTGCCCGTGGCGGTCTGCTTTTCGCGGCCTGTTTAAAATTACTGATGCCTGTAATTGTGGTATTACCTGGTATTGCGGCTTACGTACTTTACAAGCAAGATCTGTTTCATGCAGACTTGATACAAGGCGGAGAAGTTAACCCTGATAGAGCGTATCCTGTATTGTTGAACCTGTTACCTGCCGGTTTAAAAGGCTTATCATTTGCAGCTTTAACTGCTGCAGTTGTAGCCTCATTAGCTGGTAAAGCCAATAGTATTGCTACCATTTTTACACTCGATGTTTACAAAAAAGCAATTAACCCTAATGCAACAGACAAAAGTTTAGTTACAACAGGTAAAATTGCCGTGGTGGTTGCCATGATATTGGGTATTATCATTTCTCCGTTTTTGGGTATTGATAAAAAAGGAGGTTTCCAATACATACAAGAGTATACGGGCTTTGTATCGCCGGGTATATTTGCCATGTTCATACTCGGGTTTTTCTGGAAACGGACAACATCAACCGCAGCGGTATTTAGTGCTGTAGGTGGATTTTTACTGTCGGTATTCTTTAAATTTTTACCAACGTTTGCCAACCTTGCTTTCCTGGCACCAACAGGTTTCTCTAAAAAGACAGATGCGGGTGTTTACGAAATTCCATTCCTTGACCGTATGGGTTTTGTATTTGTGATTTGCGTTTTGGGTATGTTCATTATTTCTACAATTGAAAATGCCCGTGGTGTTAAAACCAAAGGCTTAGAAATTGATAGCAGCATGTTTAAAACTTCAAGAGCGTTTACGGCAGGGGCTTTAATTTTATGCGGCATTATTGTAGCTCTTTACTCAATTTTCTGGTAGAGATCTATTTTGTCAAATAACTGATTTGTTGATTTGGCAATGTTTAAGAACTAATTTGTTGATGAGCTATTTGTTGAATTGTCAATGAATCAGTATGAAAAAGGCG
>Ga0116227_10004289_pt1 | contig 30999 bp, 21 predicted proteins | sample S1TSphgellanicum_FD_89693 | JGI IMG/M metagenome (GOLD analysis project Ga0116227, IMG submission 89693) | Host-associated microbial communities from peat moss isolated from Minnesota, USA - S1T2_Fb - Sphagnum magellanicum MG | ecosystem: Host-associated > Plants > Peat moss > Unclassified... | reverse complement strand
TTACACAATTTCTTAGCCAAAATGCAGATTGGGTGCTTGCCCATTGGATGCACAAGTTTCATAAACATTTCTAATTTACACAATTTCTTAGCCAAAATGCAGATTGGGTGCTTGCCCATTGGATGCACAAGTTTCATAAACATTTCTAATTTACACAATTTCTTAGCCAAAATGCAGATTGGGTGCTTGCCGATTGGATGCACAGCCTCATAAACATTTCTAATTTGGCAGCAAGGGGTGGGGGGCATTTTATTTTTATTTCTTTTCCTGTTGGCAGACTGAAGGTATCTCCGTGCATCTGGTCTCCATTACCAGTGTTAACTCTTCCATGTTTGTGCACGGCCTTTTGTACTTGGTTTCTCTTGAGTGTGAGCAAGTGAGTGCAATGAGGAGCTCATGGTACTTTACCTTTCAACATTTTGACTCTCTTCCAGCAAGAAGGAGAGCAAACATCAAGCCCTTTCCACCCAAAATTGAAATTTGTTGGCTTCCGTTGGTATCATAAAACAAAGCCATGGATTCCAATGCTAGCCAATTATAATAACTCAGCTGCAAACTGTATGGAATTAGATTGTGTTGTTCAGAATTTAACAACTAAGTACATTGGTGACTGACTTCACAACCGCACAAACCAACCCATTGAGAATTGTTTCACTGTCTTCTGTGGGTCAACAAGATTCACAGACATTGTTCTCAACTATCCATAATAGGAGGTCAGTTTATAAGGAGTTTAGGGATCATGGTTTAGGGTCTGGGGTTTATTTTACATTGGATTTGCCTTAACAGGACTTTGTTCTAGAGAGTCTTATTAGGAGAGTCATAAAACTCCAAGGCCATCTTGACAAACAATCAGTAGTGCAGCAGCAAAATTTTATGTTTATCTATTAAGGATGGCAGTTTGTTGGCCTTGCTTACCAAGGCAAGGATATTGTGTTTGAGATTCATTATAGAGTATACTAGTAGCTTAATGGATTTTGGCACCCTAGGTAATAATAATAATAGGTTTATTTTTTTTAATATGAAGATTTTTGAAAGATGATATTTTTGGCTTGTGTTGAAACTTGAGATTAGTTATCAGAGTTATAATAATATCTTGAAGGATTTTGGTTTCTTTTAAAGGATTTTTTGAAGATTATATTTTTGCATGTTGAAATATTTGAGTTTCCATAATTCTTCTTGCCTTAAGATACTTTTTAATGTAAATGGCAAGGCCACATTGTGACACACCCCTTGTTTGTTTGTCACATTGAGCTCTCCCAAACCATGGCGCCACCCATGATTCTCTTGGTACTGTTGGAAAGCCCTCAACAGGTAGGGGTGCATAGACATGGTCCCCTACTAATGTTTAGACCTGTGGTGGAAGAGTTGTGGAATATTTGGGGAAAAAAATGTTACTGAAAATTTAATAAAATCAAAACTAAAATTTCGAGAAATTGGGGCATACTTTTGATATAGTTGGAAACTGCTCAAAGAGTCAGATCTTATGGAGGGATTTCTTAAGTTTTAGACTTAAGGTTTGAGAGATATGGAATTTGGAGTAGTTTTTGTTTTTGGAGATTCAACTAAATTACAAAAAAGTGGTCTTGGAAGGAGAAATTAGTTGGGTAACAAGTTCAAAACTCAGGCCTAGGATGCAGGTCACACACTACCCAACGACATAGGTCACACTAGAATACTTATTTTCAACAATAGTTTCACTAGGAGTCCTAGCCTAGGACTAGCCTTCAAACAAGGGGGGTAGAAAGTAGAGAGTCTCAAGAAGCTACCAAATACAAATGACAAGAAGAATGGAAATTGGAAGGATACAAAAGACCCTGATTGAGTTGTGAATTATTTTTGAACTAGTAAAGGTCTAGAGAGACACTTATTAATTATTGAAACCAAGACACTTCCTTCTCCAAAGGTAGTGGAAGCACATAGGTTTTCACACTTTGAATGATTGGTAGCTAAACCCTAAACCCTAAACCACACAAGTAGAAGCGTGTCCTTAGTCACTTTACACTAGGAGTCAAGGCCAAAGTTGAACTCAAATGAAGCATTCTTATTGGTGCAATCCGTGAAATAAGCCCTCAGGGCTTTACACCAGGAGTCAAGGCTGAAAATAAACAATTTTTTTTTAATCTACCACTTTATGGCCCTGACTTTGCCCTAAAGGAAAAAAAGAAGAAGAGGGTATCTATCAACTTGGGAGGCCAATTTGCAACCTTTGGGGCCAATGTTGCTCCAATGAAATATTGATGTTTTGATGAAACCCACATGGTCGGATCAAAATAAATCCTAAACCAAACCCTATATATTCTACTTCTTCTTCATTTTCCTCTCTTCTTGTCCAACTTCTGTGCTTGTTTTTGAATGATCATTTTTCCTTTCTTCTTGTTCAACTTCTGTGTTTGTTTCTGATTGATAGAGTGAGTTTCTATTTTTTCTACTTGAGATATGACCGTGACAAACACTAGAGTTACAAGAATCTTGTGTTTATGTTCATCCATAGTGGTCTGACTTTTAACGTTTAGTTTGAAAAAAGAAGCAAAGATGAAAAAGAAGAAGGATACCAAGAAAGAAAGTATATGAGAGGTTGAAGCCTTGGTCCTACTTTTTGGCCTTATTGACTTTACACATAACCTCATTGGCCCCAAACAAATAGAATTCTATTAGTAATGTGGGGACAAATGATGAGCCAAGAAATGCTCAAATTTCCCATTTTTGGTCCTGAGTTTTTTGGCCCCGACCTCTAAACCCTCTAAACCCTAACCCTCTAATCCTCTAAACCCACATAAACTTGGGGACTCCAGTTTAGTTTTCCAAACCATGGTATGGTTATACTGATTACAAGCAACCTCTAGAAATGAGGGGTTCTTACCATTGTTGTGTGATTATTAGAATCTGCTACAGATACCCATTGATTATCAACCTGAGTATATACTCACTAACTTGACTGACTGATTTTTTATTTTTTCTTTTGATTTCTTGAATTTTTTTTATAAATTCAAAAAATCAAAATTTTAACTGCCAGTTCTTCACAAAAACTGCCAGTTCTTTAATGTTGCTGAAGTAACTAAAACTGGTGGTTCTCCAATTCTGATTTTTTCTAAAAACCCAGGCTGATGTTCCTTTGATTGCATTTTTTTTAAAGAGCCAGAATCATCAGTTATTTAAAAATCAAATAATCGCACAACAAGGCTGGTTCTTACCATGGCCGGATGTGGTTGTTATGGTAGTTCACCACATCTGAGGATGAGCTGAGAACAATTGTTGGTATTTGAAACATTGTAGGTTTTGGTTTTAAACAGAATTGAATGTCTTGGAAATCAAGTGGCTGTTGATTTTGTATGACACACCATAATATAATTGGCCATGCTGCCATAATTGGTCCGAATCATAAGAATTCCTACCATTTCACAAGAGAATCACCACATTACCATATTGCAACTAAAATTGCAACTTCCCAGCACATTCTATTAGACGCTGGAGCCTGGAATCCCAGACATTGAACAGAAATGTTTATAAATAGTTTTTAAAAATCTAGTTCATATTAGAGTTATCCGTAAAGTCACCCTCTGTTTCACCCCCTATCTCCTCTGCTTTCGCTCACTATCCCCTCTTTCAGTGGAATCCGCAAAATAAGGAAATTTGATTACATCTGGGTATGAAATGCATCTAATGCACAAGGTTCAAGAGTAATTCTATTATAGGCTAACTCTATTCTAAGTAAAACATCAGACCTTGCAATTTTTAGTAGTCTGGAAATGGTCCTGGATGCAGTCCCTGAGTTGTTGGCCCCAACAATTTTTTTCCCCCTCCTTGAATCCAGTCACACTTCCTTTAAATGTAGGCAAAATTGTACACACATACATGCATGCGCTTAATCTTTTGATTGTTAGAGAGCCAAGTATCATAAACATATGGTCAGTTAGAAATCTCCATACCTCCCTGTATATATATAGGTATGAACATATGGGAAGCCAGCCATGAAGAACACGCATTTCTAAATTGCCCCCAAAAACCAGAAGAAATCATTGAGTTTGCAAGAAAATGAAAACAAAGTACTTTCTCACAAAAAAGACAAACATGTGAGTTCACATGTGGCAACTGGAAGGATTTTATTATTTGGACATTTGTAGAAGTTCCCATTCTTGCAATCATTCTTCAAAGCCGTCATTTCAAAGTTACACCACATTTACATATAGGTCGAGCTCCATTTTGAAGTTGAGAATTTTTTTTCCAGTTGAAGTAATTTGCTCAACTTCAAAACACCAAAAATTGGCTGAAATACTTAATATCCTGTAATTGTTGAGGTGAAATTTATACACAAAACCAGCAAGAGCACACAAGAGAACCAATTCATTTAGAGTAAAGAAATTGGGCACCTCAGACTATCCCCAGTGGTGGTGCTCAATTTGTGGACTGGCCAAAATTTTTCAAACATCTGAGATTAGTATTTACTTTGTTCCAATCCCACCCAAAAAACTAAAACTGGGATTGCAAATAGCTGGGAGATTACTAATGAATTAAGTGGGTAACAAGATGGAAATTCTTGAGTCTTAGCAACAGCTGCTGCAAGGAATCACAGCGCAAATTCATCATGTCTGACCAGTTAGTTTATGTGAGCTCCCCCACGCAAAACCACCATTGACCCAATATACAAGAAGAAGCTGGAAGCAGGCAATAGTACCACCACCCACCACAGTTGAGACTTGAGAGAAAGATTCTGACAAAACATTTGGAGCTCATTAATAAGACCACTTTCCCAAATGGGTCCTCATAATTGGAAAAGAAACACACCATAAGGCACAACTCTCCAGTAACTCTCTGAGCACATCTTTGCCCACATCTTTTTCCAACTAAATTATTGAAGGACAACAACAACCACAGTCACTCCACTCACCACACCCTCCTGCCTTCCATTTCCCCCTCTCTTGTCCTCTCCTCAAAAGCCTGAACTTGGCTGCGCCAAAACTGTAACAGACATGTATGAATTAAAATTATTAATGGATGATCTCCTCTGACAATTTGTCTGGAAGACTGCATTAATTATCTTCAGGTTCCAAAGGTCGTGGCCAAGTACATACATGTAAATGAAGCAATTTCTAGTTATATTATCAGGGGGGAACACTTCCTTTCAGGCACAGAGAGATAGAGAGAGAGAAAGAACAAAGAACCAAAAACACTTGAGTAGTAACTTCTGTATGTAAACTGGCACAGGTTCTGGAGGTTCTTAGTTTTCAGGAGAACCTCCGGTTCCAGTTCTGGAATTCAAAACCAACAGACAGTCCCCGGACTACCGAGAACTGGCCTGAGAACTGGAACTGGAGCCAGTAGAGAACTGGAACCGGGCAAGAGTGTTGGTCTTGAACTGACTTTTGAACTGAACATATTGGCCTAGTCCCAGTGTTTTAATTTATTAATTTGGTTTCTTTTGTAGCCGAAAGTGGTTATCATCCATAGGAAGATGTATAAGAAATGGGCAATCATCCCTAGGAAGATTTAGCCAAATCTGGCTATCAACCAGAAATTAAAGTACAAATTTTTCATCATCCTTCTGTATTTTTGGCTACACAATGAAAACCATATATACGATTCTGGAAATTATTTGAAAAAAAATTTCCTCACTTCTTGTGACTGGAAACCTTCAAAATCACTTTTATTTTGAATTTGAAAATTTGATTTTAAGCGAAACTTTGGCAGTAAAAAAGATTAAAATTGTGCCTAGTCCTGATGATGTTGGGCGTTTAAGAAACAATCATATCCACCTGGTTGTGATGCCAATTGGGTATTGAAGGGAAAAAAATCAAAGCAGCAAGGTCGCGGTGTTGGGTATTTTTGAAAAAAGATCATTCCAGTCTTGGTCCAGGTATGGGCTTCTCTTTAAACCTTTCATACCAAGATAGATGGTCCTGTTATTGGGGTGTAAGACTGATTTTTGGCTTGTATGAGGCAGGTATGTATACCACCAGCGCTGGTTGGGTGTATAGGCATGCAATGCGCCTAGTATCAACACCTATATAACACTGGTTAGCAATCACCCTACCACTCTGGGTATGTGTTGACACAATACCAGCCAGCTTCTAACCTATACCAGCTTGGTAGGGACCTGAGGTAAAGCCAGCCTAGTATCAGTTTTATACAAGTCTCAATATCAGGCATATATGTACTTGCTTCATACACTAGAAGAAAAATTGTCTTTTGCAATTTATTTTATGTAACTAAAAAATGTCGCATGCAATAGTTTTTTAGTTGTATGTGACGTGTGTAACTTGCATTAGACAAGTTGCAAAAGACCGTTTTTCTACTAATGATACCAGCCAAAAATCAGTCAATGGCCCAATACCAGGACCAGAATGGAATGAAAGTTTTTAAAAATGTCTTATAGCAGTATCAGCTTGGTATGAAAAATAAAATAAAATAAAATAAAATCAGATACCGGGACCAGGCTAGTATGTGCAAAACTGGATACCAGACCAACACTGGTATTATATAGTATATACCTGGTATAGGACAAGGCCTGGTATCCAGTTAGGAATACTTGCTGTAAGTTCTGGCTGATATCTAAGCAGTTGTAGAGGCTGAAACCGGTTGCAAATCCCTACCATAACCATGTATTTCTTAGATGGCATGATGTCTTGTGCAAAATGACTGCAGTAGTAGTAGTAGTAGCCATGAACAAACTTTCCAGTATTTCAAACATGCTGTGCAAAAGACTTCCTTTCATTTTGTTGTTTGCAGCTTTGTGCACACATAGGAACTACATACCTAGATTGGTTGCAAGAGGTTTTCTTCATGTACACATGCAACTGAAAAACATGGTGGGTAGTAGGCAATTTTTTGGTCTAGTAATTTTTTCCAACTTTTAAATTCACCAATTTCCTCCAATACTTGATCAAGGCCATGAATTTGCCAACCTAAGGCTGTCAAACACCAATCCAATAAAACCTGTATATTATCCTAATAGATCCACACTCTTGGGGTCAGTTTTTGAGATGATTCTAAATCTTTTGTTGAATATGCTTCCAACACCAAGTTTGAAATACCACTATTGACATACTAGGGGATTTATCATTCATGCCCTGCTGGTGTTTACCAAAGGTTCAATCACAAATTGTTGATGAACACTTTTTGCACTGAGCATTTTTAAAGCTCTTGTTGCTCAAACAATTGGAATATATGAATTGTTTACATTGCTTCTCATGAGTACACAATAAAGAAATTCCTTTCTGAAATTTGATGCAGTCTCTCCTTGTACTCACAATGAAAACAAAATGCCAAAGATAAGAGAGTACAACTCAATATACAAAGTTGCTTTTTTCTTTTCTTGTGCTTTCTTTTGGGTTGCTTTTGAGTTTCCATGTGTACCTCCTGAGAGTCCTGGGTACTAAAAGTCAAGCAACAACACTCTGCTTTCAAACACCAATTGTCGTGCAGTACTCTTCCCTTCAGAAACAAGAATCCTGAACTGTTTCCATCAGAAGCAAAAACACAGTCTGACAACGCATCATTGCCTCTTGCACAGTCACTAGGACACCAGTTTACTTTTATTATGTAGTACCCAAAAAACAAAATTTCAACATTCAACTCACAGAATGCAAAAAACCAGTTGACCTGATCTAGTTATATAATGTTATCTCCTGTGATTTCTTCTTGAACTTCTGCATTATGGTGCCCACTTTGAGACGTATCATTTTGAACAATTTAAGCATCACCCAATTGTCTTACACAAAGTTAGAGATCTAGTACTTCAGAGAAAACCTACTCCCGAGAGAGAGAATGCATGTTGAAATTTGTTCTTGACTAACCCTCTCAAATAATACTTATGTATGTTTTAGTTCTATATTCATAAATGGTCAATTCATGCAATTCTCAGTACTTTGAAGCTGCAAAGTTTGTTGGTGCTTCCAAACTGTTAGATCATTATTTAGGGTTTGTGATGCCAGAAATCCTCTTACACATGAAAAAAGCTGAATATACATACTGGTAAGAGTACTGGTTCATTCAACAATTTGGTACCACCGCCTTCAAAACAATGAATTTCATGAGTTCTCATCATGCATCTTCTTGTTTTTAAAAAAAAAAATTTACCAATCACATGTGAAAAATCCTTTCATTTGGCATAAAATTTCCAAATCCAAAACAAACATGCCTGTGTGTGAAGACCAACCTTGAAGGGTGGTAGAACTGCTAAATTTCTTTCTCAAGAATTTCTCATCTAAGGCACAGTTGTTGTAGAGAAACAATTTGATTGTATCTGCCAACAAATTGTCTGCAATTTGGTTGCAGGAAGGAGCTTGGAAATGAGAGAGAGAGAGAGAGAGAGAGAGATCACATGTTAGCAGCAGCAGCAGCAGCAAGCAAGAGCAGCAGCTGTGGATGAATGAATGATCAGCCTAAAGCCCTAAACCAGTGTACAAAACTGCTGGCATCACAACTGACATATACTGCAAGAAGCTGGATATCTTGACAAGATGATGGGATTGCATGCAAGCAGGTGGGATGATGATCTTGGAGCTCCCCAATGATCCGGACTTACGAACATTTCTCTACTCCTGGAAATCCCAAAGGACCATTCTAGGGCTTTGAAGATCGTAGTGATGGCTATGAGCTGTTCGAATCCCAGTACTCTGAGCCACATGAGTCATGGGTCCTGCAGTACTACTACTGAAGCTGGATATCAAAGCAGCTGCAGGTCCATTGAAGCTAGAGAGAGGAGCTGCTGCTGCTGGAGGTCTAGCAGCAAAACTGGACAACAACAGTTGAGGTGCTGCAGGGGTGACAGCAGCTGGGTCAGTGTTGTTGTAAGCTGCTGCTGCTACTGGTGATAGTGGTTCTCTGAGACTGAGATATGGAGCTGCTGCTACTGCTGCTTCTTGGGAGCCTGCAGCTGATGCTTGCTGCAAGTTGAAAGAAGCAGCAGGACTCTGATTATACTGACGTCTGGCTGCACTGGAGGAGCTTACAACCTGATCCAGCTGACGATGATGATGGTGATGACGATGATGATCCTGCTGCTGCATTAGCTGCTGGTGCAAACTTGACTGTGGTCTTTTGAAATCCTCCTCCTGCTGCTGCTGCTGCAATATGGAATGTGAGAAACGTGGAGCAGGAGCAGTGACACTAGCTGCTGTTGCTGCTGCTTCAGCTGCAGCTGGGTGGTAATTGAAATTAGCTAGCCCTGTTGGTTGTTGCTGCTGTTGCAGGCGCTTCATCTGCAGCAGCTGCAAGTCGGGTTGCTCTACAGTGCTGAATCTCATGCAGCTTGTAGGCGGCAACTGCTGGAGCTTCATGTTGGTGGAGCTGGGAATTGCAGCTTGTTGGTGATCTAAGTAGCTTGCACTGCAGCAGGACGTGCAGGCCGTACCATTCATGATTGTGCTGCAGGGCCAGCTGCTGCTGCATGCAGCAGCAGCAGCAGGGAGATGAGCTGCCGCATGATGATGATCCTGCTGCATAGGCAAGAAATGCAGTGCTGCAGGTCTGCTGCAGGCACTCACCAGAGAATTTGATGATGTTGAGGACGTCCTGTCACTAGCTGCTGTTGCTGCTGAGAGCTGCTGATGGAAGTTGGAAGTGGCGGGATTGCAGTAGGACGTATCTGCTGCAAGACATTGATCCGTAACTAGATTGAAGTTGTTTCTTCTGCAGCCAATTGCGGGCTCCTCACAAGCTGCTGCAGCTTGCTGCATGCGGATGACAGCTGCTGCTGATTGGAAGCTGCTGCTGCTGCTCTGGTGCTGCATAATAGTATTGTTCTTGCAGGAGCGAGAAGGAGGAGAAGAATTCATGACCTGCTGCAAGCTTTGGAATGTAGTGCCGCGATCAGAAGCAGCTGGGCTGCGGGAGCAGCTGCTGGACCTGCAGCAGGAGGAGAGCTCGACCGCCGCATCCACCTGATCACTGCAGCAGCTGTTGTTGTCTTGGCCCCCGGCCTGCATGCTGCAGTTGGACCGCGTGGTGGACGTGATCGAATGCTCCCATGAGGAATGCAGATCATCTTCCGCAGCAGCTTCATTCTGTATTAAACTGCTATGTGCCATCGCCGATACATCACAATGATCAGCTGTCTGCCGGCCGAGCTGCTGATGATCAGAGCAGCTCTGGTGATCGAGATTGAAGACGTGATCCGTGGCGGCTGCACAAGAGAGAGAGTCGTACTTAGACGGTCCAGCAGCAGCTGCTGCAGTGGAAGATGTCCTTGTATAGTCACGCACAGCTTTCCGCAGAAGGTTGTCGCTGAAGCACCTGCGGGCTTCTTCCCCAGCTACCATCTGTATGCGTGACCACCGTCCCCACCGCATGCATGCATCATCATCAAACTCGCAGCGGATTAGTTTTGAAGCGAAGGATGAGAAAAAGGATCATGACAACAGTCCGATCATCAGCTGAGCATGCGACAATATAAGATGATGCTGATGATGATCGGAGGAAAGAAGGAAGGAAGGGTTTGTGGTGGTCAGGTTTGAATGGAGAGTTGATTGTTGTATTACCGGATTGCCTAGTCCTGCAGCAGCTGAAGCTCCCCCGGTGGCCCGCGCGTCCTCCACTGCTGCAATGTCGCGCAGGAGCTCTGAGATGGGTTTGTGCGTAACAGGGTCGATGCCCATGTTACACAGCTTCTTCTTCAGCCGCGTATTCCAATGGTTCTTGATGTCGTTGTCCGTGCGCCCTGGCATCTTGGCAGCTATGAGAGACCATCTAATACAACAACAACATGTAGAACATGAGAGACAAATTCAAAACACCATGTCAAGTGCTAGCTGATGCTGCAACCCAATTCCCCCGCCGCATGCAGCAGCAGGTCCTGTATCGAGCAACATGAGAATCGAAGAAGAAGAAGAATCACTGCATGATATTATTATATCAGAGCTAGTAAAAGACTTATAAGCGCCCGCTAATGGATCAACAACCTGCTGCCAAGAGAGGAATGGAGCTTGACAATGAGGTCTTCTTCATCAGGAGTGAAGCTTCCATGGCGGATGTTAGGGCGCAAGTAGTTAGTCCAGCGTAAGCGACAACTCTTGCCACATCTCTGCAGACCTGCAAAACCATCACATCATGCAGCATCCAGTAATACACTTCTCCATCAGACTTAGAGCAAGCAAGTTTCCATCACAGAAGAACAACAAGAACAAGAAGAATAATAGAAAAGACCAGTACTACTACTACTTCTGCAGCAACGCAAGTGAGTAGAAACATGAAGCATTATTACCTGCTTTCCTGCCAACGCTACGCCAGTGTCCTGTACCATGTGAGCCAACGTAAGCTAGCAGCTTCTCATCTTCTTCCGCAGTCCACGCCCCTCTTCGCAGATCGTCACCAGCTGCTGCTGCTGCTGCTGCTGCAGCAGCAGCTAACGCCACTCTAGTACTCATTCTTGCAAACTCTAGCTCCTCTCTGTCCCTCTCTCTGTCTCTTTCTCTCTCCGCAACTAATGAATGATCAGCCGGCAGCCAAAAACGAGATGGTTTTCCAAATGGATCAGTACTGGACTACTACGACGTGCAGAAATTATAATAGAAATATTCATATTAAGATCTGAAGCTGAAACTCGGTATAATAAAAACTGTGCTGCACGAGTACTCGTAACCCTTGCAACAAGACTTACAGAAGCTTATAGCTAACTGCTGGTTTTAAGGAAACAAAACAAACAAAAATGAAAAAAACCAAAAGAAGAAACAGAAATGAAGAGGAGTACAGGACTAAGCAAGTTGCAGCTCATGACACTACTAGTACATGATATTCTCTAGCAGTAAACTGATCCATTGCTCCAAGACTGACGAAAATATGTAATCAAAATCATAACATGAACAATTCTTAAGAATATAGACAGACATCAAGTCTGGATTAATATATCTATCTCTGGATGGATGGATGGATACAATCTGCTGCTGCTGCTGCTGCTGCTGCTGCAATAGCATTCATATCATTGAGTACAGGAACTAGAAGTCGAGGAGTACTAGAGGAAGAGCTGGACAAAAGAAGCTTTGCTTCCAGTAGTTGTTGTTGCTGCTGCTGCAGCAATTAGTAACATTGCACAAATAAGTTTTCTACAAACTCTCGCTGCAAAAAACAGAAAAACCCACCAAGAAAAAAGGGAAAAAGAAGCCAAAAAGCAGGCTACTACTGTGCACTCTGCAATTACACTACCGAGATGATTGATGCAGAAGAAAGACAAAGAAGATGATGATGAAGAAGAAGACGAGCAGGAAGGAGAGAGAGAGAGAGAGAGAGAGAGAGAGAGAGAGAGAGAGAGGAGAAAACATGGTGCAGGAGTCGAGCAGCAGCGGACACACCAGAAACCAACCAGGGGAGTGGACGGATGCAAAACCAAGGAGGCATGATGGATGGATGGATGGATGGATGGCGCATGAGTGGATGATGACGACTTCGTGTTCATGGACGGATTGTAAAACCCATGGGGCATGTATGATGATGGGTGGATGGATGAATGATGCATGAGTAGATGATGATGACTTCATGTTTGTGGATGGATTGCGAAACCCACTAGGCACTGAATCATTGATGGATCATGGATGGCTGGATGGATGAAGACGATGATGACTTTGTATTTGTGGACGGATGTAAAACCCACGATGCATGATGGATTGACACATTATTAGTGGAAGAATCACCCCCAGCTGCAAAAATAAAAAAACAAAACAAAACAAAATAGGAAATTTTGCAAAACTCAATTTTAGTATTTTTCTTTCCCCCAAACCTAAACCAACCTAACTCAAGTTACCAACCCAACCCAACTCCAACTCCAACATAACCTATTGGCTTACTAAATGTGTTTTTTAATCTTATGTCAAGGAATACAAATTATTGTTATGCATGAAGTAAATGAGGTCATCTGACATGCAATTATGTTTACAACTAAGTAAGTTTGAAGTGATTGGTATTTTACACCTTTATTTCATCAAATGCCCCAAATTTGTTATTAATCAAGAAAAGAAAAAATCTACGACAAATTGTTCCCATTTCATAATACACATATCATTATTTTCCTCCTTTTGCTAATCTTCTTTTTTTTTCTTTTCTATTTGGTGGATATGCATGTTTTTAGGGTACATGATAGATCCACTACGTGATGGATTGCATTTTTCTATTGTTTGTGAGTAGATATGGGGAGCTTAGGTGTTGCATTGTGTGGGGGATATTCCTTGATTCATCATTGTAGGACTCATTGAAAGTTCTTGCACATTGGTAAGCTTCCTTTACATATATAGTCCCATAGTGTGCACTGCACTCTTAAATTCGCTCCCACACACCTATCACCTGCCATTGATCAAATCCCTCCCCCTCAAACAAAGTCCCTTTTACAAGGTTGAGGGTGGGGATGCTTCCATTGTCCTCTCCTTTTGGGTGATCCTTGGAGAACATGTTCCAAATTGATGAATGAATCGCAGACTTTCAAGATGCGTGTGGATGGATTTTGTGGAGGAACCAAATTGGATGTCAATAGATTAGCCTAGCACTTAAGAGATAGAGAGAGGGAGAGAGCTTCCCTGAGTTTGTGGGGAGGGCCCAGGTTCATCTTTTTTATGAACATTGGAACTTATCTAGGAAGGTCTAGGAAAGGAAGGTTGTTTGATTACTATTTCATGGGTTTGAACTAATGTTGGGCAATTTTCTCTTTTTGATGAGAATCATCAGTTTCGGTTCTTCTCAACACTTGAGATAATCAACCCAATTTTTTTATTTTTTAAAAATTTAACTTATGAGAATTGATGAGAGTGTCATATTAAAGTTTTAAAAAATAAGTCAGTTCTCAAATAAGATGATTTTCACAAACATGATAATAGTTGATTTTCATATCCAATTTTCAAATTTATGGTGAAGGTATGGGGCATTTGGTATGAGGGGTTCAATGATTGGTGATAGAGAATTAAAACAGCTTAAATTTGTGGATTGTTGCATCTTTGCTTTTGAAATACAAAAAAGTTTTGTAAAACCTTAGTTGATGCTCTCATCAAGTTTTAAATGACTCAACATAGACTAAAAATGAAGAAGATATGGGACTAAAACATGAAAAAGCTCTAAATTTATTTTTTCAAAATAATTGAAATAAATTATTAGCATGTGAGCTTTTTCCTTCGAAGGTTGTAGCATGTGTCCCCCCTTTTGGGCAGTTAGTTGAAAAAAGTGTGGATTGTTTTTAAAAAATATTTCAAAAAGATTACATGACCATTCTTTTGCTAATATTTTTTCTGATTTACTTTTTGATTCACATTAAGTGTGTGTGAGGTTGTGTGCGAGGCTAGGTGCAAGTCCTTAGTTGTTAGCATGCCCAATCATTCTTTTTTTTCACTTGCTTTCAAATGTTTTCTCCACCACATTGCACATTAAATTGAATCCTTCCCATCTTTTAGTCTTTGGGGGTATCACACTACATTTGTAGCTAGCCTTTGGATTTTATGTGGATTCACATTTTTCGCTACATGCATGGTGGGGAAAGGACAACTTTGCATGATGTTATGCAAAATGTTTTCATAGCCATTGTAAGAAATGCAGGATTTCATGTTTCATGAAAGCAGACCCATGTCCTTCTACTATTTGCCCTATAGTCTTCATGTTATCAAATCAACATTGTGTTATTAATGTATGCATGTTGACAAATGCTATGATCATCGACTCCACTCGAATTGATTTGGTTTCACGAGCTATTATTTCTTATGAAGTTATTGTGATAGTTGTGACTCAAGTGAAAGATGGTCTTTATCACAATTGGTTCCCAACAAATATGTTTTTTTTTTTGTTGTACAAGTTTTCGAATGTTTACACCAAAGTAGGTGGATGAATTTTTTCATCAATGTGCCAACATGGCATGGGGAGCAAAGGGCATTGGAGGTCTTCCTCTTTCAATTTTGTATGCATTTTATAGGCAAAAGGTGTTAGTGGTGTTAAAACGTGTGCAAGCGATCTCTATTTTGAAACATGTTATTATTGTAGGTGAAGGTTCTTCTAGGCTAGGCGTCTTTTTAAAGGTCTTCTCCTTTCTTTATTTGATATGCTTCTTGTGATAAGAGGGTTCAAAAACTTGATGTTCCCTTTGTGGTTCGCCCTCTTAAGTGGTTTTTTAAAATTCTTGAACATGGGTCCTTCCATTTTGTTCCTTGTATTCCCCCTTTTTTAGGTGTTTTGGTTTATTTTGAAGCTCTCTAATTTGTGTGTACAATGACACAAAAATCATTCAATTTGATTATGGAATGAAAGAAATATTAAATATGTTTGATGATAGATATGTGTTTGCTAATGGGTGGTTTTATCTATTGCCTTGACAACCAGATTCTATATCTCTCATAAATTCAACTCAATGCTCAAAAAAATAATTTAAACACAATAATTAGAATAATTGATTCTCAATAACATTGTCTCACTTGGGTGACAAGTGTTAGTCATAAAATGTGACACTAGGATCTCAAAACCGAGGATCCTAGTGAGAACCACCCAATACTGGCTCCAACTTTCCTCCGCATCTTGCTTTGCAGTTTTCATTGGGATCCACTAACTTATCCACATATCATTCAAACAAAATGGGTGCTTCTTTGATTAATGTAAATTTTGATCTTTATTGAGAATAGCTAGTTGTCCGATAATCACTCAAATTATTGAAATTTTAAAAAATCCAATGCTAAACAGCTATCAAATTTTGGTTCAGGGACTGGTCCAGTTACCCATGACAACTAAAAATCATAAATGTTAACAAATATGCACAACCAACAACATAACTCAAAATCATTAGGCTGTGACTTACCCATCTCAATGTAGAATCATCACCCACAATCAAACCCAAATTCTCCATTGTAAACATGGCAATTTAGTGCAATTTTGTGGCTGACGTAATATTGATCACTTTGACAACGTGTGTTTGTCAAATAATTAATTAATGTTGAGGATTTCATTTGAACAAATGATATATACATTATCTCAAGAAATTCTTTCAACATTTCTGAAAATAATATAAGTTGTGTCAAACTGACCCAGGTGCTGCATGAGAGAGAGAGAGAGAGTCCTTCTCTCAATGTGGAAACAAGCTGCAAACAAACAGAAAAGACTATGAACCAGATCTCGATCTCATCATCATATTTGTCGTTTCCTGTACAACATGAACTGAAATCTACATACATAAATGTATATGTTGTGTGCTTAAAGAAATATGAACAGCTTCAGAGGAATGAATTGGATATTGAGCACCGAGTGAGCTAAAATGCGCAAAACGATGATGCTTTGTGCAAGGGGGGCACACAATACAAAGGAGGAGTCAGACTGATGATGTAAGTGAGCCTAATCATGAACAATTTGTGTGAAAAACAAATTACAAAAAACTGTCTGTAACAATCCATTAAACAAGACCACATCCCAATAATCTGACACAATTTTTTTTTTAAATTTATTTTCTCTTGTTAATGACCCCCTTTCATTATTAGTAAATGAGCACATTCTTTCTATCATAATAACAAAACAAAACAATTAGATTCCATGAACCAACTCACTCTCTCTCTCTCTCTCTCTCTCTCTCTCTTTCCTCTCTTTCTCTCATAGAAGCTAGTAGTAGTACCCAAATAAGGCAGGAGCCTGCTAGCCTGACCACAAACCCTGGCTGGGTTTAAGTGTAACAGACATGCATTTTAAAGTTTAAGTTTGGGGTGACCTCTTCTGACAAATCCTATTGGAAGACTACAATAACTTATCATCACCAAGTCAGTTTCCAAAGTTCAATGTAAATTTTTTTTAAACAATATGGTTACTAGCTACTTAGCTATATGTTGCAGTCCAGCTCCTCTTTTAATGTTAGGGGGTTGGAGTGAGTACCTTAGGAGGATTTTTTTTTAATTTTTTTAAAAAGGTAACTTACCTTTACACAAATTTCAAAACATTATTCCTTTCATGTCATTTTTGAAATAAAAATTAAAAAATTGTAAGAATTTTTCTTAAAAACGAGGCCTCAATCCTCTGCCCACTTTTGCACATGTTGAAGAGAAACTCCCTAGAGTTGGATGTCTATGTGACTTGGAGTGAGTCTCTAGCTTTATGAGTAGGATCTGAATGAAATCATCCATTAACCCAAATAAAGTTGACTAGAATTTTTGGGGGCTAAACATCCGAATGCCTTTCTTTTAAATAAATATAAACTTTTACATCTTTCATAGTTTCTCCTCATACAACCCCACAAAGGGGAAAACCATGTTTAAGTATTGTATTAGGTTACCTGACTGAGATTATTATCTAAAATGTGATTTTTAAAAAAAAGAGATAGTACCATATTTTATTTATTGCAAATTTTTGTTCTTTCATGGAGCTTTGGGTCATGTTGGATAAGCAATGGAGTCAATAACAACGGGGTAGAACGTCATAATGGTAATGAACATGGCAAGGCAACATGTGATAATTTTGCAAAATTCATTTCTTTCCGAGAGTGCATTGTCACTTGAGTTATCAAGGCAATCAACCCATGTTGTTTGTTCATTAATGGGTTGATTGTTGTAAGACCTTAGTAAAGCTCCTTTTGACAAAGGATAAAGTTGTGAGAATGGGCCTTTGCTCATATGAAAGGATACCCTAAACTTTTATTTTAAAAGTAAATGTTCTTCACAATCCATTTATTTGGGTGCCTCTAGTTGATCATCATGTCACGTGGAGTTTTACAAATTAACATGGAGTGTGAAAATTAACCTGAAATGAACCTCAACATTGTGGAAAGACTCTAGGGTTTGGTGGAATGTGAATGTGAAAACAAACACATGCCAAGTTAGGACCCCTTTTACAATTGAGCCTGAAAGCCCATGACTTCCCATTTTTTTTTTGGTGAAAGTGGGTGCAAAGTTTGTTAACCCATGATCCCAAAAAATTGTGATTGGTCAAAAAAAATTACATTATTTTTTTCTTAATTAAAGAAATAAAAGGTGGGTGCAAGGTTCATTAATCCATGGGCCAAACAAACCATGTTTGGTTGGATTTGTTTTACATTTTTTCTTGGTTCTATGATCCATGGTGAACCTACTTACGAAAAATGGAGAAAGAATAAATGAAAGGAAAGTGAAGCATGCTTTGGGCCTTCCCATTGGGTGCATGAAATTTCTCTTGCCAAAACAATTTGGAATTAGGGTTAAGTTAGGTTCCAAGAACCGATGTTGTGAACCAATCCCCAGTTCTAAGGATTCAAAAAAGGTGAAACTGGACCAGGGTTCAATTCCTAAGTAATGTAAGAATCGAAATCTGATTTTATTTTTTAATGGTTCTGGCTTTATTCTATGGTGTAGGGTTTGGGGGCTGTAATGGGGGCAAATTTGAGACTGATTTTGGGTGTGATAGCTTTGAGGAGAGTAATGAGAAAAAATTTGAGTGTAATTTGTATCAATTTGACCATGTCAAGGTTTGGTATAATCTATTTTTTTAAAATATATATGTGGCACTTTTTTTTATTTTTGGGGATGTTTTTGATTTTGGAACCTAATCGAAAAATTACCCAAAACCTACCTCAACCTACCCTAGAACTGAAAATTGGCTTAAATTTTAAATTTTTAAAAAAATGTAACCCAAACCAGCCCCATAAACATTTTTGGAATTGGAACTGAATCTGAACTCCTAACCAACAATTCATAACAAATTACATCATGTATCAAATGTATATATGTGTATAACACCAAACCCGTGAGGGTGAGGAAGAGGAAACGCTCATGGATGACAAGGCAGGGTTACCTAGGCATCAGTGTGAAGCAGTTCTTTGAATTTTTTAAATGAATCGTGAGTTTCCCATTCTTTAAATATTTCAGAATCAGAGAATCATGAGTTCTGGTTCTTTGGAAAAAAAAAAAAGTTCAAAACAAATTCAGAATAAAATTACCGTGACTTTTTAACTTTCTCGAGAACCCACAGTTATTATACTAAGATCGGCTGGTTTTTTGGGTTCTTGGTTGCTGACTTGGGAAGCAAAGGATCTTGTAAGGAGCCAGCCAAATGGGTGAGAGAGCCAAGGGGGGTGAGAGTGCAACAATGAACAGAAGTCACCACACAACAACGACAACAACAACAACTTGGTTGCCAGAGAACTTGGTTCTTGCCAGACAGAGATTACGTCATTCTGAGTTGAGACTAAATTTTTGTTGTTTCTTACTTTGATCAACAATTTGGGGATAACAGATTTTACTGGTTTTGTGCATTTATGGAAAATTTTGGTTCTTATTTGCTTCTAGAATCCTTGAGTTTAACTAGTGAAGATCCTGGTGCTACTAAAAAGTGTACCACCCCAAATTATGAAGAATGTGTGCCTTTGTTCATGAGTAAATGAATCTCCACATAGGACTGCAAAACTGTGTATCACAATTTTTATACAAATATGTAAGTTTTTAACAACCTCCCTTTTCAAAATGTATGTGTGAAGTTTGAATTCTACCACATTATTATTAAAACAGACAAAAGAAAAACAAGTGTGAATTACAGTACAAAGGGCTTGTTTTGGTTGGGCCGGGGGAATTCTTTTTGCAAAAGTCACCATATTTTGAAGGAAAACAAAAACACAGAGTCACATGTCTCCTCATATTGTTCAGACAATGATTTCCTATTGTTCACCAGAACTAGACAGGATTCTTTTAAAAAATCTACTTTGCTGTCTGACCTTTAGTCTAACTTGGCTTATTCATCTTGCGGATAATCTTTGCGTTCCCCCTTCCACCTACTTGCCAAAACTGAAGAAAAGAAACCCATGAAACCCCTGGCTCCCAAAACCATTTCAAGCAGAGACCGACCTCCTCACATCAGAGTGCGGTGGCACCCATGAGCAAGTCTATGGATGATGGATGGTGTGTGGACAGGAAACACTTTTTCATCATATTCATGTATGATAAAAACTAACTGTAACTAAGCATGGTGGTTAGCTAGCTGTGCATCCAAATGCATCTACCTATCTAGTGTAGCCACTGAGAGCCTCAAGATACTTACATAGTAACCATTTATACACATCATCATGTGTTTTCCTATAGTATTTACCCACTTCTGTCCAAGGTAGTTACCATGATAGTGTGATGGAAAGTAAGAGCCTTCACAAGATAGGTTACTAAGGTGGAACCAGTTCAACTGGGTTGTGATTCATGAACCACAACTTATTCCTAACCCAGCTGTTTCCAATGGATGGTGCACTGGTAGGGTGCTGGGTCGGATAATCTGCAGATGCCAAGGCTGAAAATTTTGCAGAGGCACTCATCACAAATTAGCACTACTCCATCCAGAATCAAATCCAAAACAAATGCCGTTCAACAGTGACCCAACAACAAATTTATCCAGGGATTCATTTATTTAGACACAAATGAACCTCCTAGTAGCAACAGCCTCATCATAAGGGACCACTTCACTTCTCAGGGGAATGTAGTTGAAAAAGGATCACGGGGTGAAAAAGAAAAATAAACGGCAATTCTGTGGAAAGGAAAGAACTAGTAGAGTTATTCTAGTGTATGTAGAGGCCGTCTTTACCCTCAATAATTTTTGTCTATGCAGAGAAAGGCACCTTCCAGGAGGGTAAGGTACATTACTTCTGCTCAAATGAATCACAGCCACTTAAGAAAGAAAAGTTCTACCAATTCTTCATGCCTGATAAGGACCTCACACGTGGCTGCTCTGGGAATTTGTGTCATGAGCTCAAGTCCCACCTTACAAGGGGCCCTAGTTCCCAGAACAGCTCTGTTCTCAGTCCTTACCCTACACATGCTTGAGTCGAGGTATTAGGTTATAAGCCCTTGAAAAAAAACTTAGTGATCAGCCCATTAGCATAGTAATAGATGGTACCATCAATGTATACTATGAACAAAAGGTGTTTCTGTATGCCAAATGATTTCACTGAATTTTGAATGACTTCATTGGTCGTAACGAATGTATCAACCCATAGCTATGGAGATCAGCAAGGTGTAGCAGCTATGAATACTTAGTAGCTGGTCAGTATTGGTAGTATTGTTGGGTGTTGGTTTGGTATCAACTTTTGAACGCAGTAGCTGGTCCTGGTATGCAAGTCACTAAATATCCTTCAGTTGTTTTATGTGGTAGACGGTTGTTATTGTGTTTTAGATGATCGATTGATTGTTGTTTTGCAAAAAATGAAAATCAATCAATTATTTTCTTTTACTCATCAAAAATTGAAAAGTAAGCTAGTGGTGAGTACTTCTAGCAATCCTTAACGTCAAAGTCCTTGATTCAAATCCTACCATGCATGCATGATGAGTAGTAGAAGAACATTTAAACACCATTAAATGTTTTTGCTAGACATATGTTAATTTTTGAAGGAGTGGGGAGGGGCAAATTGTGCAAAACAACTTAGAGAACCACATTGCTCCAGAAACAGGCCCACTCTGTATGCCAAACAGAGCTCAATTAGGAGAGGGGGTGTTTAGTGTCTCCTAGCTGCAGTAGCAATATTGGGTCCAAGATGATGCTATCAGGGTAGGTTGGTATTGCCTCAGGTCATACCAGTTTGGTACGGGTCCTTGTTACAAGTATTGATCCCATTGTTGATATTGGGTGGAGACATATACAGAAGACCAACACTAGTATTGCCTCATGTTTTGAGCACTTGGTGACCCCAAAAAACTAGTGTAACTTATCCATACGAAGGAGTTTTTTTTGTGAAAAAGAAGCAACCAAAGTTGCCAGATTTCTCAGGGAAAGTTGTGTTTTTTGGGGGCCCCCCTGAGATTGCCAATTTTTACATACACACAATAAAAAGGTTCCAGTAGCAGGTCGCCAAAATATAGCAGGATTCTCAAATTTCTGTACTTTCCTCTGATCTGAGCTGTAGCCCAATTTGGCTAATTCCTCTTTTATGGTTAATGATGGCCCACTGGAGATAGATAGATCACAAAATTGAAAAAGCAACCGAAATTTAGCCCTGGTTCTCCTTCTTCTTCTTCTGAGGCGGCAGCAACAAACAGGGAGGGATTGCAGTGCAGAGAGTGTCTACAAGCATGGCAGGCACCCTGGACAAATCATTGGGTCATACACAAAACTTCTGAAACTCATCAGGTTGACTTACATCTCAGGACAAGCCCATTCATGATCACTTTCCGGCCAAGGTGTTGTTGGCAGGCGAGAGTTAAATGCGGCCTGCACCTTCTAGCACTTCAAATATGACCAGTGAGTAAATGTATGATTGCAGATCCTCCCTTGCAGCAGCAGCAGCTGCTAGATGTGACTACTATCATCTGACACGTCCACATAATGCTCCATCTCTCTCTCTCTCTCTCTCTCTCTCTCTTGCCCCTTTTTCCTTCCCAATGTCAATAAGATGAGTTATATATACCCTCTACCAGATCAACTCCACCAGTGCACTGTACAGCAATTTTTGGGATGAAGAAGAGCTGGAAACATGCTGGTTGTGCTCAGCAAAATGGTTTTGTCCCAACATTTTTGTACAGGATGATGCTGAGGCCCGTAAAAGGCGGAGCAAAGCTTAAACCTGCTGTTGATTGGTGTGAGTTTCTGTTTTGAGCGAAAACAGAACATACTTTACAATTGATGTCTAGAAATGGTATGACACAACCAAGAGCTTTCTTCCAAAATGCCATCACTGCAGGCTTCTTTATGGAGTTTTGGATCTATTCATTTGTCCCTATTTTGGGACCTATTTTAAGTCTCTTTTTGCAAAGTCTTTTGGCTGTATTTGGTTGTTGGTATTCCATCTTGAGAAGGTCAACCCTGAGCTGTTGTAAACTTTTTGCATGATTCTGCCCATGCACTTAACTTCCAATTTGGATTGAAGTTTTTTTTTGGTTTTGTGTTTGCTCCATCGCAAAGAGACTACACCACAAAATAATTTGACTAGAACTTGACCCGATGTGTGAGTGATATTTGAAGTACTCTGTGTGTGTGTGTGTGTGTGTGTGTGTGCATATGACAAAGTTGGGCATGTTCCATAGACATGCATGACGTCTAGTGTCATGGGAACTATTTTTTCAAAAGGGTGGTGGGCATCTTCTGTTTGACTGCTTGCAGATTTCAACAATCTAGCACTTGAAGTTTCATAGTGCAGTTTTTCAGTTTGTGACGGAAACTGACTCACAACTGTAGGGCTTTCCAGGGTTTTGTACAAATGCTAGGATGAAAGTTTCAGCACACAAGGGAAACAAAATTATATGAGAAGGTTAGATCGAGTTCATTCATTGATGAGAAACATAGCCTCCAACCCTGAAATTGTGGTAGCAAAAAAATTAGATACACAGTTTAGGAATGGTCAATTTGTGAGAAATAAGGGGGGACCCATTCCCTGCCTCTTGTAAGCATAAATTAACACGTGGTTGGTTGGTTGGTTGGTTGGTTGGAAAATGATGCTATGGTTTGTTTCCACGATAAAATTGGTTGGAATCTGAAATCGATCATCAACATTGGTGTTTTCCACAATGGATAGAAAGTACAAATTTTCAGTGTTGGGTGATTAATTCATTTTTTAAGGACCTCTGGTTCCTGATTTTTCCTGCTGCAATTTTAAAAAACCTCCCCTCATAGAACTAGCAATGAACTGACAGTTTATAAGAGTTTATTTCACTAGTTCTTAGAATTTTTTTTTGGAGAGTTATGGTTATGAATTAGCAGCATTGGTTCTTAGATATTTGAGAACCATGGTTATCTAATCAGAACCCGTTTTTCCAATTTTTGAACTGTGATTTCATATATTGAAAACACCTCCCTGAGAGCCACAAGTTCTTTGGTGCCATTTCTAATAACCGCCCAATACTCAAATTTTTCAAAAGAGGAGACTTGTGCATCTGAAGGGAATGCCCATCTAAACTGCAGTGAGTGGAAATTCCGATTTGTAACATTTAAGTGTTAATCTAAAATTGCAAAGTGAGGTCCATCCTTTATATCACACACAAATTGCAGTTGTTTGATTAGTGAAAGGTAAGCTAGACAATGCATTAAGGGACCACAAGATTAGGGTCAAATCTCCACCCAAATTTGTGAACAAACCAATGAATTCCTCTCCCATAGTTTACCCATATTCAATATCATGGTTATTGTACCAAACTTGAGCACATTGTGAAATAGAAGAAAACTGTGGCATGTCAGAAAGTACCTAATGGAAACTCCAAATTATGGTTTATTTACTCCACAAAATGGCAACTTCCATGGGGCTGGCAAGGTATTAGACTTATAAGGGCAACCATTAACTTAGGTGTTAATACTCTTGCTAATGGGTACGAAGTATTAACTACCCTACTAGTAGTAGTACCTTGGCATCTTCAACCCTAATCATCAAGTTATTTTCAAAAATGTTGAAATCTTCAAGTTTTGATTTTTTTTCAAAGAACAAAAATCTTGTGAAAGAAAAAATATTGAATCTTCAGGCATACCTACTTTTAAGTTGGTGGAAATGAAAATTTTCAAAATAAATAAATTATTCAACAGACATGTGTCCAAGTTGCCAAGGTACTACTACCACTACTACACTATTTAACTTTGGTATTATTAACTTTGGTGAGAGTAGGTATTATTGGGGAAAAAAGAGCAGCAATTAGTTCCCAATCATAAGGCTTCTAAAACAATTCTATGGGCTGTTGTGCTCAAAGTTCCTAGTTCCAAAAAGCTTTTAATCACACATTGAGGGCACTGTACTTTAAAGAATTCCTAGAACTTGGTGAAAAATTGATAGCTATGCAAACTAATGGATGAAGCCTATTACACTACTTTTTTTCATTTTGATCATTCATCTTGAAAGTGGGTGCCAAAACTCGACACTAATAAGCCTATTTTGTTAATTAAAAATTCGTGCTTTTTCTTTTGGTTTTCTATCTTTTAAAATGTTAAGTGTTTAGGATTGATAACCTACCTGAATTACAACCAGGTTATCCAGGTAAGATAATAATAATTGAAATGATAACCTGATTGATAACCAAGTCAAAACTTAATAACCGTCCAACACTGGTGTGGTGTACGTGCCGTTGCTCACTAGCCCAAAATCAGCCTTGGACCCTATTACCAGCAAGCACCAGGCTTCTAAAACAATTTGATACCAATACTCACTGGTATGTTCAAAAGTTGATACCCACATAACACCCGTTCAAATCAATGTTGGGCAAGTATAGAGTTTGTTGATTGGTATAGAACACGGATTATGCAACTCAGCACCCACTAGTACAGCCATCCATTGGAAATGTGTAATGACTCAGGTATGGATGAACCGTAACCGAGTTATCAAGGTTCCAATTTTTGGTGACCTAAACCCTTGTACTCACACCTCACACTACTTAGGTCACTATCTTTGTAAGTGGGTATATATATATGTATCAAAAGTAAGTAGGTTGGTAATGTACTTGTGGTTGGGATGGAGGTCGGTAAGTATGTAAGGCACTTACTCGGTGCAGGCTACTAGAGGTAGGTAGATACAGGTGGATGGTTGGTAAACAATGTAACTACCCACCATGGTTAGTTATGGGACAGTATCTACAATGAAAGAAGTGTTTTCTGTCCACATACCATACATCCTGCATGGTGCAACTAGTGGGTGCTAGTATAGAAAGTGGTATAGCTCAATGATATTAAGGAACATACTAAAGTGCAAGTGCCCATCACTGTATAAATCATCCAACTCAGATTCTCATTTTACACTTGGCCATTTGTGAAAGAAAAAGAAGTAGGTAGGTGGCTACATCAACATAATATACATGTTTAAACATGACGATTTTGGTTCCATAGTCAAGAAGATCCAAAAGTTGTATTTAGAAGGATGTTTTACAAAATGGCAATATGAGTGGGATTGTGTAACATGTGGGAGATGGAGTTTGGGAAGCAAGGTTTGGACTTCTTCGCTATATCATGCGTGTTTTGACCCCCAAAAAAAAAACATTGCATTACTATAGTACCTTGGTAGCTTTGACACTAATTATATTATTTTGAGAAACAATGAAACTTTCACACAAATGTTTTTGCAAAGAACATGAATATGAAAATTTTGAATCCGAACATGAATATTCTCTTCATGAAAATATTAATATTCATTAATTATTCGACTAACATGGTGTTGAAGTTGCCAAGGTACTTTGGTAGTTATGTAACCAAAAACGGAGCAGCGAAAAAAAACCAATCTAAATTTTTTGCTATTTTCTTAACTTCACCTAGCATCATTGCCCCTCCACATCTGCCTTGGCCCTAGATATATTGCGAATCTTCAATTTTCATTATGTGCATCCTCCAAAACCAGCTGCATTAGCAGCTCATACTTATCCAGCAAAACACAAATCAAAAGCAACCAAACACCGAATCAATGATAAGCGTTCATTGCACATAACCTACAAAAGAACAAAACAAAGCAAAAACAAAACACAAAGTTTACATAGCCTTTTCCATATTCAACATCAATTGTCGAACTCTTGTTGCCTTCTGAGTTCCAGCGGTTGATGGTACTATTCCATCCAATTAGGGTTTCTCAAACCATTATTTTGTGCCACAATTGCATTGTGAAAAACCCTCCATTCAAGTGATAGATGTGTTAGGAATAAAGTTTTTGTGTGGAATCGTTAAGTCGAGTAAAACATGTCAACTCAAAGATTGTGAAAGAGTTCACAATCATTTAGAATCAAGACTTTTCAAAAAATTCAAAAGAATGGAAATGGTAGTCACTTGGAAGGAAACAAGTGTGAAAGATGGCATTATACAAAAATCTATTGTATGAACATGAAATTATGGTTTTCTTTGGCACTTTTTTTGTTTTTTGGTCGTATTACATGCATGTTGGTGCCTCGGGAATTGCTATTGAAACCTTGAATCTTTCAAGGCAGCCACCACTGGTTGTTACTCCTGAGATGCTTGGAATCAGATTTGGTGTGCCATTTCCTTCAGTAACTGTCTGTATCTTGCACATTGAGACTCAATTGTTTCTTGTGCCAAGGACCTAAATCCCACAAATGCGCTTCTCTTGTGACAATTTTTTTCAGAGAATGTACTTGGAAACTTTGGTACCTAATCTTCATCAGTGGTTTGGAAGTGAAGCAGAACTGGTTATCAGCTAGGTTTGTAATGCTCACTTGGCCACTAGAAATCCTGCCCTTCATGGTAACCACCTCTCCAACCTATCTGAAAGTTGAATTCGCCTGAGAATCCAAATTTTCCAACTAAGTTCTTTCAAATCCGCAATCTCTTTGTGCTTCAACATGGCGTATGCATTTCAACATTACATATATTCTACATGTGGAGGCCTGTCTATGCCAAAATGCTAGAATCTAACAGTACAACATTTGCATCCATAGAACTTGCATATGTGCTTGCAACTTGCAGATCATTTGCATGCACATGCTTGCAACAATTGTTTTTTGCCCACACCTTTTGTTTTTTTCTACTCACACTAACACGTAACCAGCTTCGTATGTATTTTCGTAAATTATCGCAATGTCAGACCATCAAAATTGGACATTTGAAATATTAACATACTGCACTTCTGCAGCTCAATTTTTCCACCTGCTTTGGTACATTGATCGTCAATTCTATGCAATTTGCATGTGTTTGGGTCATCAAATGCTTGCTCTAAGATTAACAAGGACAGCCAAACTCTTTATTGTTGCCTGTTGTATGAGTAGCTTGATGCCAATTTAATGATTTGATCATGGGGATGTTTGCTGCATTAAGGATGGGCTGGTTGGCTTACCTGTGATATTCCTCTCTTGTTGCTCATATTATCTTTTGTCTATGATCCTCTGGTAACCTAACTTCAACATCCTGATTGTCATGAGCCAACAACCCAGCACCCCCAATCCCAAGCAAGTTTGAATCAAGGCTGCTAGTCTTCTTCTGTTTGGGACTTGCAAAAGAATTCCTCCCCAGAATCAATTGGTTCAAAGCTCTGGGTATGATAGATGCGGGGTTGTTTCCAGACTTGATCATCAATCTTTAGCTTGATGCCAATTTAATGATTTGATCATGGGGATGTTGGCTTCCCTGTGATATTCCTCGCTTGTTGTTGCTCATATCTTTTGTCTATGATCCTCTGGTGACCTAACTTCAACAACATCCTTATTGTCATGAGCCAACAATCCAGGACCCCCAATCCCAAGCGAGAGTTTGAATCATGTACCCAACATCTCAAAGGCTGCTGACATTGAAATCCTTTTACTGAGTGAGGAGAGCTATCATGACCACCTTTTGTTCATTGTCATTCAAATCTTTGTACCACTGTGTTGTGAACTCTCTTTTTTGGACATGACCTCAATGCAGCACACCTGCACCATGGCTAAATTGACTTGTGAATTATAATTGACTTATGATTATTGTGTGGATCGCAAATGCATACACTGGGATCTGCAGGCTGTAGCTGGGCCTCAAAGGACACTTTATCCCTAATTGATTGCAGCACCAAATGAGAGTGGACTGTGAAGCAGCATCTTTCTTTTTTTCAAAAATTTGTAAGTTGCTGGATTGGCTCTGCTCAGCTAGGTAGAATCTATAATATGTCTATTTGTCAAATTTCAGAGTTGAACAATTTGGCTAATAAGATTTCACATGGTCATGTGATTGGCTATCATGGTTAATATGAGGGCAAACTTTTGATCAAGTCTGGAAACAACCCCACATCTCCAATACCCACAGCTTTGTACCAATTGATTCTGGGGAGGAATTCTTTTGCAAGTCCCAAACAGAAGAAATCTACTAGCAGCCTCGATTCCATTCATGGGAGTATTTGCACCAAGATAACTATTCCTCTACAATACAATTAGGATTGTGAGGAACCTGAACAATCTGATATTGTAGGATGGGCACATTTGTCGAATCTGTGCATCTGTGCAATTGAAAAACAGATTCAACAAATATCCATCTTACAACATCAGATTGTTCCGGTTCCTCAAGGTCCTCCTAAGTGTGCAAATCGCTTACTCTACAGTTATGCCCTAAACCCTAAACCCATAAGCAACCTATGAACGGCCAGAGTGAACCAGCACCCACCAGCATACCATCCAAGATGGAGGATATGTGGACAGCAAATGCTTTTTCATTGTATTCCTGTCACACACTTAACCATGGTCTAACTATCCACACACATCTACCTACCTACCCACCTACCTACCTACCTACCTACCTCCTAGTCACCAGTTGCCCCACCCACTTACCTATGTACATGGGGATCACTTACATTCCCTACCTACTAACCTACAATAAGTGGATCCTACGTACCTACACCTATAATAAGCATCCATCCACTTACATAGGCGGTTCGTTGTTAGTAGTGTGAGGGAAGTAGGAGGGTTTACAGGATAGGTAACCAACTCAGTTGTGGATGAACTACAACTGAATTGTAACAGGTTTCTAACGGATGAGGATGCACTCATGGGTCACATAATAGAGTGAACCAGCACCCACCAGTACTACATCATCCACTGGGATGTGGGTTATGACTCAGTCGTGGATGAACCTAAACAGAGATTTACTATCTGGTTTCACCTTGGTAACCCAGTCTGTAAGAAGTAGGTCCATATATAGGTAGATAGGTAGGTAGGTAAGAAAATAGGTGATTACTAAGTATGTAGATGGTTTATAGTATATACATAGGTTAAGGGTGTTTTTTTTTCTTTTAAAAATTTAATAAAAAAATTTATTTTAAATTATTTATTTATTTATTTATTTACTATAAATTTAATTTAATAATTTTTTAATAACTGCAACAGGGTTGTTAGTAGATAGGTAATAAAAAAAAAAAGTAACTGAGCTGACCACAACAGAAAACTGAGCTAGAGAACTGGAATTGAACAGAAAACTGTTTACGGATCGCTTCCATCCATCATTGGTGCACTGGTGGGGGGTGCTGGTTCACTCTGGCCACTAAGGTGGCATGTTCGCAACTCTGTTGTGGTTCATCCACAACTGAGCCATATTGGGTTTCCAATGGATGGATGGTGTACGTCACATAATCCGTTGGCGTGCCAAGTAGCACCTAGCAACCTACAAAATGACAAATTAAATTTGAAGGGAGGAAACATGATTGTGATGAGAGAGAATTGTGATGATGCTGACAGGGAAAAAAAATCAAAATCAAAACATACCGATACCCATCAGAAAATTGACATGTGGCATATACGGGATTGATCTACTCATCATCAAACAAAACCCTAAACCCTACCAAGCCAGACCGATGTGTGTACAGTATGATCGCCATGTAAACCGTGGACTGCTTACATTGGAGTTGCTACTAAGCACATGGTGGATAACCCACATGGTGGAGCAACTCCAATGTTCAAAGTTCATGCTGCTTACAACCAAGGACTTTCATAAGCAGAGGAAATTGTTTGATTATTTTTTTAATGAATTTCTTCATGGATATTAAGTGGACGGATTAATCATCATTGCCACACACAAAAATAAATAAATAAATAAATTTTAATTTAATTTAAAATAATTTAAATCAAAATCACCATCATATCAAGCCAAAAATTTCAAGATTACCACTTTATTGCTGAACTTGACTTTGAAAAATAAAATAATTATTCAGCACCACATATGATAATACAAGATGTCAAACTACTAAGGCAAAAATACCAATGTGGGAGGGTATACTTGGGTAGAAAACCCTAGTATATAGATTGCTATTGGTCCTAAGGGACGGATTAGATTGGAATGACCTCAAGCAATACCAACATCATACCCGTACTTGTCTGGAAGGGGACATGAATGAGGTAATAAAAGTCTTGTACCAATACCTATTTTGTTAGGAACCTGAGGTGTTACTAGTTTCTTACCAAGGTTCTACTAATATCAATATCAAGTATAATGCATGCTTTATACCAGCCAAGAATCAGCCTTGAACAAATACCAAGACTAAGAAGGGTGGTATGAAAGTTTAAAAGAAGATCCTATACTAGTATGAAGAGCTAGTATGAAAATTTGAAAATATATTCAATACTAATAAATAACAATCGGTTAAATGAAGATCCTATACTAGTATGAAGAGCTAGTATGAAAATTTGAAAATATATTCAATACTAATAAATAACAATCGGTTAAATGAAGATCCTATACTAGTATGAAGAGCTAATATGAAAATTTGAAAAT
>Ga0116227_10004288_pt1 | contig 30999 bp, 35 predicted proteins | sample S1TSphgellanicum_FD_89693 | JGI IMG/M metagenome (GOLD analysis project Ga0116227, IMG submission 89693) | Host-associated microbial communities from peat moss isolated from Minnesota, USA - S1T2_Fb - Sphagnum magellanicum MG | ecosystem: Host-associated > Plants > Peat moss > Unclassified... | reverse complement strand
GAGGCAGGCAAGAACGAAACTCGCTGACATTGGCTAGATCCGGCAAAACATGTAGGTCGTCGCATGTTTTGCCTTTCCGTCCGGGTCCCACGCAAAGTCAGGGATGACGCCGGCGGTCGCGAACCCCACGGATTCATAGAGTGGCTCGGCGACGTCGCCTGTCCGCGTGTCGAGCGTGACCAGCGTCTTTCCGAGCGCGCGGGCGCGGTCGAGGGCGCTGGTCATCAGGGAGCGACCCACGCCAAGCCGTCTGGCGCGCGGATGGACGATCATCTTCGCGATCTCGCAGCGGTGGGGTTGATTGGGAGGCATGGCCGTCAGGAGCTGCACGGTTCCAATGAGGTCTCCATCCCGCTCGGCGCCGAAGAGAACTCTTCGCCCAGCCAAAACCTCTGGCCGGACGTCCCGCAACCAGAATTGAGCGGCATCATCATAGGATAATGGCGACATAAAGCTGACGGCTGCACCTGAGGACACGCTGTCGGCAAGAATGCGGGAGAGATCCTTTACTCGAAGCTCAATCGCGTGACTGTCAAGTTCAGTCACAGGCATCTCCTGCATAGAATCCTCCTTACGTGATTGCGATGACGTATCGGGCGGGTTCATGACGTCTTTCGAAGCATGACGTCCCTAGAAACCTGTAGTGTAGGCAATCGCCCGACTTCAGCTTGTAGCGAATACCGCCGACACTCAGCCAGAGTTCGCCCAACAGGAGCACCAAATGGTGTTCATGCGAGGTAATCGCGGGTCGTTCGTATGCGATCCTCTGGTTGGAGCCGATCGTGTACTCGATCAGTTCGAGCCGCAGCCGCATGTTCGGCGGGGATACGGTTCGCCGTGAATAGTCATTTCCTGATCAGTCCAGACATTTTGCTCGTCGTGGCGAACAAGCGGCAAAAATCCTTGCTCCACGGGCGCGAGCAGTTGCGAAATCGGCAACGCCAGCACCGCGGCCAGACGCCCCAACGTTTCGGCTGCCGGGCTTACCTCGCCATTCTCACTACGTGACAGCGTAGCGCGACTTACACCGCTTTCGCCGGCGAGATCCTGCAACGCCTGCCCGCGATCCACGCGAAGCTTGCACAGATGATCGGGGAGCGCTTGGTATTGGTTCGATTGAGATTCGTCCATATATGAGAATATGTCCCATATATGGACGGAACGCAAGCGTGTTTGGCTCACGGCGCTTGTATTTCGCGCCGCTCCAAGGCTGCTGGGATGACCGAGTCAGTCCGTGGCGGCTGCCTGTTGTGAGACGGCGGCGTCCATCGCGGCGTTCAGATCATGCTCCGCTTAACAAGCGGCTGAACCGCGCTGGGCATCTCTACAGGGCATGAGCTGAGGATGGCTCAGCAGGGTCTCAGCCATGAAGCCCACAAAGGCCGCGAGCTTGGGCGAGGGATGCCGGCTGGCGGGCCAGAGGATATGAAAAGCGCCGAAATCGCGCATCTGATCTTCCAGCACGCTTACCAGTATTCCGCTTTCGAGCTGTCGGCGGATGGCGAACAGCGGCAGGCAGGCCAGCCCGAAGCCTGCCTCGGCCACCTTCGGCGGCGCGGCCACCTTGTTCCAGTCCGCCCTCGCCAACCAAGCCGGCGACGCGAGCGATGTGGCTCCGTCGATCCTGGTCACGGTCTGGAACCTCGCCATCGCCATGGGGGGCTGAACGTCCGTCCGGTTTTGCCTACTGGGAGGCCTTTTCTTGAGTTCCGACCGATCCAGAAATCTCTTGTGAGATGCCCATATATGGAAGTAAGTCCCGTATATGGGATACGACATAATGGACCAGAACGAGCTGCTTGCCGATCACCTGCGGGGATTGCGCGCAGAGCGCGGGCTCACATTACAGGATCTCGCCGTCAGCAGCGGTGTTAGCCGCGCCACGCTGTCTCGCATCGAGAATGGTGATGTCAGCCCGACAGCGGAGACTTTGGGGCGTCTGGCCACTGCGTTTCGTCTGCCCATCTCGCAGTTGCTGGCGCCGTTGGAAAAGGGGTTCGCGGCGCTTGTTCGCCACGGCGAACAGAGTGTCTGGCGCGATCCAAATCACGGCTATTCAAGGCGCATTCTCTCCCCGCCCAGTGGGCAACTGACACTCGAGATGATCGAGTGCGCTATCGAGCCGCATCAGCGCATCTCCTATGATAGACCAGCGGTGGCCCATCATGAACACCATCTGGTTCTGCTGTCTGGTGCCCTTGTGCTCACCGTTGATGGTGTGCGCCACGAACTCCGCCCCGGCGACTGCCTGCGATATCGGCTGGATGGCGCTTCCTGCTTCGAAACCGGCGATCAGTCTGCCCGATATATCATCGCGCTGGCTTGATGGACTCACCCCGATGGACACCGAACTTGATCGAGCGCGCGAATGCGGCAAGACCCTCGCCACGCTGGATACCGAAATGGGCAATGCCGCAGAGCCGCTCAATGCTCCTGCCGGCTTCGAATTCGCAGGCATGATGCCGGCTATGACCGCTTCGGTCCGCAGAAAGAACGAGCGATCGGCACGACCCTGGCAGCTTTTGGTCTGCTGCTGATCTCGGCGAAGCAATGAAGGCGCAGGCTGCGAGGGCATGAAGATCAAACACGCTGTAGCAACCGGTCGGAGACCGTGCCGAATGCCAAGTCTCAGCAATTGTTTACGGCCAATGAATGGCCATCGGAGCCACCCTTGACCAATATCGCTCATCGACGTGCCGCCTTTCGCGCGCTCCACTCCTCGGGCTGTTTCTGCATCCCGAACCCATGGGATGGCCGCACCGCCATTCGCCTCGCCAAGGCGGGGTTCAGGGCCTTGGCTTCGACCAGCGCCGGTGCCTCCTGGGCATTGGGCCGGGAGGACGGTGAGATGGATGTGGACTCGGTGCTGGACCACCTGCGCTTTCTCTGCGGCGTCACCGACCTGCCAGTGAACGCCGATTTCGAGGCCGGCTTTGCCGCCACGGCCGACGGCGTTGCCGCCAATGTCGCGCGCTGCATCGAAACCGGGGTGGCTGGCCTATCCATCGAGGACGCCCATGCCAGCCGATTCTATCCGCTGGATGTGGCGTTGGAACGCATCCGGGCCGCCCGCATCGCCATCGACCGGTCGGGCCAGGACGTGATTCTGGTCGGTCGTTGCGAGGCCTATCTGATGGAGACACTCGACCTTGATGAAGTGATCCGTCGGTTGAAGGCCTATGGCGATGCTGGCGCCGATTGTCTCTACGCTCCGGGTCTGCGCACCCTGGAATCTGTCGCACGCGTGGTCGATGCCACGGACAAACCGGTCAACGCCAACCTCACCGCCACGGGCCTCTCGGTCTCCGACATGGCGGGCGTCGGCGTCCGCCGCGTCAGCGTCGGCGCGGCGCTTGCCGCCGCAACCTACAAAGCCTTCGACGGGTTTGTCGACCAGCTGAGCGTCGAAGGGCGGCTGCCGTAGAGAGGCTGGTCAAGCTTGAACGCCCCAGCGGCATTCGGCCGGCCGGAGGACCGACTCGTCGGTCCTTGCTGCTGACGCAGGTATCGCCTTGTAGACGACGTGCAGCGGCCGCAGACGCACCATCCCTTATCATCATGCGTAAGGAAACCTGCTGAATATGTCGTGATGCTTCTGCTAGTGACGCCGGTCCTCAAAAAAGCCTTAGATTTTTCTGGAAGACTTTTGCACGAGCAGACTTGTGTCAACCGCCTTTGAGTTGAACTTTCCCGCCGCCATGATTGTGCTGACGCAGTCCGCACTCGCGGTATCCAGACCCGTCATGCAGTGCCATTCGGCAAAATAGCGCACCCGTCCCGAACGCACTTGCGGAAAGTTCGCATTCGGGATATGTTCCCATATATGGGATATTTTATGATGGTTTATCGTAGCGCATTGGCTGGCCGTCGTCTCCGACGGTGTTGTGGTCATGATGCAAACCTCATGACGTGCCTGCCACAAGGCCCGCGTCGGCATGAAGGACTCGCACCGATCGGAATATCCATATCGCGGGCTTTCATGGCGGTCTGGTGCTCACATCCACTCCGGGTTCGTCCGGTCCGATGATCATAAACACACGTTCAAACAGGTGTGACTGATCAGAAAAGCGTGATCACCGATCTGATAACCTTAGATACTGAGGTGTCATCGATGCAACCCCGATTTCTGACGTTCAATGAAAGAGGTTTACTTGTGATTACCGTACAGTCGCGTTGCTTCAATGACGCTTAATCCCACGACTTCTGGCCCACTGATCATCCAGAGGGAAGACCCTGCGCAACCTGATGTCATTGTGATGTTGCGACATGGGGAGGCTGAGTCGGCCAGACTCTACCCGGCCGATAGTAATCACCACCTCGGGCTTGAGGGCCTGAGACAACCCGAGGTCTGTTTCCTCGTCGCGCGTGATGTCAACGGGAACGCTCTTGGAACCGGCGCCGTGGTTTTACGGGGCGATTGGGCTGAGATTAAGCGGATGTGGGTAGAGGAGAGCGCGCGAGGCCAGGGGATATCGCCCAAGATCCTGGATGCGCTGATCACAGCGGCGCGTGGCGTAAGCGTCGAGGTGATCCGTCTGGAGACCGGTGTCGAGAGTCACGCAGCATTGGCTTTGTACGAAAAGGCGGGCTTTGAACGCCGGGGGCCGTTTGCTGATTATCGTTCCGACCCATTGAGCGTGTTTATGGAAAGATGGCTCTGATCATTCGAACAAATAACTATCTTTCAACACCACCTGCGTTCTGTCCATATATCGGAGGATATCACAAATATGGAATGTCCTCAATTGAACCAGGCCAACATCGGTCAACCCTGCCATCCGTCCTCGCCTCCGCTCCCTCTCCGTTCTTGGCTAGGGTCGGGCAACGGGCTTGGTCCAATCTGTTGAGACGACCGGGGCGAGCCAGTGAACGACCGAGCCCTGGTGAACAGCCTGGATGCTGACATAGATGAAGACGCTCCGGGGAGATGCGCCGTGCCAGTGCCGCTCGTCGGGAGCAAACCATACGCAATCACCCGGCCGGATTTCTTCCACCTTCCCGCCCTTTCGCTGCACCAGCCCCACGCCGGAGATGGCGTAGAGCACCTGACCGCGTGGATGGCTGTGCCAGTGACTGATGCTGCCAGGTGCGAAGGTAGCGCGGATAACGGTGTTATCGCCCTCCCCTGTGCTGGAAAGAAGCGTCTCGGCCCAGAAATTGCCGCTCGCGACACCGTCAGGACCTCGCGTTATCGCCGTGCCCGCACGATGAATCGTCATTTCCGAAGGAAAGCCAGCGTCACTCATGCCGTTGCTCCCGGGCCAGAGACGCCAGCGCCAGAGGCCGGCGCGCCACAACCGAACGACCATTCGTCCGTCTGTGTCGTGTTGATAATGACCATGACATCTTCCGGCCGTACGCCCGGTCCCTCGGCGAGCAACGCGACCAGACGCTGATAGAACGCCGCCTTGACCGCCGCACTCCGCGGACGGCCGGCGATGATGGCGAACAAAACAAAATCGTCCGAGCGCGGACCGACGAGATAGTGGCGGTCGAATACAAGCTCGCCCGGTTCATGTTGATGAATAGCCTGGAAACGATCACCCGGTGGCACGTCGAACGCGTCGACCAGAGCCTTGTGCAGATTATCGGAGAGGCTGCGGAGATAGTCGGGTGACTTGCCCTTTAATAGGGAGACGCGGGTAAACGGCATCGGATCGGCTCCATCGCTTGCCAGTGGTGAGCTGTTCTTGACGGCCACAACATGCCCGCGCAAATTCGTACGGAAAATAGGGAAATTCAGGACAAACAGTCCCGTATATGTGGATGGTTATGATGCGGCGGATTACCTTCGATCTCGATGTGCTGCGCAGCTTCGCCACTGGCATGGAGCTGGGCAGTTTCGCTAAGGCCGCCGACCGGCTCAGCCGCTCCACTTCAGCCGTGAGCGCACAGATCAAGAAGCTGGAAGACCAGGCAGGTACCGCGATCTTCCGGAAAGTCGGGCGCGGGCTGGCGCTGACCGAGGCAGGGGAAACGATGCTGTCTTATGCACGCCGTCTGCTCGACCTTAACGACGAAGCTGTAATCGCCGTACACGGTGCGGCGGTCGAAGGCGCGCTCAGGATCGGCATGCAGGAGGATTTCGGCGAAGTCCTACTAACGAAGGTGCTCGGCCGCTTTGCGCGGGCGCATCCCAAGATACGGATCGAGGTGCGGGTTGCGCGTAATGGGGAATTGCTGAGCCGGGTGGTCAAGGGACTGCTCGATGTTGCGATTGCCTGGGATGATGGTGCCATCGTTCCGCACAAGACCGAAATCGCGAGGCTTCCTGTGCGCTGGATCGGGCCAAGCAACGGTTCGGCATGGCGCCCGTCCGAGGATGATCCATTGCCGTTGATCTCGTTTGACGATGCGTGCTGGTTTCGCAGTCTTGGAACGGAAGCACTGGACCGCGCCAACCGCCCTTGGCGGATCGCGCTAACTAGTCCGAACCTTTCGGGCATCTGGGCCGGCGTCTCGGCCGGACTCGGGCTGACGATCAGAACTCGGCTCGGGTTGTCGTCGGCGGTGCGAACGCTCGATGAGGCAGAGCATGGGCTGCCGGCGCTACAGGCGATTGGGCTCGCGATCTACCGGAAAGAGGCCGAACTCGATCCGGCCGCCGAACGGTTAGCCGCAATTGTCACGGACGAAGTGCGAGCGATGCTGTAGTTCCGCTTAGGGTCATTCGCGTCGTTTTTTCCATGTCAGCGGCATGTCCGCTATTTGCTGCACGATCTGGCGATCGCGCGGCCCAACCAGGTCTGGTGCTCCGACATCACCTACATCACGATGCAGCGAGGTTTCCTGTATTTGGTGGCGATCATGGAGTGGCACAGCCGCCGGGTGCTGTCGTGGCGGCTGTCGAACACGATGGATGTGGCGTGCTGCACGGAGGCGCTGCAGGAGGCGTTGGCCCGGCATGGCAGGGCCGAGAGCTTCAACACCGACCAGGGTGGCCAATTCACCAGCCTGTCGTTCACCCAGATGCTGACGGACGCGAACGTGCGGATCGGCATGGATGCGGTTTGCCGGGCTGCGTTAGCGAGCAACGCCGGAGGATGTCGATCATCGCGCCGCCCGCAGCCTCGATTGTGCGATGTTCCAGCGCTCTGCGGGTGGCGAATGGATTGAACGCCATCAAGACTTGCTCGTCACCGGTCCGGCCGGAACTGGCAAGACGTGGTTATCCCGCGCGCCTGGTCACCGCGCCCGCCGCGACAACCGATCTGTGCTGTATCAGCGTGTGCCGCGGCTGCTGGAGTCACTCGCCCTGGCCCGTGGCGATGGATGATACGCCCGCATGCTCAAGAATTTGGCCCGCGTCCACCTGCTCATCCTGGATGACTGGGCGATTTCACCGCTCAATGCCGAGCAGCGCCGCGATCTGATGGAGATCGTCGATGACCGGCATGACAGGGCATCAACGATTATCACCAGCCAGGTCCCCGTGGAGCATTGGCACGAGCATATCGGCAAGGCGACGAAGGCGGCCTGACGGCTGCGCCTACCGGCACCGGCGAACGCCTGAATAGAATCGAGCGCGCATCGCCCGGCGCACTTATCTGCCGTTTGCCCAGTCCGGCGGCCAGCTCCTGTTCGACCTGGTCAGCCACCTCTACGAACAGACCTCGGTGATCGTCACCACCAACCTGGCCTTTGGCGAGTGGCCCAGTGTGTTTGGCGACGCCAAGATGACCACGGCGCTGCTCGACCGCCTGACGCATCACTGTGAGATCGTCGAGACCGGCACCGAAACCTGGCGGTTCACGAACCGAGCCTGATCGTGTATCCCGGCTTGCGCCGGTAAACCACAGGCACCTCCCACGCGCCGATACGTCAGCATCTGGTCGGGCACTCCGCGGCGCGAGGGTCCCTCCTATGGTAACCGGCACAAGCCTAACCAAAAGGGGGTCCCGATTGTTCGCCGATAGACGTTTCCGTTTCCAGGCCGTTTGACAGCCACGGCCAACGTCGGCAGAGCCAGCCAGATTACTGCGGTGGCGGCGACGATGACCCGGCGGCAGCCGAACCGACTGCACACGAACCCCGCCAGCGGCATCGCGACCATCGATTCTCCGCCCAGGCACAGAAGCAGCAGACCACGCGCACCTTCTAAGAGGGCGGCGCGCGTCTGAACGAAGGGCACCTGCGGCGCCCAGGCAGCCATGCCGAAGCCCGCAATGAAGAAGGCGATCCGGGTGGGTGTCTGCGCTTGCCGACCACTCCGGCCGGAGGTGAAAGCCAGACTTTTTCGGAGGTGATCAACCTTATACGGTCCTTCTTTGAGAGCGCAGTCATTCCAGCGCACCCTCGTCGGCCAAGCTGCCCACATGAACGACGCCGTCGATATCGCTGAGGCGCGCGATTAGATGAGACACCGGCCGCTTCCCCTTAACCTGCATGCTCAGCGAGACGACGCCTTTTCTGGGACCCTCCGTCTCGGTGCCTTCAAAGTCGGCGAGATCCTGGACCTCCTCCCCGCTCTCTGCGACCGCGCCGCTTCGGTCTACGTCGACGTGGTCGATCGCAAACCGGAGTTGCGTGCAGGCCACCAAAATATCACGGAGCAGTCCCCGACCGTTCTGGTAGGAGATCCGCAGGCGCGTGGCGGTCCGCTTTTCCCGAGGCAGGTATTCGACGAGCCGGGGGAACACAAGCATGACGATGAAGTGGATGACCATCGTCGCAACCGCCAGGATGGGCAATCCGGCGCCGCATGCCATCCCTAGGGCTGCCGTCAGCCAGACTGAGGCCGCGGTCGTCAGCCCCCGGACGATGTCGCGCCGCATGAAGATAACGCCGCCGCCGATGAAGCCGATGCCGGATACGACCTGGGCGGCGACCCGGGACGGATCCAGCACGACCTTGCCGCTGACCAGGACGTCCATGAACCCATACTTGGAGATCAGCATGAATAGCGCCGCCGACACGCCGACCAACGTGTAGGTCCGCAACCCGGCACTTTTCTGTCGTATCTCTCGCTCCAAGCCGACGAGGGCCGACAGAAAGAAGGCCAGGAGCAATTCCTCCAGTTGGAGCCAGCCCTGGCCAGTCATGTCGAACAATCCTAGCACGCGTTCCTCCCTCGTGGAGGGACAAGCCTACAAGCTAGGGACCAGATGTCACATCAGGATGGATGCCTTAACTGGGCCTATGGGATTTTGGACGTTCCCAATTCGACACTCTTGAGCAACCTCCTCAGGGGGCCCCTTGGACCGTCAGCGAGATTTGAAGCTCCTTCCCGTTTCTCCAGCTCTACCCATACCTCTTCCGGGCGTATGCCAGCTTCTACCCACATCACGAGCAGGTGGTAAAGAACATCTGCACTTTCGCCGATCGCGGCCACCCTGTTGCCCGCCACGACCTCGATGAGACACTCGACTGCCTCCTCCCCGAACTTCTGGGCAACCTTTGCGACCCCGCGACCCAGCAGTCGAGCCGAATGGCTGACCAGCGGGTCGGCAGTTCGCCGAAGCTCGATGATGGACCAGAGACGATTGAGAACATCAGGATCAGCCCGGACGCTCAGGGCCTGCGCTTGCGCCTTCGGCGATTGCGCGCGCTTCAACTGCTTTTCAGGGTCGAACTTAATTTTGGCGCCGATCGGGAGCGTCTTGGCGGCCCGGCGCTTCCTGACGCCTTTGCTGGGTACTTTGGCCGTTGCAAGTGTAGTAGTTGCCAGGGCAACGGCTTTCGCAACTGCGCGCTTCTTAGCACCTTTGCCGGGGGAGGCGACCGGGTCCGGGGTATATTCGGCCTTCGCAGCCAGGCGCTTCCTGGCACCTTTACCGGGCAAATGGGCCAACTTGGAGGCGATCTTCGGCTTGACGGCTTTAGCCAATGGCGACTCCATGGTTCGATGTGCGATGGCAGATTGGCATTCTCGAAGCTAGTGCCAATTGCCCGCAACAGCACCGCCCAGACTCTGACGAATTGTAGGTTTTACCGCTTTTTTACCAACGCGACGGCCACGAATCCTGACCCACCGACGCAAGCCCTCGGGCGAGCACTTCTCAGCCGCCCCCGCGGTAGATGTAGAACGCCGGGCAGTTGTGTGAGATTTAATAACCCGATAGGGCGAATTAACTCGTTTGTCGCCGTTTGGAGAACCTCCCATAGTTGTTCGCTATCAGCGAGGTAATTAGATGTCCCATGACCCCCAAGGGCGAGCGCCTGATCGGTTTGCGTCAGCTTCTGACGACGGCGGCGTTGCAAGGGTGGGGCGAGGCCGGGGCCGTGACCGAAACCGCGCATCGAACACCGCTTCCGGTCGGCTGGATCTTCTGGTCTGCGCTCATCCTGCTTCCAGCCGTGGTGGTGTGCTTTCTCGTGCACTGAACGATCGGGGCTACTCACTGGAGCGGCCGGGAACCCGAATGAACAGGCGTGACGGGGGTGGGTGTTCTCGGAGTTCAACAAGCGGCCGGGGGTGGGTCCAGCTTATGCCTCCGCTGCTCGAATGAGCCGCCAGCAACCCGCCGTTCTCAGCCCACATCAAATCGTACTAAGGGAAGGTTCGCTCAATGGATACCATCCAACAGGCGCCGCTCATTCTGATAACGGGTGGAAGCCGTGGCGTGGGCGCGGCAACCGCACGGCTTGCTGCCGAACGCGGTTACGATGTCGCGATCAGCTTCGTCTCCAACGAGTCCGCCGCCCATGCGGTGGCGGCGGATGTGGAAGCCGCTGGGCGCCGGGCTTTACCCGTGCGCGCAGATAGCGCGGATCCAGAGCAGGTCGCTCAGCTCTTCGCTGCGATCGACCGGACGTTCGGCAGGATCGATGTGCTGGTGAACAACGCCGGTATGCTTGCGAAGCAGTCCCGACTGGAGAATCTCGGCTTCGAGCGGATGCAGCGAATTTTTTGCGGTCAACGCAATCGGCCCGATCCTCGGGTGGAGTGAAATTCTATCTTGGTGACCAGCAATAATAGCAGAGTATTCTAGTCGATCAACAACGCAAGGGGCTCCCATCTTTTCGGTACGGACGCTGTTGCCGTCGCGTGAACCGATTTGCATGATGCCGCTCTCAACCAAAAGGGAAGATGATGCGGTCAAACCTGACACGGCGCTCGGCAGCACTTGGTGCAAGCGCGTTCCTGCTGCCGCGCCTGGGCCGAACCGCGAGCTCGACCGTCCGCATTGGCTACCAGAAAAACGGCGCCCTCGTTCTGGTTAGGAAACAGGATCGGCTCAGGCGGCTGAATGTCGCCGCCGAGTGGGTGGAATTCAATTCGGGACCGCCCATGCTGGAAGCCTTGGCTGCGGGCGCCGTCGATTTCGGCGCCGTCGGCGATACGCCGCCGATCTTCGCGCAGGCCGCCGGGGCGGCGCTGCTTTATGTTGGCGGTCAGCCGATCACCGGGGCCAACGAAGCGATCCTCGTCACGAAAGACAGCCCTATCCAGTCCGTGAGCGACCTGCGCGGCCGAAGGCTGGCTTTCACCAAAGGGTCGAGCGCCCATGCCATGGTGGTCAATATCCTGGCCGCCGCTGGCATGAAGCCCTCCGAGATCCAGCCCGTCTACCTACAGCCGCCGGACGCAGGCGCAGCGTTCCGCACGGGCGCAGTCGATGCCTGGGGCATTTGGGACCCGTTCTACGCGATCGCCCAAATGGAGCCGACGACACGCGTGCTGACGACCGCCGAAAATGCGGCCCCGAGCAATTCGTTTTTCATGGCCAATCGGCGTTTCGTGGAGCAACAGCCCGAAACGGTCTCGTCCCTGCTCAGCGCGATTAACGAGGCCGCGCGCTGGGCACGCACCAATCCAGAGGAGCTCGCCCAAACGCTCGCCGCTGTCACCGGCGTTCCCTTGGCGGCACAGCGTGTTGCCGCTCAGCGTGGTGTCTACGCCGTGCAGCCGATCAACGACGCCATCATCAAGCGGCAACAAGCAATTGCCGATCTGTTTACGGCGTTGCGGATCATACCGGCAAAATTGGATATCCGGGCGATCGTTTGGATGCCACCCGGCCGTAACGCGGGGGCCCTCTAAGCGCCGCAGGATTCTAGATGGTGTAGTCGAATCCGCTGTAAGACAATTCTTGCAGCCGTTCGGTGCTGGGCCGGGCGATTTCGTTCGGCGTCGCAGCCCGAACGATCCGGGCCGGGACGCCCGCCACCGTCGCACCGGGCGGCACGGCGCCTAGCACGACGGAGCCCGCCGCGATGCGGGCATTCTCGCCAATTTCGATGTTTCCCAAAATCTTGGCGCCGGCGCCAATCATCACCCCGCGGCGAATCTTGGGGTGGCGGTCCCCGGCATCCTTTCCCGTGCCGCCGAGGGTGACGTCTTGTAGCAACGAGACGTCGTCGCCGATCACCGCCGTCTCGCCGACGACCAGCCCCGTCGCATGGTCGAGAAAAATCCCACGCCCGATCCGCGCCGCGGGATGGATGTCCGTCTGAAACACTTCCGACGCCCGGCTTTGAAGGTAATAGGCGAAATCCCGCTCGCCGACATTCCAGAGCCAATGCGTCAGCCGGTGCGCCTGGAGCGTATGGAACCCTTTGAAATACAGGAACGGCTCGATCAGCCGCTCGCAGGCCGGATCCCGGTCGAAGACCGCCACCATATCCGCCTGCAGGCCCAGGCCGATCTCTGGCATGGCTGCCGCGGCGCGGTGAAACGCTTGCACGATCAAGGGCTGCGCGATCACGTCATTCTTCAGCCGCCCGGCGATGCGATGAAACATCGCCGCCTCGAAACTCGGTTGATTGATGATGGAATCGAGGAACAGCGCGGCCAGCATGGGTGAGCTCACCAGCGCCTCCTGGGCTTCCAACTGCAATTGGCGCCAGAGCGCTTGGCTAAAATCAGGCCCCTGAAACATCCCCATGAGCTCGTTCAGGCGGGATTGCAGACCCATTGCAAAATCCTTTGTCTGTTATTGGGTATTAACTCTCATCCCTGCAGCAGCGGCAGCAATTGGCTGCCCTGCCGCTTGATCTCGGACAAATACGGCGTGTCGGACAGCACGAAATGCGTGATCCCGAGGTCCTGATACTTGCGGAGCGACCGGGCGACATCGACAGCAGAGCCCACCAGCCAGGTGGTCCCAGCACCACCGCCGCCAAACTTGCCGGGCACTGTATAGAGATTATCGTCGAGCACATCGCCCCTTGCGTTCAGATCGAGCAACCGCTGCTGCCCCACCGCCACCGCGTGCGTGTGGTCGTTCCAATTGATGCCATTGCTCTTGGCCATTTCGGCGACCTTCGCCTCCGCATCCGCCCAGGCCTGTTCGTTCGTATCACGGACCAGCGTGGTCACTCGCAGCCCGAATTCCAACGGCGGAAGATCGCGGTCCAGGTCCCGGCTCAGCGTCTTTAGCCGGGCAATCCGCTCCTGGACCTCACCCAGCGGCTCGCCCCAGAAGAGTTGGATATCCGCCTCGGTCGCGGATACATGCTCAGCTGCTGCCGAGGCGCCCCCGAAATACAGTCTCGGGTGCCGGCGCTCTCCGCGGAACGGGATACGGGGCATGGCGGTCGATTGGTCCACCTGGAAATAAGCGCCGGCGAAGGTGACGTCCTCTTCGGTCCATAATCTACGGACCAGGCGCATGAACTCCTTGGTTCGGCCGTAGCGGCGGGGCTGATTACCCTCCTGGTCGCCGTAGGCGGCAAAATCGTCCTTGCCAGACACCACGTTGATCCGGACCCGGCCGCCGGCCAGGTTGTCAAGCGTAGCGGCGGCCGACGCGAATTGTGCCGGTTGCCAGTACCCTGGACGGATTGCAATGAGCGGTTCGAAGCGCGTGGTCCGGGCAATGAGCGCCGCTGCAATTGTGAACGTGTCTGGCCGGCCCCAGCCAGTGCCGATCAGCGCCCCCTTCCATCCATAGTCCTCGAGTGTCGTCGCGTTGCGGGTCAGCGCCTCTAGGCTGTTATGGTCTTCAGCGGCAGAGTCGCCGCGGTGACCGGGTTTGACCTGGTTGGGGATGTACCAAAGGAATTCGAGACTATTGCTCATACGTTAGAGCCTATCGTTGCGTGACGGATATTGTGCCGCGTCCAATTTCGGAGCCTAGCCGCCGCCCAGCAATCGTACCGCTTCCTCGGCGGCACGATCGATCCGGGTGGTCAGCGCCGGGTTCGCCAGCGCCCCGTCGGTAAAGTCCAAATCCGAGGCGTATAGCCCCGTTGGCGCGGTAAACATTTTGAAGAAGCCCATAAGCGGCCGCATCTGATGCTCGATCATAAGGCTGTGCAAAGGACTGCCGCCGGTTGCGGCCAGGACGGCAACCTTACCCGCAAGCGCCTGGCGCTGCACGAGGTCGAATAGATGTTTCAGCGCACCCGTATAGCTTGCGCGATAGACGGACGTGCCGACGAGCAGCAAATCCGCATTCTCCACCGTCTCGATCAGGCGCAGCCCCTCCGGCGCGAGCGCGTCCCGCGACAACGCGGAGAAAATGGCAGGCGCATCATGCGCAAGATGGATGCTTTGGACGTCCCCCGCGATATGTTTCGCAATCGCGGCGTGGATCGCATCCAGCAGCAACCCAGTCCGTGACGGCGTGCGCAGACTTCCATTCACGATTACGATTTTAAGCGTCATGTCGGTCTCCGCCTACCAGCGCGCCATGATCCTACTGGGCGGCCAAGCCCAGGACATCGCCCCGTTTGACGCGCCAAGCAAGCCGAGCCGGCGCCGATCGGACAGATGGGCGCATTATGCTCTCAGCGTCGGCTCTCGCGGAATATTCCACCCGAAAACGCGGATACTTCGTATTTCTCTCCTATTTACCGAGGCCGTGGGACCGCATCTATATATTGCATGTCCTTGGAGTCATGAGCCCAGCAATGTATTTCTTCGACCCATGGTTCGGCGTCGTGTTCCCGCAAAACGGCGTGGACATGCAGACCCCCGAGCCAACGCCCGCAATGCCGCCCCGCGCGAACCGGTCCGTGGGCCTGGTCTGTGCCGGCATTGCCGTGCTGATCAGCGCCATCGGCGCCTGTATTCTCAACGCCTGACGCACGGCGCCGCCTCATCCGGCGCGCCGCATTAATCCCAGTATTTCAGTTCGCTTGTTGAGGATCAAACCATTGGTCGTGGTCAAACATCGCCTGTCGCGCGCTCATCTGCCTGTCGCTTTCACCCTGGGTCTCGGACTGCTCGTGGCATTCGGCGGCCCGCGCGATGCTGCCGCAGGCAAGCCCGTCCACGGCGGGACGCTCACCGCTATCATCCAGCCGGAGCCGGTCATACTCACCGCGGCACTCAATACAGCCGCACCCACGGGCGTTGTCACCGGCAGCATCTTCGACGGATTGGTCGACTACGACGCCAATCTCAGCCCGGTGCCAGCGCTAGCGGAAAGTTGGGAGACCGGTGCTGATGGACGCACGCTCACCCTGCATCTGCGCCATGACGTGCTCTGGCATGACGGCGTGAAGTTCACCAGCGCAGACGTCAAATGGACCCTGGAAGAAGTCTGGAAAAAGATCCACCCGCGGAACCAGGCCATTTTTGCCAAGGTGACATCCGTGGAAGCGCCGGACGATTACACGGTGGTGCTGCATCTGTCCGAGCCGTCCGTGGCGATACTGTCCTCGCTCAACTCCAACGGCGCCCAGGTGCTGCCAAAGCACCTCTACGAAGGCACAGACTTCCTAAACAACCCCTACAACAACAAGCCCGTCGGCACGGGTCCGTTCGTGTTCAAGGAATGGAGCCGGGGCAATTACATCGTCCTCGAACGCAACCCGCATTACTGGCAGCCGGGCAAGCCCTATCTCGACCGGGTGATCTTCAAAGTCATCCCCGACGCGGCTGCCCGCGCGGCCGCCTTCGAGAAGGGCGACGTCCAATATGGCGTCTTGAGCCCGGTGCCGCTCAAGGATGCCGAGCGGCTTGGCAAGTTGCCGAGCTTGCGTGTTTTGACCGCCGGCTATGAATGGCTTTCGCCCTGGCTCTTCGCCGATTTCAACATCGACCGCCCGGCGTTGAAAGTCCAAAAGGTGCGCCAGGCCCTGGCCTTCGCGATCGACCGCAAGGCCCTGGCCAAAATCGTCTGGTTCGGCTTCGCCCAGCCAGCCGACAGCCCCATTCCCTCCGCGCTGAAGGCATTCCATGACACCAGCGGCATTGCCTATGATTTCGACCCGGCCAAGGCGGAGGCGCTGCTCGATGAAGCGGGGTTTAAGCGCCAGGCCAATGGCGAACGCTTCGCGCTGACCATCGACTACATCCCCTATGGCGACGACTACAAGCGCACCGCCGAGTTCATCAAGCAGTCGCTGAAGCGCGTCGGCGTGGAGGCAACGATTCGCTCGCAGGATACCGCTGCCTATACGCGCCGGGTCTATGGCGACCGCGATTTCGACATCGCCATCGCCTGGTTCGCCGCGTTCTCCGATCCGCAGGTCGGCGTCAGCCGCGCCTATTGGTCGGAGTCCGCCGGCAAGAACATCCCATGGACCAACGGGTCCGGCTACCACAACCCAGAGGTCGACCGGCTGATCGGACAGACCCAGGGCGAGGCCGACCCACAAAAGCGCATCGCGGAATTCAAGCAGATCCAGAAGATCACGCTAACCGATTTGCCCAGCCTTCCGCTCGAGGAACTGAAGTTCTTCACCGTCCAATCGTCCAACCTACAACACCCGAACCCAACCCACGGCGACCAGGTCTATGGCTCTTTCGCCGATTTCTGGTTCGACACAAAAACAAATTGAACCGGAGCTCCACCATGGCCAGCCTCAGCCGCCGTCACCTCCTGACCGCCAGTTCCGCTCTAGCCTTGTTCGCCCAGGCTGGGCGTCCAACTCTTGCAGCGGAGGCGCCGAAGCGCGGCGGCACGCTCAGCGTCATCCTGCAGCCGGAACCGGTGACGCTGACCCCCGCCGCCAACACGGCGCAGCCGACGCAGGTCGTCGCCGGCAATATCTTCGATGGACTGGTCTACTACGATTCGAACCTGGCCCCCCAGCCCTCCCTCGCCGAACGCTGGGAGGTCGCAGCGGACGGGCGCTCCATCACCTTCCACCTGCGCCCCGGCGTGAAATGGCATGACGGCCAGCCCTTCTCCGCCGCCGATGTCAAATGGTCGCTGGAGAATGTCTGGAAGACCATCAACCCGCGCGACAAGCCGTTATTCGAAAACGTGACCAGCGTCGCCACGCCAGATGACGCCACTGTCACTCTGACCTTATCGGCGCCCTCGCTACCGATCCTTTCCGTGCTCAACGGCGTCGGCGCCCCAATCCTGCCCAAGCACCTGTATGAGGGCACGGATGTCCTCAACAACCCGCTCAACAACAAGCCCGTCGGAACGGGGCCGTTCGTGTTCAAGGAGTGGAAGCGCGGCGAATATGTCCTACTGGAGCGGAACCCGAATTATTGGGATGCCGGCAAGCCCTATATCGACAAGCTGATCTTCCGCGTGATCCCAGACGCGGGCGCCCGCGCCGCCGCCATCGAAAAGGGCGAGATCCAATACGCGCCTTTCAACCCCGTCCCATTTCGCGACCTCGAACGGCTGGCCGCCCTGCCGGCACTCAAGGTGGAGACACGCGGCTACGAATGGCTGTCGTCACTCTTCTATCTCGATTTCAACGTCGAAGCCCCCTATCTGAAAGATGTACGGGTGCGCCAGGCGATCGCTCATGCCATCGACAGGGACGCCCTCGCCCGGGTGGTCTGGTTCGGCTATGCCAAACCCGCCATCAGCCCCATTCCCTCCACCGTCACGACCTTCTTCGATCCCACCGTGCCGGTCTATGCGTTCGACGTGAAAAAGGCGGAAACGCTGCTGGACGAAGCCGGGTTCAAGCGGGGCGCCGACGGCGCCCGCTTCGCCGTCACCCATGATTTCCTGCCCTATGGCGATGATTTCCGCCGGACCGGGGAGTTCCTCAAGCAGTCGCTCAAACGCGTTGGGATCGAGGTGACGTTGCGCGCCCAGGACAGCGCCGCCTTCATCAAACGCGTCTATGGCGACCGCGACTTCGACATATCCTCCTCCTATAACGCCGCCTTCCCCGATCCGCAGATCGGCGTGGTCCGGGAGTACTGGTCGGGCTGGCTGGGCACCAAAACACCCTGGACGAACGGCTCCGGCTATCGCAGTGCGGCGGTCGACCGCCTGATCCAGGACGCCGCCATCCGGCCGGACCAGGCGGCGCGGATCGCCGACTTCAAGCAATTCCAGCAGCGCGTCCAACGCGACCTGCCGACCTTGCCCCTGCTGGAGCTGAAATTCTCCACCGTCCACGCCGCCAATCTCAAGGGGCTCGCCGGGCAAGGCGACCAGGTCTATGCGTCGCTCAAGAATGTCTGTTTCGACGACGCGGCGAAGGTTAACTGAGGCGCCATGCGCCGCTACCTGAAACGCAGCATGTTCCAGATCGTCTTCGTGATCCTCGGCATCGCCATCATCAATTTCTTCCTGCTCCATCTCGCCCCCGGCGATGCGGCGCAGGTGATGGCGGGCGAGGCCGGGTCGGCGACGCCGGAATACATGGCGGCGCTGCGCCGGCAGTTCGGGCTGGACCAGCCGCTAGGGATGCAATTCCTGCACTACATGGCGAATGTGCTGACGCTCAATCTCGGCTTTTCGTTCCGGCAGGGCATGCCGGTGGCCCAATTGCTGCTGCAGCGCCTGCCGGCCACCCTGCTGCTGATGACCACGGCGATCACCTTCGCGGCCACGGTGGGCGGCACGCTGGGCTTCCTGGCCGCCCGCCAGGCCGGGCGCATCACCGACACGATAATCTCCGCCGTCGCCCTCCTATTCTATGCGACGCCGGTATTCTGGATCGGGCTGGTGCTGATGGTCGTGTTCTCCGTCCTGTTGGACTGGCTGCCGGTGAGCGGTATGGCAAGCATCGAGGCGGGTCATACCGGCCTTGCCTACGGGGCGGACGTCGCCCGGCATCTGGTGCTGCCGGCGGTAACGCTGGGCCTGTTCTACCTCGCCATCTATACCCGCCTCATGCGCGCCTCGATGCTCGATGTGTACGGCCAGGATTTCATACGCACCGCCCGGGCCAAAGGCGTACGCCCCCACCGCATCGCCGTCCGCCACGTGCTGCGCAATGCCCTGCTACCGATCGTGACCACGCTCGGCGTGCAATTGGGCTCGGTGCTGGGGGGCGCGATCCTGGTGGAAACGGTGTTCGCCTGGCCCGGCCTCGGCCGCCTCGCGTTCGAGGCGCTGTTCGCCCGCGACCTCAATTTGCTGATGGGCATCCTATTGTGCTCATCCATCGTCGTCGTCGTGGTCAATCTGCTCGTCGACCTCGCTTATACCGTGCTCGACCCCCGTATCGAATTGTCCTGACCATGCTGCTCCTCGACGTCGCTCCCCCCGCCCCGGCGCTCCGCACGCCGCGGAACGGACTGTTCATCCGCCTGTTGCGCCGGCCTTCCGGCGTGTCTGGCCTGCTGCTGCTCGCCCTCATCCTTGCCATGGCAGCGTCGGCAAACCTCTTCTACCCTGGCGATCCGCTTGACATGGTGGGCGAAGCGCTGCTGTGGCCCGGCGCCGACCCCGCCTTCCCCCTGGGCACGGACATGCTGGGGCGCGACCTCGCCTCCGGCATCTTCCATGGCGCCCGCGTGTCCCTGCTGATCGCCGCCGTCGCGACCGCCGTGTCCGTGGTGATCGGCACGGCAGCCGGCGCCTTGGCCGGGTATTACGGTAAACGCATCGACGCCGGGCTGATGCGGGTGACGGAGCTGTTCCAGACCATCCCGCCCTTCCTTTTCGCGCTGACCATCGTCGCCATCCTGCAACCCTCCATCCCCACCATCACTGCCGCGATCGGCATCACCGCTTGGCCTGGCCTCGCGCGGCTGGTGCGGGCGGAGGTGCTGAAGCTGCGCCACGGCGAATTGGTGCAAGCCTCGATCGCGCTGGGCGCATCGGACGCGCGGATCATCCTGCTGCACATCCTGCCGAATACGCTGGCGCCGATCATCGTCTCCACCTCCATCTTGGTGGCGAGCGCCATCCTGACGGAATCATCGCTCGCGTTCCTGGGCCTGGGCGACCCGAACGTCGTCAGTTGGGGCGGCATGGTCGGCGCCGGGCGAGAGGTGCTGCGCACGGATTGGTATGTGGCCACCGTGCCGGGCATCGCCATCGTGGCCGTCGTCCTGGCGCTCAATCTGTTGGGCGACGCGATCAATGACGTGCTCAGCGCAAAGGACCGGCCGTGAGCCCGCCCATCCTCGCCGTCGAACACCTCAATATCGGCTTCGCCACGCGGCGCGGCCGATTGCCAGCGGTGCATGACCTATCCTTCACCGTGGCGCAGGGCGAGACCCTTGCGATCGTTGGCGAGAGCGGCTGCGGCAAGTCGATCACGGCGCTCGCCTTGCTCGGCCTGGTCCCCGCACCCGGCCAGGTCCATGGCGGCGCCATCCGGCTGGAAGGGCACAACCTGCTGGGCCTCGGCGAGGCGGAACTCCGCCGCCTGCGGGGCGCGCGGATCGGCATGATCTTCCAGGACCCCATGACGGCGCTGAACCCCGTACTGACGGTGGGCGAGCAGATCATGGAGGCCATCCTCGAACACGAACCCGTGGGCGCGCCGGCCGCCCGCGCCCGGGCCATCGCCCTGCTAGACCGGGTGCGCATCCCGGACGCCGCCCGGCGGTTCGCCGAATTCCCCCACCGCCTGTCCGGCGGCATGCGCCAACGGGTGATGATCGCCATGGCGCTCGCCTGCGCGCCGGCCGTGCTGGTGGCGGACGAGCCGACGACGGCGCTCGACGTCACCATCCAGGCGCAAATCCTGGAGCTGATCGACGAATTGAAGCGGGAGAACGGGACCGCCATGGTGCTGATCACCCATGATCTAGGCCTGGTTGCGGAGCACGCGGACCGCGTCCTGGTCATGTATGCTGGCCGCAAGGTCGAAGAGCGGACCGCCGCCGCTCTGTTCGCCAACCCGCTGCATCCCTACACGCGGGGCCTGATCGCCGCCCGGCCGCGCCTATCCCCCGGCGGCGAGCGCCGCCGCCTGAACGAGATCCCCGGCGCCGTCCCCGGCCTAGACGCCATGCCGCCTGGCTGCGCCTTCGCCCCGCGCTGCAGCTTCGCCGTGCCGGCCTGCAGCGCGGCGCCCCCGCCTTTGGCGCCGGCCGGTGACGGCCTCGCCGCCTGCATCCGGATCGGCGCGGCGGACGAGACGGCCATCGGCCGCCGCGAGGCCATCGATGCCTGACCCCGTCTTGCGCATCGAGGACCTCGCCGTCCGGTTTCCAGGCCCGCGGGGCGCCGTGCACGCGGTGGATGGCGTGTCGCTGGCGCTGGCGCCGGGCGAGACGCTGGGGCTGGTGGGCGAATCCGGCTGTGGCAAATCGACGCTGGCGCGTACCATCATCCGCCTCATCGAACCCAGCGCCGGCCGCATCCATATCGGCGGGGAAGACGTCACCCATCATTCGCGCCACCGCCTGCGCGACATTCGCCGGAAGGTGCAGATGGTCTTCCAGGACCCGTTTGCCTCGCTGGATGGACGCTGGACCGTGGGCGCCTTGGTCGCGGAGCCGCTGCACATCCATGGCATCGGCGCCCGGGCGGAGCGGCGGGCGCGCGTCGCGGAATTACTGACCCAGGTGGGGTTGCCCTCCGGCGCCGCATCACGGCAACCGCATGAATTCTCCGGCGGGCAGCGTCAGCGCATCGCCATCGCCCGCGCCTTGGCGCTGAACCCGGCGGTCGTCGTGCTGGACGAGCCCGTCTCCGCGCTGGACGTGTCCGTGCAGGCGCAGATCCTCAATCTGCTCGTCGATCTGCAGCAATCGCTGGGGGTGGCGTTCCTGTTCATCAGCCATGATTTGTCGGTCGTGGAGTATGTCTCCGACCGGGTGGCCGTGATGTATCTGGGGAAGATCGTCGAACTCGCGGACCGGGCGAGCCTCTGGGACAGACCCGCCCATCCCTATACGCGCGCCTTGCTCGGCTCCGTGCCCCGCGCCTCGGCCGGCGACGCCAAGCGGAAAGCGCCGCTGACGGGCGAACTGCCGAGCCCGTTCAACCCGCCCTCCGGCTGCCGGTTCCACACCCGGTGCCCCATCGCGGTGGCGCGCTGCCAAACGGCAGAACCGGCGCTACGCCCGCTGGGGCCGGCGCACCAGGCCGCCTGCCATTTGGCAGAAGCGGCCTAGCGTCGCCATCCTACGCCGGCAGGAAGTCCGGCACCGACAGATAGCGCTCGCCCGTGTCGTAGTTGAATCCTAACACGCGGGCGCCCGGCTTGAAGCTGGGCAGCTTGGCTGCAATCGCCGCCAATGTGGCTCCCGACGAAATGCCCACCAGCAATCCCTCCTCCCGCGCCGAACGCCTTGCATAATCCTTGGCGTCATCCGCCGTCACCTGGACCACGCCATTCAGCAACGCCGTATGCAGATTGCCCGGGATGAACCCGGCGCCGATCCCCTGGATCGGGTGGGGCGCCGGCGCCCCGCCCGAAATAACCGGCGACAAAGTCGGCTCGACCGCAAACACCAGCAAATCCGGCCATTTCTCCTTCAGCACCTGCGCCACCCCGGTCAAATGGCCGCCGGTGCCCACGCCGGTGATCAGCGCATCGAAACCATCGGGGAAATCGGCCAGGATTTCCTGCGCCGTGGTCGCGACATGGATCGCGACATTCGCGGGGTTGTCGAATTGCTGCGGAATCCAGGCGCCCGGCGTCTCTGCCGCCAAGACCTGCGCCCGCTCGATCGCGCCTTTCATGCCGCGCTCCCGTGGCGTCAGATCGAAGGTCGCCCCATACGCCTGCATCAGGCGTCGCCGCTCGATGGACATCGATTCCGGCATCACCAGAACCAGCTTGTAGCCCTTCACCGCCGCCACCATCGCCAGGCCGATGCCGGTATTGCCCGATGTCGGCTCGATGATGACGCCGCCGGGCTTCAGCCGGCCATCGGCTTCGGCGGTCTCCACCATGGCGAGCGCAATCCGGTCCTTGATCGAACCGCCTGGATTGCTGCGCTCCGACTTCACCCAGACTTCCGCATCCGGGAACAGACGGCTCAGCCGGATATGGGGGGTACCACCAATCGTCCCCAGCACGTTATTGGCCTTCATCACCGGTCTCCTTTGTTTTCATTGATTTGGGATTGCTGCATTACGCGAGATAGACCTCCGCGAAATTGGCGCGTGGCCCGTCGATCGTCATGGTATGGCCACGCACGGTCTTCTTTGCTACCGTGTAAGAATTGTTGCTGAGCAGGTTGAGGACGGGCAGATCCGCCCGGATGATCCGCTGGAAGGCGACAAACAGATCCCGCCGCTTGGCCTCATCGACCTCGACGGAGGCCGCCTCCAGCAAGCGGTCCACCTCCGGGTTCGCGTAATGGGCGCCGTTGGAAAAACCCAAGCCGATCTTGAAATTCTTCGACCAATAGACGCGCTGCACGCCCAGCGTCGGGTCGAACGAGTTGCCCAGGTTCTCGATCTCGATGTCGAAAGCGCGGTCGGTGTAAACTGCCTTTACGTAGCCGGCGAAATCATAGCTCTGGATGCTGACGTCGATCCCCAGCCGGGCCAGCGCCTGGCGGACATAGGCGGCCACGCGGGCATTGGCGTCTGCGAACGGATTGTGCAAAGCGCGCAGGGCGAAGCGCCGGCCCGCCTGGAGCGGATAACCCGCCTCATCCAACAGCTGGGCGGCGAGCGCCGGGTCATACGGATAGGGCTTGATGGCGGGGTCGTAGAAGGCTTTGAGCACCGGACTGATCGGCGTCGGGGAGACAACCCCCTGCCCATACCAAGCAACATCCAGAATAGCCTTCAGATCCAGCGCATGCGCAATCGCGCGCCGCGTCTCGGCCTTTGCTAAAATGGGATTGTCGAGATTGAACACCATCTGGCTCTGATTGCCGAGATAGGCATAGCCATCCGTCGTCACCGTCAAGGCCGGGTTCGCCCGGATTGCATCGATCTCCGATCGGGCGACCGGCGTGTCGCCGCCGATGTCGATTTCACCGGTGCTGAACACGGCCGACCGCGCCACAGAATCCGGGATGAACCGGATGATGATGCCATCCAGATAGGGCTTGGGATTGTCCCAATAGTCCGGATTGCGGGTGAGCACGATATGACTGCCCCGGACCCATTCTTTGAACACGAAGGGTCCCGTGCCAATCGGCGCCGCATTGGCGGGATTGGCGCTGATCTCCTTGCCGTCGTCGTAGACATGCTGGGCCACGATCGGCGATTCGCTGGCCGCAAACGCGCTTAGCAGATACGGCGCCGGCTTCGACAGGCGAATGACCGCCGTATGATCATCCGGTGTTTCAACCCGCTCCACATTGGCGAAGGTCGCGCGCCCGCGGGGATGCACCCGCTTCAGCGTCAGGATGGAGAACGCCACATCGGCCGCCGTGAATGGCTTGCCGTCATGCCACTTCACGCCCTGGCGGAGATTGAACGTCAGGCTGAGGCCATCGGCAGCCACGGCCCAGGCGGTGGCAAGCTGGGGCGCCGGCTGGAACGCCAGGTCATAGGTCAGCAGGCCCTCATTGATCTTCGGCCCGATGATCCCCGTCGTGCCAAACGTGTTGTCGATCGGCACCAAATTCGCCGATTCAGTCGCCATGACGAACTTGAGCGTGCCGCCACGGCTTGGCGCCGCACGCAAGCCCGTTGGAAGCGCCGCGAGCAGGGGCCAAAGCGGCGCCCCGGCCAACGCACGGCGGGTGATCGTCATACGGGAAAACTCCTCATCAATGGCTTTGGCGGCTCACGCGATGCGCCAGCGCAGGACCCGGCGCTCGAACGCCTGCGCGCCGCGCTGCAGCGAAAACCCCACCAGGCCGAGCAGCGCCACGCCGACGAGCGTTTGCGACATCTGAAACCGGTCCCGCCCTTCGGCGACGAAGGTGCCGATGCCCGGTCCCGCCGTCATGAAAAACTCCGCCCCGATCGTCCCGAGCCACGCGTGGATCAACCCAAGCTGCAACCCGGTCATGATGGACGGCAGAGCGGACGGCAGTACAATGCGGCGGATGACCTGCAGCCGTCGCAGCGTCAGCACCGCGCCCACCTCCAGCAGCCCGGCCGGCGCGCGGCGGAACCCTTCCTCCGTATTCACCAGCACCGGCGCGAAGGTCGCCAGCGCGATGAAGGCCAGCTTGGACGCCTCGCCAATCCCGAACCACATCGCGATCAAGGGAATCCAGGCAAATACGGCAATCTGCTTCAGCGCATTGAACAAAGGGTGGAACAGCACCCGCATCGTCTGCGACAGCCCGAACGCTGCACCCACCAGCAAGCCTGCCGCGCCGCCGATCACGAACCCGCCAGCGCACCGCCCCAAGCTCGCCAGCAAATTTCCAACGAGCGACGCATGCACCGTGTCGGTCCACGCCGTCTGCACGATCCATTCGAGAGGTGGAAACACATGGGGATCTTCCAGCCCCGCTCGGCTCAGCACCTCCCACACTGCCAGCGTGATCGCCGGCAGGATCAGACCGCGGCCAGCCGCACCCGCCCGGATCATGGCGTCTGCCACCGCTGCAGCCGCCGCTCGACAAAAGCGAGCCCGGCATCGAGCGCAAACCCGGTTACGCCGATCACCAGCATCACCGCCAGCACCAAATCCAGTTGGAACATTTGCCGGCCCCAAACGAGCAGGTAGCCCAACCCCTCGGAGGAGGCGAGTAATTCGACCGCAACCAGCGCCAGCCAGGCATTCGTCAAACCGAAGCGCAGCCCGGTGAACACCTGCGGCACGGAGGCCGGCAGCACGATCCGCCACAGGACCTGCCGTCGGCTGTAACGGAACACCGCACCCACCTCGTAGAAGCCCCGGCTCACCGCCCGCGCCCCCGCCAGCGTGTTCAGCGTCACCGGCACGCAGGCAGCCACGGCAATGACGATGATCTTCAGCGACTCGCCAATGCCCACCACCAGCATCATCAACGGAATCCAGCCGATTGCCGGGACCTGGGCGGCGGCGGTGAACAGGGGGCGGACCACCTCCTCGGTCCGCCGCGACAAGCCCATGGCGGCGCCGAGCCCAATTCCAGCGGCGGCGCCCGCGGCAAAGCCCAGCGACACGCGGCGCAGGCTGATCAGTGCATTGGCCGTCAGATCGCCGCTATTCCACAAATCCACCAGCGCGCTGGCCACCGCGTCAGGCGGCGGCAGCACCTGTTCCGGCATCCAGCCGCGCGTGCTCGCAAACCACCACAAGGCCAGCAAGGCCAAGGGCGCGATCAACCCATCCAGCGCCGATACGGTCCGACGGATCCAGGGCGGGGACGTGACAGTGGCGCTCATGTCGTGATCGCGTGGCCCTGGGCGTCCCGCGCCGTCCAAAACCGGGTGAGGCCCAGCTCCGCCAAAGCCTGCTTGACGAAGCGGTCGTCGAACCAGCCATTCACATCCACCTCGCGGCGCAGCAATTTGTATTCGCGCGCCATGCCCGCCTGCACCCGGTATTGCTCGATCAGGAACGGATCGATGAGCGGGCTGCTGCGGTCCTTTAGGCTGGAGCCCTCGAAATCGTCCCGGAAACTCTCGGCCGGGTGGCCGGATTTCGCCCACGTCTCGAACACGGCGGCCCGGTTGGCGCCGTCGGAGGACCACGCCGCCGCCTTGACGATGGCCGTGACGATGGTCTGCACCGCATCCGGATGGGAATTGACGAAGTCCTCCGTCGCCAGCAAAGCCGAGTTGCGGCCATAGGCGGGATCATCGCCCTTGCTCGTGTAGACGATCTTGGCCACGCCCTGGCGCTGCAGGCTGAACAACTCGAACCCGCCGAACGCCGCATCGATGTTGTGATTGGCCAGCGCTGCCCCGGCCGTCGCCGAATCCATGTTGATGATCTTGAGGTCCCGCTCCGACAGACCATTCGCCGCCAGCACCTTGTCCACCGCCAATTGGCCATTGGTGCCGCGGTAGAGCGCGACCGGGCGCCCCTTCAAATCCTTGACGCTGGTGATGTCGGACCCGGTGGGCACAGCGAGATAGACCGGCGTGCCGACGCCCGTCGCCATGACGATCTTGGTCTTCAACCCATTAGCGCGTCCGATGATCGACGGCAAATCCCCCTGCAGCGCCAAGTCGAGCTGTCCGTTGGCAAAAGCCTCATTCACCGCGGGGCCCGCGCCGGCAAAGAAGAACCATTTGAGGTCGACATCCTTGCCCTGGAACGCGCGCTCCACGTAATGCCCGGCATGGGCTGTAGCGGCGGGCGAGCCGCCGGCGAAAGGCCGGTTGCCAGCACCGATGGACGCGAAGCCAATCCGGATCGGCAGTGTCGCGGCCCGGGCAGGCCGGCTGAAATTGGCCGCCAGGGCGCCGCCGATCGCCGCCGCCGTAAAGGCGCGCCGCCCCACGCTACTCCGGGCGCGCGCGGGCGACTCGGTCTGCTGGGGCGCCGGCGCATCGCTCAGCAGCCCGAGGATATAACCACGCAGCCTTACCAATTCCGGGTCCTGCCGGTCCCGCGGACGCGCCGCGTGAACGTCAACGATCTCGCGAATGCGGCCCGGGCGCGGCGACATCACCACCACCCGGTCGCCCAGCACGACCGCCTCCTCCACGTCATGCGTCACCAGGACCATGGTGGCCGCCTCGCGATCCCAGATGGCCTCCAACTCGGTCTGCAGCCGGACCCGGGTCAGCGCATCGAGCGCGCCGAACGGCTCGTCCAGCAGCAGCAAGTCCGGCCGGTTCACCAGCCCACGGGCGATCGCCGCGCGGTGCGCCATGCCGCCGGAAAGCTGGTGCGGATATGCCCTTTCGAACCCCGCCAGCCCCACCAGCGCGATATGCTGCCGCACCGCATCCGCGCGCGCCGCGCGGGACAAAGCGCTATTGACCAGCGCCACCTCGACGTTTTCCTGCAGCGTCAGCCATGGAAACAGCCGCGGATCCTGGAACACCAGGCCCCGTTCGAGCGACGGCTGCGTCACCGCGGCGCCGTCATGGGTAACCGTGCCACGGTCCGGCTTGTCCAGCCCCGCGATGATCCGCAGCAGCGTCGATTTGCCGCAGCCGCTGGCGCCAACGATGGTCACGAACGACCCCGGCGCAATGGTCAGATCAATGTCGTCGAGCGCCGTCACGGCGGTCCCGCCGATATTGAAACGCCTCGTCACGCCGCTCACGCAGATGCTCCCGCGCGCAGCCGGGCGGCCGTAGAGATCGCCGTCAGCCGGCATGGGACAGTTCCAGACTGGCGGTCTGCGCCGTCAGCCGATGAGCCAGTTGCACCGCCTGCTGCAGCAACTCATTGAGCGTGTTCGATTCCCACCGCACGCCGCGCAAGGCCGGGCCTATGGCGGAAATGTCGCGGGCGGGGGCGCCATCCCGCCCGATCACGGCGGCCTGCGTGTCCGCATCGATGCCGAACGACAGCGGCCCCGGGCGCACCAGGCCCTTCGCCAGCAGATTGGCGGCGAGGCTCCGCGGGGACCGGCTCCAGTCATAGGTCGCTCCGGTGCAGTTGATCGCGCCATCCACCAGCAGGGTCTCCGGCTCCGCCTGGCCGCGCCAGCGCAGCCGCACCGCGATGCGGCGGCCCTCGGCTGCATCCAGCCCGATGATCCGCCCGGCCCGGTGGCTGAACCAGCCCTCGCTGCGCCCCCGGTCCAGCAGCGCGATGGAACGGGGCGGCGCGCGGTGCAGCGACGTCTCCCAAATCGGGCGCAAATGCCGCAGGAAGCGCGCCCGTTCCACGTCGTTCGCCCGCTGCCAGAGCGGCCCGACATAGGGACGGATCGCCATCACCAAAGACTGCCAATCCGGCCGGCCATGCGGCACCGTGGCCAAAGCCTGCCGCGCTGCGCGCAGCAGCCCCCGCGCCGTCGCCGGCAACGGCGCCTCCGCCAGGAAGTCCCGCAACGCCGCCACGTCCCGCCGGGGATGGATCAGCAGCCCGCGGCGGGAAACCGCCTGGTACTGCCCCCGGAAACCGCGCCGTTCGAGCGTCACCAAGGCATCCAACATCGTCAGCCCCGTCCCGATCAGCAAAATCCGCCCCTTGCGGGGGAAGCGCTGATAGGCATCCACATCCCACGGGTCCTCGAGGAAGCGGCCCGATGTCCGGACCGCCTCCGCGACGGGCAAATCAGGTTGCGAAGGGACGGCGCCGACGGCGAGCACCACATGATCGGCCTGCAACACCCGGCCATCCGACAGTGCCACGTCCAATCCCCCGGCGCGGCGCTGGATGTCCTGCGCCTCCGCTACCACGTGCTCGACGGTGGCGAGCCCGGCGGCGTGGGCGACAGCCCGCGTGAATTCCGCGGTGATGTAGTCGCCAAACACTCGGCGTGGGGCAAAGGCATTGGCGAAGTCCGGCGCCAACGGGTCGCGCCAGCTCCATTCATGCGCAAACCGCGCCAGATATTGAACGAAATGCTCCGGGCGCTCCGGATGGATGCTGAACAGCTTGGCCGGGCCGTTCATCAGATGGGCGGACTCGCGCGTCGAATAGGCCAAGCCCCGGCCCAGCTCGGCCCGCGGCTCGACGATGCTGATATGCAGAGGCTCCGTGGCCGTATCGAGCAGCTTGATCGCCGTGACGACTCCGGCATAGCCGCCCCCCAAAATCACGATCCGCCCGGGGTGGGCATCGCCCCGCCGCAAGCGCGGCGGGGGCCGGTAATCCAGCGTGGTGGAGTTGATATCGGGCATCAGACCGGCCGATCGCCTTTGATGGTGACGCGGTTGCCGGAGCGCGTCGCCGGGAAGTAGTCCCACAGCGCCATGTGCTGGACCGCCCGGTTGTCCCAGAACGCGACCGAATTCGGCTTCCACTGGAATCGCACCTGGAACTCCGGGCGTTCGGCGTGCTGATACAAATAATTCAGGATCGCCGTGCTCTCCTCCTCGGGCACCTCGTTGATCCGGTAGGTGAAGCCGCGGTTGACGAACAGCGCCTTGCGCTTGGTCACCGGGTGCGTGCGGATCACCGGGTGGTTGGCTTGCGGAAAGATGCGTCCACGGTCATCGATGTTCTGCAGCCGGTTGCTGCGGCGATAGGAGCGCTCACCCGAATGCAGTGCCGTCAGCCCATCCAGATAGGTTTTCAGCCGCGGGGACAGCGCGTCATAGGCGGCATACATGCTGGCAAACAGCGTGTCGCCGCCGACGGGTGGCAAGGTATGCAGATGCAGCACGCTGCCCAGCGGCGGCTCCACGTCGCAGGACACGTCGGAATGCCAGTTCTCGCCGTTGATGCGCTTGGAATTCGCATCGGCGTGGATCGGCAGGATTTCCGGATGGCCCGCCGGGCCGGGCGTGTTGGGATGGATATGGAGTTCGCCGAACAGCCGGCCGAACGCCTTCTGGCTATCGAGCGTGAACTGCTGGTCGCGGAAGAACAGCACCTGGAAGTCGGCGAGCGCCTGGTGCAACTCGCTTACTTCGCGGTTGCTGAGCGGTGCGGCGATGTTGACGCCAGAGACGAAAGCCCCGATGCGGGGGCTCGCCGGTTCAATGGTCAGCGCTTCGTAGGGCATTCGGTTTCTCCTTGGCCGTGATTGGGCCAGATGGGTTTGAAGCCGCCGCGGTTCGGCATCTGCACCGCCGGCAGGCTGGTGGCGTCGAGCACGGCGCCCGCTGGGACGATGTTGTTCATCTGCAGGATATAGGCGGTGACGGCGTAGACCTGGTCGTCGGACAGGCTATGCGGTGCGTTGAACGGCATCGCGCGGCGGACATAGTCGAACAGCGTGGTGGCATAGGGCCAATAGCTGCCCACGGTGCGCACGGGACGGGGCGTCGCCAGCGTCCCCTGCCCGCCTGCGAGCGCCGGCCCCGCCGTGCTCAATGCATGGCAGGCGGCGCATGCCGTCTCGAACACCGCTTTGCCCTCCGCGGCGCTGCCATGGCCAGGGGGTAGCCCGGCGCCGTCAGCACTGATGTCGCTATCCCACTGGGTCAGCATCTCCGGGCTAGGCGACCGGCCAATGCCAAGCGGCTCGGCGACGGCGCCCGCCGCCAGCAGCACGCCCACGACAGCCGGGCTATATCGCCACATGCACGCCGCCTGTCTCGTCAAGCTGCCACGCATGGATGGCAT
>Ga0116227_10004287_pt1 | contig 31013 bp, 23 predicted proteins | sample S1TSphgellanicum_FD_89693 | JGI IMG/M metagenome (GOLD analysis project Ga0116227, IMG submission 89693) | Host-associated microbial communities from peat moss isolated from Minnesota, USA - S1T2_Fb - Sphagnum magellanicum MG | ecosystem: Host-associated > Plants > Peat moss > Unclassified... | reverse complement strand
TAATTTTTTTAATAGATAATTATTTTTTTTTTGTTGTTTTTTTTTTTTTTCTTTTTCTCTTTCTATAATTGGCATGTTGGGTTGCTGACTAATAGATGGAGAAGCACCCTATTAGATGCTTGGGAATGTTATTACAAAAAATAGATGATAAACATTATGTGCAACAAAAGATTGCTTCAATGTACAAGCATGCCAACATTAGAAATGAGACAAATCAATTTGGTCTTGCTAAGGGCATGGTCCTAATATTTCAACTCTGTTCACACCCTAAACCTTAAACTCTAAACCATTTTTTACTTTAGTAAAAGATTGCACATTTTCCCTTTTGACTTAACATTGATAGGTCTAATGGCCATGTAGTTCATTTCCATGTATGGATTTGAGGGACAAGTGGTGAAGTAGAATTCAATTGATGACAAAAAATGTACCTTCAAGTAGTTACACATCTTGACACTATTTTGGAAAAGTTAAGAAGAGAATTGGAAAGCTAAAGCCAGAGAGGACTTTGTAGGTATGTGGGTTCCAAGTACTACATAATCAATTGTTCTTAATTACTAGTAGTGGTATTTTAAGTGCTAGTTATCAGTGACCAGTTAGCTACTTGTGGTTAAAATTGTAAAAGCCTTAAAACCCTAAACTGCTTTGTTGTTGGCTAAAGAATTTGTTGACAAATAAACCTATGTTTGGTAGATTGTTGGCAATAATTTTTGCACAAGGTAACACAATGGAGGTAGACGATGTGTGTGTTGGCTTAACCTTGATGTATGGTTATGTAACATCATATGCACCCTCAACAATAATAGAAACTTGGATTAAAACACTTGTGGTGGGAATGTTTATTCCACATATTGTTTTTTTATTGTTTTTCATATGTAGTTGCTATAATGGTGTATATGATCATCATTTTTTCAAGAACTCGGCTATCTATAGTTTCAAGAGGAAACTTTCTTTTTTAGTTTTAGATGTGTAGGCAATATAAGTCAAAATACAATGAAGAAAAGGCAATTCATTATTGGGTGTTTACCAAAACATTACAATCAAGATGTTAACTCCCTTTCCTTATAATTTGATTGTTGCATGCAGTACACAAACATGTTGACTAGACTTCTGAATGTGAAATCTGTAGTAGATAAATAAGCTATTATTATTACTTTTAACTTATTAGGTTTGAATCTACCTCATGCATTAGGTCTTTTCAATTATTATGTTGCAACATTTCACTTACTTTGAACCTAAACCCTAAACCCTAAACCCTTTCATTTTATTTTTATGGGAAAGATGTTGAATCAATTATTATTTATGAAATTTTTCTTGGGTGTGATCAAGTTTTAATATGTACTGAGCTAAGTGTTATTGTGATAAGATCTAGGAGCTAATCTACAAGGACTAGATCAAGGCATAACTTTTGAATAGTTGGACTGTATGGCATGGTTTATGAACATAGGTTGAAAGTATGATTAATGTTGGGGCAGTTCTTGACTTTTATGAAAAACTCTGGTTCTAATTCTAAAAAATAAATTAAGGCAATTCTAATTTCGAGTTTAATTCTTTTGAAAAAATTATAGTTTAGGTTTTGGTTCCAGCTTTAAATCAAACCCAATTTTAGTCTAATTCTAGGTAACCTAAACCAAAACTGGCAGTTAACTACTGGTTAACCTAGGTTAATCTCCAATTCTAGTCCTTTTTTAATTAAAAAAAAAGAATTCAAAAATATCATATCCAATTTTCATAAAACTGGGAATTAGGTTCGAAACCAAAATTGATGTCATGTGACCTTCAAAGTGTTATTGTGGAGTTCTTCACAAACTCATAGGTATGACATAAGACCATGTCATAATGTCCTTTCATACTATACTTTAGAAAATGGATATTGATTTACAAATTGTTTTTTATTCAGTGGTATTTTGTCAAACCAAACAGTCATTAAAGCTGTAGCCAATGAAACATGTCTCCCTTTAAAGAAGGGCTTAAAGAAGTGGGATACTATGTTGGATTACACAATGGCTCTCATGGCTGATGAAGGTGCATGATTTGTTTTAAAAACTTCTAAATCTTTGGATTACGAGGTATTACACACCTAGGTAAAGAAGGACTCAACATTCGTAAAGATGCCTTGAATGTTGACAAATAATTTTTTTGTAAGTTATATTTTTTTTTCTATTTGAAGTTGAATGGAGAAATTGCAGCACATTTTTATGCCCTCCGATTGTTATGTAATTTGTTGTCAAACCAAAATGTTCAAGTTTTGGTTCTTGAACTCTCAACCCTAAACTAATAAAGTCTAGTTGTGTAGGAATTGGCTTTGAATGCATGCACCACATTGGTTTTAGTTGAACCAAGGTTGACCACATCAACAAGAAACCGTGTCTTGCAAGTAAGATATTTTTGGAAACCATGTCATGGTTGAAATGTGATTGTTTTCTTTCAGAATCAGAACTGGTTTGTATTGCTAGGTCCTGATCTTTCTATGTGTTATGGATTTAGGGTTTAGGGTTTCACATAGTTGATCTGGCAAAATGTGAAGTGAGCCTAATTAAATGTTTCATGTTACAAGTTACAAAATTGGTTTTTACAAACCACCACCCACTATGAACTTTTTTGGTGCTTGGTAGGCTACTCTCAAGGTTTCACTTTGCCCCCTAAATCACTTGGACTCACCAACTTATTGATATCAAATTTCACTACATTATTAATTGCAGTTCTATTGACCAAGTACACAACTGAATCCTTTGACCTTTCGCAAGAAGTATGGGGGGGCATAATATCAAGAAATCTGGAATGTATCAAAGTTTCCAAGTTTAAAATGTTCATGAATGTGATTTTAATAGGAACCCAATAACAATCCTCATGAAAATTAATGTCAAAATTCAATATTTGTGTGTTCAAAATGTGCTCATTATGTTGGGGTTAAGACTTGGGTAAAGGTGGCAATAAGAGTAGACAACAAGATGGCACAAACAACCTAAACCCTAAAACCTTTAACCTTGGGTTTTTTTCCCCCCTATGGGATGATGACAATGGAGAAGATGGAAAGAACAAGGCTAACCGGCTTTAGCATTTGTTGAAAAACCTTGATCAATATGTATCTTTAGTAATGGAATATTAGAAGTTGAGGGCTTGCTATATAATGTTAACAGTACTGAAACAATTTCGAACCCTTTGTAGCACAAGCATTTGCCCTTTCAATTTCATTAGAAACTATGTGCACCTTCACCCCATTGTAGAATGTGGTTGGAACAATTTAGTAGGTAACCCATTGCTTTAATTATCAAGAGCGGATGAAGTAATTGGGTAATCTGATTGTCCATGGAGCTCTAATCATCTAGCTTTGATTTTTTGTCACTTCATATTTGTTTTTAAATGTTGCTACAAGTTTTGATACAATAGTTCAAAAAACAAAAAAAAAATTCGGTAATGACTGTAACAACAATGGCTAGCCAACTTTACTGCACAACAATTGTAGTAGCTTCAATAAAGAAAACACAGCAACAGTTCCAATAACATTCTAAATCCAACAATAACTTTAAGCAACAAAACAAAAAAAACAGCAACTCTAATTAATAGCACAACATGAGTAATTATAAAACTTATACCCTATACCTCCTAAACCATAAACCTTATACCTTATAACTTTTAAACCCTATATTCTATACCTCTTAAACCCTAAACCCTATACCTCTTGGATTTAAAACATTAATATGCCTTAGAAGTTGAATAGTTAGATTTGTGTAATTGTAAAAAATTGTTGTTTAGCTGTCACTTTGTAGACACACCTGCACATAACTCCTATTTAGCTTGTAGCTCTTCTCATGTCATTTGTTGTTATTTTTTTTTCTTCTCTCAATTTGTGTGCACATTCTTTAAGCAGTCCACTTGCAAGTTATCTTTGTTGCATGTTACATTGTTTAGACTTGCTTTACATTTTTATTTACTAACATGGCAAGTGTTAACAAGAGAAGAAATTGTTCGGTTGTTGTCATCGATAATTTGGACTCAACAATTAAAGATGTAGCTTTTGATTATTTTGTCCTGAGTAGATATGGGAACTATGACACAACCACTCCTTACAATTATTTCCATGCAGATGTGATAGATATTCATGGTGTATGTACTATTATTGTTATAATTGGAGTTTCCCATATCAATTTTCACAAAGACAAGTTCACAAAAAGGAATCATTTGAGAATTGAAAATTTCACTCTCTGAACAAAGGCAAAATTTGAAAGGGGAGATCTTGATCTTTCTTTGCGGTTGATAGCCTCAATCGAGCTATTAATTTTGGATAGCTTGATTACAATTTGCATTTTTTTCATGCAGACACTATTGCATCTTTCAACAAGAGGATTCACAACAAGTGGGCGATGGCATCAATTGTCATTGTCGTTATATGTGTCCAAGGAGAAGTAGACAGTCGTTTCAAGTTCATTTTAGTGGACGAAGATTCCCTTAAAGATGTCCAAAGAGTTTGTATTCCAAATTTTTGACATTGTATATCTCATATATATATATATTTTCTTTGCCATATAAAATCTTGAATCTCTGGCATGCATTTTGCAACGTGTGCAGATAAGTTCCCAGACCATGTTTCATAAGGAATACGATTTTTTGACTCAACAATTCCACATCGGAACTTTCATGTTAATTTTGGTCAAAAACATGTGTGCAACATCAACAGGTGTAGTTCAGTACTAAACAAATCCAACAACGATTTTTACATTAGTTGTCAACGAAGACATAATTGTGCGATTGATTTTTGCACAAATTATACAATAGGCTTGGTGTTTGACATGTCACAACAAAGGTATGGAAATAATCTTATTTATCATAACAAATTATACTTATGTGTAGATTTATCATGTAGATTTAAAAATTGGTGAAGATTGTAGGTGTTACTATTAAGCTTGTGGTGATAAACTATCATTGCACATTTTTTGGTGAAATGTAGGTGGCTAGATATTTGTTTATCCTTAAACCAACATTGCCTTCATTTAAATGGGTTTGTGGAATGTGTCGTTTGGCTGAAATATCAAGGCAAGACGACGGTTTCTTTTGCTGCAATAGTTGTAAAATAGCCAACCCCAAATGAACTATAAATGACAAAATGACAATCAATAGAATTAACAATTGAAAAAACACTATGTCAAAATGGGTCACATATGACCTCAATAGGGAGCATAATCTAATAATATATATATATATATATATATATATATAATAGAACCAACTAATTGCCCACCCATGTCTAAAGTCCATAAGGTTATTCATGAACATGTTCATTTTAGAAATGGAATGTTACAAAAAACAAAAAACGAGCAAGAAGAAATTTCCAACCTTTGGGTTCAATTTGTATGGCTAACGACCCATAAGTTCCTTTTTCCCTATTACACACCTAGAAACAACAACCAACATACAATTTGTTTTTTTTAAAAAATAGAATGAATAAACAATGAAATCAAAAAATCAATGGATCTTGAAAATAATTCAAAATCTTTGAACTAAAAAAAACTTTTGTCGTGCATAAGCTTGTTGTTTCCATTAATCAAATGTTGGAATTAAAGTCATTCATGCATTTAAGGTTCAAGGCTATAACACACCCAACACAAACATCATTGTGCTTCTTTTTAACAATCAAGATGACGTGATTCAAAATTTTCAATCCCCAACCTAGAAATTTGTAAGAACATTAACTAGATTGACGATTTTTTCTAATATCAATTTGTGAGGCCACAATGCCAAGAATTTCATGATGAAGAATAAAAGGACAAGTGTAAACACAATAAAATATCCAACTAATTTATTGTCTTAAAGTTGAATGCATGTAAATTGAAAATAACAACAAAATTCATCATAAAATAATTATACATTAATGTTTTTGCATAAATGATCAAGAACAAAATAAGACCACTATTGTGCATATTTTAAAATTTCACATTGCAAAAGTAGGTTGAAATTAGGTTTTTCAAAATGTCAGTAACTTTTACAATTTATTTTTTACAGAGTTGACTTTTGCAAAGTATGAGTGAAATAGGTGAATTACCAAATTGAAAGTAAAACAAAATTTTAATTCGGACTTCAAACATGTTATCATCTTTATGTCTTAACCAAATATATACATATTCAATTGAATTTTTTTGTTAAAATATCACTACTCACCTATTTAGTTTTCAACTTAATTGGATTTTTTTAACATTCATTTAGTTCATTTAGTTGCATCAAGTTTTAGATTCTCATTAACACAAGTCCACATTTTTTCTATTGTGTTTTCACCCAGTTTGACATTACTTTCATGTTCCTATATGCATAATACCTAATAAACTTTTTGTGCATAATTTATCATCCTTTCACTTGAACATATGCAAAAATTTGCATTATATGTTATGACCACCAAACCAAAGGGGTTTCAATTTCTATAGCCCACACAAATAGTTGTAAGAAAAACTTTAAGTCATTCAATAAAGTAAATATGATTGTGTCATCATCATTTCACATAATCTATATGCAATGAACAAAGCTTCATTTTCAACTCCTAATGCCTACATTGTTCCATAACAAGTTTAAATGCAAGCACACACTTGTAACAAAAGAGAGTAACTAATCTTAACACCATAATTGACAACAATTTGAACATCAAATGCATTGCCTACAAAATCCCATGTACTTTTCACATTTTTGAAATGGTATCCCAACATGTTATTCACAAGTGGGTGCAAACACAATAAAAGGAGCCATAAAGTGTATGGACAATGCTTAAAAGTATAATATTGTATTTTTGAAAAATCAAAAGAGGAGCATAATAAATTGAATTGTCAATGTTTTTCCTTTTAAAATTCCATTACTTATAAAGTTTCAATGTTCGGAACTTGATGCAAATAGATGATGTTTCACAAGTCCTTTTCCATGTTCAAAAGCATTTTTTTGTGTTTTCACATTAGAGATTGCCATGAAAACTAATGTAGCCAAAATTCAAGCTTTGAATCAATCTTGTTAATTTTCAATGATTTTGATTGAAAACTTTAACAATTCAAATTAAGGATGATGGCACATTGAATTGTCATTATACAATTTATAATGAAACCACTTGGCTATAAACACAATAAAAGGAACTAGGGGCAACAAGGACCATTTTTTTTCTCAAATTGAAAAGGATATTAATATTGATGATTGAAAAAACAAAAGCACTTGAAATTGGTGAAATTTATTCTAAAACAGATTTGAACACATTTGCTTCAAATGTGTTTTTGACCTTGAAAATTATGAATTTTGAAAATGTGTTTTTAACAAATATATATATATATATATATATATAAATATATATAATGTTATTCAAAGCATGGAAAAAAATTCTTTCCACTCTTGCCTACATGTCCTACAAATTTTAATCAAAGTTTAATATTTTACAATTAACTTTGAGCGCCTTTCAAATTCACCTTTATAAAACCATGTGGTAGACTTTGGAACCATTAGTAGCATACTAATATGCGTTTGACATAACATGACCAAAACAAGACCCTACAAATGGGCATGACAATTTGATAAGAGAACAAGAAAGAACACTTGTATGCTCAATATATTTAAATTAGATATTTTGTCTTTCACATAAGCAACTACTTTGTCAAACAAATTAAATGAATCAAGCAAAACTTTTACTTGGGTTACCATGGTTGCATTGGTTGTATTGTGCATTTTGAATATTCCCATAGTTATGTGGGTGAACCCTAATGAACCATTAATGGAAATAACAACTATGGAAAAAATGTTGAATTTAATTCATGACATTTAAATATCAAAAGAAAATGTGCACGTACCACACAATGCAAAAGAAAAGAAAACACATTCTTTCAAGTTTTTGTCACAACATTAGGTTCATTAGTTCATTCACCAACTACAATCGAAAAGGAAATTGAACACGCCCACATTGATATAAAACCAACTATTTCAACCATGGATTTTTCATAGATGATATTTAGGATGGTATCCTTTGCAAAACCTTGCTGCATAGGGTTAAATTTGTGTTAAAAGTTGAATAAAAGCAAAGATGATGACACAAATATTTTTTTCAATGTGCCAAAACATGATGTTCATGATTAAAACATTTTATGATTATGGACATCTTAAATCTAATCATATGTAATCATGTGAATAAAATGTCTTACTTGGTTAGTTATGTTTATGATTATAGGATTAAATACAATATGACTAACTACTTTTAGCCATATTTGTGAGTATGTGATTAAAGGTGTAACATGACAAAAGGTGCAAAATGACTAAAGGTATGATATGACTACTAAGATATAAATTCCCCCCCTTATTTCCCCATTAAATTGTCACCAATTTCAATTTTGGTCATCTATATTAATTATATAACTAGTTAGGTCGACTAGGTTAGGTAAATACAAGTTCTTTTTTGTCTACAATCTACCTACATCTTACTTATTTATTTACCTATTATCTACTTTCCTAAATAATTGGTAATATAAGAAAATGTGAAATAAACACATGTTTACATAATATATTAAAAAAATCACCTAGTGTTTTTGAATGACTTGCAACATTAGTACAATATTTCATTTTTTTACATTTAAACATGAAAAATCAAACATTAGTTGTAATTGCTTTAATTTTTATTAACATGATTGCACCCATATGCTTGAGGGGTTGGGGTTAGTTTATTTTCAAAGGTTAATTTAAGCTAGGGGACTAATTGAACTAGGCTAAGGTAGGGAGGGTTGATGGGTGGGTAGGTAGGTAAGGTGGGTAAATTGGCTAAATTTTTGTTTAAAACCACTAGGTAGGTAGGTCAAAATTAAATAGTCTAAGTTAATAAACTAGGCTAGGTAGAAACCATGTGTCATGTTCATAGTTGTATGCCCATCATGTGTACTAATATGTACAATCATATGTTTAGTCATATATGTAATCATGTGTTTGACATAATCATATTCATAAAAGTCATGGAATGGCCTTTACAACTATGGTCACATTGGTGACTAAGATGGTAAAAATGATGAATTTGATTTGACTACATAGTCACATGCAATTACTAATAGCACATACAATTACAAATGTAATCATACATGTGGTTATAAAACTAGGGTTGGCGTAATGTTTAATGCACTCTATCTTTGATTAGAAAATTTTATCACTTTTTACATAAAAGAAAAATCCCACCTCTTATATTCCTTTTGATATCCATCAGAATCATGTTTTTTTTACAAACTTGTGCCATGCTCTTTGTTGTAGTTTAGAAGCTCCTTGTTATTCCTTCAGGTAAACATACTAGTATCAACTTGCAATCAAGTAGGGTGACACATAACAAAATGCATCATTTGTGAATTGCAAGAGTTTTTATTGCAACATTTTCATAAATAACAAAGAAGGCCCAATAATCTAACATCAAATGAAAGCAATATGATATGTCACAATTTTCCAAAAATTGTAAACTAAAAAATGCGAAGTTGCCTCCATGCAAATTTTGCATGCCTCTTGAGATTTAATTAGTCTATTAGTGGAAAACATAAATTCATTATTGTCCTCATTTGGCATTGATTCTATAGTGAGAGTTGCATTTGTTAGTGTCATTTCCTTTCAAACTTTAACTACGTGCACAAAATTAAAAACTAACAAAGAAATCAAGTTTAATATTTGCAGTTTTAAACTTACTTTTCAATTAGCTTAATTTAGGGATGAAAATTGAAAATGTCAATTAAGAGCTTTCAAGTTTTTTTCAAGCTTATGGTGTTGAAAGCTTGAAAAAACTTGAGGTTACAACTTGAAAGCTTGGATTTTTTTTGAAGACACATGACCTTATAGTTTACCTTGAATTGTGGAAAACAACATTGCAACAATCATCACAAGCCCTTCAACAACAATAGTAACAATGTGTGAAAGTTCAAAACATACAACTTACTTAAACTAGATAACAACATTGTTGAAGCAATTATAATGTGAACAAAAATTCAAGGTCTTGCATACGAACTTTCAACATTAATAGAATGGGAACAATAAGATAAAGAAACAAAGAGAATAATGAACAAAAACAAATGACAAAAACACAAAACAAGAAACAAAGAAAGAATTCACCAAAACCAACAAGAAAAGACATAAAGAAACAAAATATGAAGTAAAACCATTGGAGTTTTCTTGATGATCATGAGACTTTAACCATTGAAACAATAAGATTCACATCACAAATATGAAAACTATGAGATGATAGTCAAATTTGGAAAGGAAAACAATGGAATGTTCTCATGAAACTTCAACGATTGAAAAACAATTAACACATAACACAATGAAAATTCAAAAATTCAAAAGCAAAACAAAGAAATAATAAGAAGTCAAATTTTAAAAGGAATGTGGAATAATGAAAGGCAAGTAAAAGCTTGAAAGAAAACATAAGCTAAAAGTTAAAGAAAGTGGGGAGGTGGAAAATTCAAATGAAGAAAATAATCAAAACCCAAAAGAAAACCCTAAATTTTAGAAAAACCAAATTCACTTCAAAACGAAAACTTTGATTTGGGTTCAAATATGTTTTTTTTCCATGAAAGCATTTAGGTTGGTGGTTCAAGTGTTAAATTGGGTTCCCTTATCCAAGCAAGTCTTGAGCTTGATCTTAAAATAATTATTTTGGAAAATCATCATAAGGTCTAATTCAATTTTTGATATTCAAAACTAAAATTACTAATTATTACTTAAGTTTCAAGTTTTCACACAATACTAGTCCAAACCTCATCATAAGTCATTTTTCTCATGTTGGTGGATCTATTGTTCCAATATTGTGTGACCAAATAAGTATAATGTTAGTTATTTTATAGTTTTATGATAGAAGTTAAATCACAACACATTTTTTACATGAAAGCACTTAAACAACCTTTGATAACATACTTTGTTGTGAATTTTTGCAACTTGTCAAAAAAATTGGAAAAAAAATTGAATTTTTTTTCCTATTGTGGCTTGTGCCATTGGCTTAATTGTTAAATGGTTGGTCAAATAATTTCTCCTTCCCAAACCAAATTTTGTAATATAGTTGAATTTCTAATGATAAAAATACTCAAGATAAAATGTCTCCCACATTTTAGGATTTTAAAATTACAAATTTACATTTTTAAAAATCTACTTAATGTATTTTGGCAATTTTGTTAACATGTGCAAAAATAGTTGAAACCATTGTTTAATTTTGTATATTTAACATTTAAAAATAATAAAAATGGAATTTTTTTATATAAATTTTTTTCAATATATTGATATACATAAATTGAAAATTTGAAATCAATCTAATGAAAAAAAAGATAATTTAAAACATTTAAAAAATAGTTGTAACCAATGTTTTTATAATGCAAAAGGATTCACATTGTACTTAGTTATTTACAAGAAATTTTAATACCTACCAAACTACCTACCCATTTTGGAAAAAAAATAATATAAAATTTAACATAATGATATTTTTAAAAAAATTCCAAAAAGTTTTGAAGAAGATTTTTTAAAGAGATTTCAATAATATTTTTGTAAGACAAAATAGTTTAAAAGGTGAGGTATGATTCATGATTGGGTGGCTATACCCATTCAAGGTTCTCCAACAATGTCTAAAGTGCTTCCCCAGTTTCATTAATTTTTAAAATTTTGATTTGATTGAATTCTCAATGACTAAATGGTTTGATAATCAATACTTAATTCTTGCATTGTAGGTCTAAACTTTAAACATTATGAAATTGCCTTGGTGCACCTTACTAATTGAGAATGTTCCAATAATTATACCTAGTGCACAACTATGGGGGTGTTGTAGTGTATCATGTGGGAGATTTCAATCAATTGTTTTTTTATTGGTGAAAGGTGACATTGATTCAAATTTTTGGTGATTTTTTTTTTTCCTTTCAAAAAGTCATCAGATTCTTTTTTTGGGGGGGAATGTGTTGCCATAAGATTATTTACTAATTACTATTCTAATTGTCTAATACGAAAGTATTGCTAATCAATTCAAAATTTGTCTAGAGATGTTCATCACTATTGTTACATTACAAAATTGAAAAAAACACATTGATCTTAACATGACAAGCAAACAAATCAAATGAACCAGATTTTTAAATACAATATAGATGTTGCCATATTTTGTTCATTATAAGGCAATTCATTGTCACTTTTTCATTGTTTGAACAATTAATAATTTTTTTTTATCACCAATTAATTTTAAATCTATTTTGGGAGGCTTGCTGCTTATACTATATAAAAAGTATTTAAAAATGAAATTCATCATAGGTTTTTTAATTTTCAAATATGATAGGAAATTATTATTTTTAATGAAATTTGATCATTGGTGGAGGGGTTGGGGTTGGGGGTGTACATAAACATGGGTTAACTCAACACCTAACTAATTAACACCATTAATTATAGGTCTTTTTAATTGTAAAGGATATGAAATATGGAATTTGCCAACTAATGTGCCTAAAATTAACATCTATGGATGTATATTGAACATCTTCTATGTAATTCCAATATAACATATTCAGTTTAATAACAACCAAACTTCATGCATTTAGTAATTAGAAACCAATAAAAACAATCCTGTCATCCCTTTGCACAAAGATTGTTTTTAGGTGAAATAGGTAAAAAATGGTCGACCCTACCAAATGACTTTTTGCCCTTGCTTTTTTGCATGTCTACCTTATACATTAGCACAAGGTTACATATCATATTACACATTAATCTTGAAAAGTTCACATTTGTTTCATATTTCAATTCCAAAAATGTTGGATGAGTTTCCTTATGATCACCACTTTACAAAATATCACAAAGCATTTGACATATTTTGATTTTCAGTTCGCCTCCAAAATAAATCTGTAATTCACATGGTCTTGTGAGGTATTTATAGACCATTGCTACATTGTAACATTTAAATGAACTAGATTTGGGTTAGATTGGAGATAATGTTTTTCTCACCTATATTTTTTTTGTGATATAACCCCAGTAATCTAACAATGTCATGTTTTGGTGCATGGGAGGGGATGGGGGACCCATGCTATGAATATTGAAGGGTAGCCCCAAGGTGGACGAGACAAGGACCCCTTGGTGGTAGGAAAGGCAAATGCTTTCCATCACTTTGCGAAGGTGGTTCATTTGAGGTCTCACAAAATTTGGGAAGGTTTACATCAGCCTATTATAATGTAATCTTGTTTATAATTTTCACCCAAAGAATCCTACAATGCCCAAGGCCACAAGCCCAAAATTATGGAGAAAATCAATGTGAATTGAACATGTTTGTCTTATGTGGTTGTGTTCATCTACTTTTCAAATTACACATACACATCTATGGGTATTTTGCATGTTTTGTTTTTACAATTTATTTTCTATATAAAGTTTTGAATAGGCCATGTGATTTGCACATGTTGAATAGTGTATGGGTTGAGAGTATTTATAAAATATTTTTTCTTGGAATGGTATTGTGATACAATGATGGATTTGGTGGTAATTAAATTATTCTTTAATTTGTCAATTTCTCAAAAAATGCACTATATCAAGTGTTGAATTTTGAAATTTCAAATTACATGGTGCCCAAAGTTTTGGAAACCTAAGGTTTAAAACATGTTCATTATAGCATGTTTTTTTTATGTTGTTACAACTTGACACATTTTGCCTACCCAATAATGTGGGGCCACAAACTTTGGTGGAAAATGGGATATTGATAATTGTGAGTGTAAATTTGTGTAATTGTGAGGCAAACCCATCCTTGGATGGTACCATTACAAATGTCACACCTTCATTTTTCTAGACCCATCAAACTTTGAAAAATCATAAAAAATATTTAAATAAATGTTTTTAGAATTTTTTTTCATAAATACATTTATTAGGTTTCATAGATTTTGAAATTTCAGTAATATCAAGGATATTATGTATTTTAATGTTCCTAATGATTTCATTTAAAAAAAAAATTGAGGAGTGTAGCACTAATTCATTTTCTTGAACTTTTTGGTCAAGAACACAAATTTGAAACATGATTTGAAATTTTTTTTCGGAATGTTTTTCCTAAAGTAATTTTGAAATCATTTTATTTTTAGGTTTTTATTGGAAATTAATTGAATAAATATATTTTAGTTTTGAATTTTCAAAGTTAAGGCTATTGATTTTTGATAGAACCATTTTAATTAGGAACACAATTTTTTTAAATTTCCATTTTTAAAATTCCAAAATAAAATTCAAGCCATATATTAAGGCATGCAATGGATAAACATGAGAAAAAACTTGTTTATAGTTATGAATTTTTTTTTAAAAAAAAAGCCCAAAAAAATGATTTGGCCATTTTTGATTCTTTAACCAATCCTTGAGATGATTCCTAGTTGTACCACTAAGGAATGGGTTTGCCCTATGAATGTAAAATTATGCATAATATTGTATAAATGTCAAAATTTGACATTAGTGTTTTTTTTGGGGATAAAATTCACAACTAGTTAAGTTTTTCAAAAGAATTTTTAATAAATAGGGATTTTTTCACCATTTTTTGAAATAGAAACAATTACATTAGCTAAATCTAAACTTAGGCACTTCTTAGGTCGCCACTTGTAATAACACATTTGTAAAAATGTTACAACCCACTTAGGATAGTTGCTATATAATGTTAATTGATATTGGGGATCCACACCTAACAACCTACTGCTTGGTAAATTTGAAAAACAAATCTTGTCTAACATAAGTTAGTTTCAAAAACACATTTCATCAAAACCCATTCCTTAAAGCTGTCACAACAACACAAATCCTCCACATATCTTAAGGCAATTCATTATATATTGAAATTTCTAGAGGTGAAGCAAAGTGTGGCAAATATGAATTGAAAAACAAAAAAACAATTGCAAACAAAATGAAAAAATGTATTGCATGGATGTTATTTATCAAAATGGATAAAACATCAACATCCTTATTCATGCCAAAAATATTGAATATTTTAAAATTGCATAGGATCATGTGACTTATTTCACATTACATACATATTAAGATCATTTCATTAAATCAACTTTCATATTAACCTTTGAAAAACTCAACATGTAAATGTAAAAAATGCATTCACTTTTTGAATGCATGCATATAGGCTGAGTCCTAACCCTTTGAAGGGTTAAGGGTGTCAATCCAAGGGCAAAATTTCAAAGAGCTCCCTGATTGCCTCAAAGTGCACACTCAAGTGTAGAACTTGTCCAAGAAGCATGGGCAGCTAGCTAGCTAGCGAATCAGTGTCAAAGCAAAGTCCAAAAGAGATTGGGGGGACTTAGGATGGTTTTCTAATTGTCTTGTTAGATGCTACATTTTCTACTGAGAGCCTAATTTCTGAGAGCAAAACCAACAAGGAGGAACCCACGATGAACCTTAGCAAAGAATCATACCTAGTAAAGTTATCCGTAAAGTCAGGCTATTAGGGGGCGAGAACGGTCAGTTTTGTCATAATAGGGCATCAAATGTATAACTAGGAATGAAATTTTACGAAACCAAATAACTGGGACCCAAACTAGTTTTTCCACCAATTTTGGTGGTAAACTGAGTTTCATCCCCTCTTTTATTTTTCCTGAGCGCCTTCACTGCTGTTACATATATTTTTACTGCTTTTACATGTACAACTACTATAATTCGTCTCGAACCTTGTGCATTAAATGCTGAGTTTCAGCATTTCATTCTGAGATTTAATGAAATTTCCTTACTTTGCTGATACCTCTGAAAGAGGGGATAGGGGGTGAAAGCAGGGACGATAGGGGGTGAAAGAGACGGCGACTTTACAGATAACTTTAGGAAAGAAAAGAAATTCAGTTTTTTGTCTATTGAATTTGGAGGGTCTTGCCCCACGTGCTGCTCCTCCTATCCATAGAATTTATACTTTGAGAATCTGATGATGATGATTTGGTGCAGACCACCAACTGGTACAGTCAGCCAAATGAGTAAACCCAACAAAATACAGAACTGCATCATCCAACGGCCTGTGTCAGCTTTGTTTTCTTTATGGGCAAATTTTCACCTCAACATGGTGATGATGTTAAGAAAAAACAACACTGGATTTCTAAACCCTAAACCCACTGTCAGAGCTTTAGGGCTTTTGAGACACATACCCAGTTAAGGATCCAGGAGAAGCTAAAGGCCTTTGGCTTGACGATCTTCAGCCACATGGAGCAAGGAAGCTGCAAACAAATGTCACCCGAAAATTTCTTTCATTAGTGAGTAAGAAAGAAATTTTCAACATGTGTTAGTTTCTGAATCATCTTCAAACTGCAAATTCAGAAATTATTGTTGTAGACTACAAAAAAGAAATTCTCTTCTTGAATGTGTTTGACTTGGTTTTGTGTAAATTTGATACTAGTACAGTGCATATAAAAAATGGCTCAGCAACTGTTGTTACAGTTTGTTGAAATCTTCAAACAAAAAATTAGAGATTTACGAGGAAAGTTGTTGGTGCAAATGCAATGCCTCCGAGGAATCCGACCAGATCTCCGAAAAACGGAATTGTCATCGCCACAAAGATGGTGAATGCTGCAAAGAAAAATCTCTCACCACAGATCATCACCAATTTCACAAGAAACAAACGCATGACTGTTGAATCTGCTACTCTATGAAGAAGCTCCCTGGTAGCAATAGATCAGAAATTTGCACCAAACAGCCGGTGGACTTTGAGAAGAAACGCCATGCATCCATGAATCTACTAGAGCTGTGAAGAATTTCCTGGGCAGCAGATCAGATCGCCAAGCACATGCGTAAGCAACAGGAAGACCCGAGTTTTGGGTGATCTAATTCATTACCGACATAGAGCGAGCGCACCCACAATCGGAGAAGGCGAGTACGGTTCCACTCCAGCTTCGACACGAGAATGCTCTCCATCATGTCGAAAACTGGCATTGCGAAAATCTGGAATCATAGCCACATGAGAATCCAAAGGCTCTGTACTTAGTTGTTTCGAGATCTCAAACGAAACCCTAAACCCTAAAATATTGCAGCCTGCTAGCTAGCTCTAGAATTCATTCTGAGAGCCGGTTGAACCTCGGGAGATCTCATGTTGTGAGCAGCAGACTTGAATCCTCATAGAACTTTGTGCAGAAGGTTTCGTGGGGATCATGCATGGTCGAAGATTGTGGATCTGGATCACCAACCTGATAGCTGCCAAGAACGTGGATGACGACCATGAGGTTTGCAACAGCAAGGAGCCAGACAGGTTTCCCCAAGGAGAGGAGGACATTGTCGCCCACTCCATTCCCCATAGCCCAATAGCCCACTATTGCGACAGGAAAGTAGCAAAGTGCAACCACCGCGTAAGCTAGTAGGCAACCCCTCCACATGGGGACCTTTGAGGGTGTCTCTGGTGTCGACGGAAGCGATGCTTGAATCTCAAGTACCACATTGTGTCCTGCAAATGCAAACGCGACTTGCCCGACGGCGTTGAGAATTCCGAAGTACGCAATTCCTGCTGTAGACTTGGACTCATGAGCAGGTACGGCGTAGCTCACGCTTGCGACTCTTCCCGCGCACAATGGCGCAATCCAAGCTGCCATTGAATAGCTGCACGTCAAGTTCGAACAGTTTCACAAACGGCATGAGGAATCATGCATGTCCCCAACAACAAACAAAACTCCGATTGCTTGCACTACATGAGGACATCTTTCCGTCAGGCAGGCTCCTCTGATCACAGCAGTTTCCATTATCTGTTCACAGTCATCTCACAACTCTACGGGTCAAACTCTGACTCATCATAAAATGACATCTGCCCTTTCTGTTCCAGAGAACATGTGTTCCCACAGTTCTTAACATGATTACCTACATATTTGCAAGGCACTTACAGCTCTCCAATGGAAAGCTACTGCCTCTGCAACAGCAAGAAACAAGGCCCTATGTCAATGGCTTTCCATTAGGCTGCTCTGATCTTAGGACACTGTGTAACTATGATCGCACCAGCCTACGCAGCAGCCTAATGGAAAGAGATCCTGACTGACTGCTGCCGGTTTCCAGATACAGCTCAAAGTCTGATCTAGAGCTCTAGGTAGTGGACGTGCTGCATGGGATCTGATTATGATGGAGTTCATAGCACCACGACGTACCTGACAGACATGATTGCAGCAGAGAAAGAAACAATGGAGATGGAATTGAAATTCGGGCATTGTGCAAGAAAGAAATGCACGGAGCCGAAGATTGCAATCCAGGCCGTCTTGTGAATATGGCGACACCCAACTGGATCGGTGCACAACAGATCATATGCACCCATCAACGAGCTTCCACCTGCGACCCATGTCTTGATTCTTAGACAACTGCAGGAAGCTGGCGGCTGCTGTAGGAGGCAATCGCAAACAAGGTGGTACAGCAACGTCGACTGTTACTACGTACCTGCCAATACGTACACAATGTCGACGCCGACCATGGCGATCAGCTGTTGTGGGACCACAAGCCAAAGCCCGAGCTTCTCACCAAACACGTACTGCCCAAGCTCATGGTATCGGTTGAAGCGTCGGCCAGGCTCAGCTTCCAGCTCGTGCATCTCGACAAGCTGCCACAAAGTGAAGAGGGTGACCACCCATGACATCGCCAACAGCGCCATGCCTGGTCCCCTGCATGCAGCTCGTCACACACATTCCCCCCGGATCACAACCGCTGCACACTATCTATCATCTTTGCATCCAAGCGACCGTTGCTTCACAGCTATTCACAACACTCTAATGGAACTTTGCAGCGCAAGCATTCCCAAGCTGTTGATCCCTGGGGTTGCACAACGTTCGTGGTGGAAGAGAACAAGCAGATGATCAGCGTACTGACTTGACGGGATCTCGCGGGGACTTGGATCAATTCAACACAAGACGTGCATGAGTTTGCAAGGCAGTTTGTACCAGGTGAGATAAGCCATGGCGCTGGGCAGACTTAGGACGCCTGCACCGACCATGGCTGTGACGTTGTGGAATGCTGAGTACCACCATCTCGCGTTGCGAGAGCTAGTGACAGGTAACCAGTTCTCCACATCCCTCCTCTCTTGCTGCACTTCGTCAATCAGCTCCTGAAGCACTGGAAAGTGATACAGTGGTCTCGCGGACACATCAGTTTTCTGCATCGACCGGTGCAACGCGTTCTTACTGTTCCTGAACGTCGTCTAGTACAAATCCATGTGATCTGCAACATGGTTCTTCAATCGTCTAGCTATACAGCGACGACTCATGATCACAAAACAGATATATATATTTGTATGGAAAGCTGCAAAATATTGCAGCTATGATCAGAAAAGAACCTGCTTGAACGTCGAAGCTCTGGTGCATGAGAAAAAAAAAAACCTGGAAGTCGTCCGAAGCTGCAGCTGTTGTAAAGTTCTGCAGGTCTCCGACTTGGTCTTGCAGGGGCGCTAATGCAACAACATGAACGGCATGAGGGTCCGAGAAGTACTCTGGCATGGGATAAACCATGGCATGAATCTTGTCTTGCAGAAGAGGCTCCTTTCCCAAGCAAAGGACGGAGAGGAGAATTTCAGGAGAAAGACACAAGAAGAAAAGGAAAAGGACCAGAAACGAGAGAGAGAGTCGAGAGACGCACACATGCACGAGAGAGAGTGATATACGTAATTGATGAGTGGGGGAGAACAAAACCAAAGAATGAAAGTGTCTTCAATGCAGCGAGCGAAGCGAGGAAGATGGAAGTTGCTCGTGATTCAATGCTATCGACGAGAATCGCATCGCAGCAGCAACTGCAGCAGGTGCACTTGGGAATTGGAACGGAGTTTTTACCTTGAGGAGCTCGGTGACGACGCTGCAGGGACGACAGACGATGATCAGCGGAGTCTCGAGCACCTCGATCGCCTTGGCACCAGCGGCGTTTTTCATTGGCGATATTTCGCCAAAAAGAAAAAAAATTATATCTAGAAATTCGAAAATCAAGTGATTTTGGAGTTCTTTAATCGCCAGAAGTGATAATAATAATAATAATAATAATAATTTCTAGATTTCTATATTTGGTTTTCAGTTTAGCCAACAGCATAGAAGGATGATTAAATATTAGTACTTTATATTTGGCTTATAGCCAGATTTGGCTAAATTTTCCTAAGGATGATACTCCGCTTTTCTACATCTTCCTATGGAAAATTGTCATTTTGGCTACCAAAAAATTTCTTTCAAGAAAAAACCAGAGCTTGCCACTGCTGCTGTGCATGGGTTGTGTTTTTTTTATGGGGGGGGGATGGGGGGAATTTCGTCAAATTTTGACCTGAAAAATATGATTTCAACCTATAAAGGATTTTCCATGGAAAAAATGGCCCAAGTTCGCCAGATTTTTAAAAAAAAAGAAAATTCCAGATCGCCAGATTTGTATGCTAAGTTCCAGTAGATAGCCAAGAACATAGACTGATCCTTTTTTTTTACTTTCATATCTAGTCTGTAGCCAAATCTGGCTAAATCATCTTATAGATGATCGCCAATTGAGCTACATACACAAAATTGAAAAGAAAAACCCTATGTATAGGCAACGTTGCTTGAGTAGGTATCATAAGATCCTAGAGGCGGTGAGTGGTACCTAACTAAAGCTGCATTCACACTTGGTGTTAGGGACACTAGTGTTGAGTCCCCTAACACCATGCTAGTCGTTTAGGACTTACACCTACTTAACATAAACATTTTATGTTAAGTTAAAACTCACTTAACATTAAGCTTTCACCCATTTAAACATTGGGTGCCACCTAGGATGCCACCTAGATTTTCAATTAATTACTGACTTAACATCAAGTGTGAATGCACCATAACATGGGCTATTTGAAATACTTACCTACCCGTGTTGGCAGGTTATCTGAGCATTTTTTCCGTAACCTCAGGTTTCAATTTATAAGATTATTCATCATAACCCTATATCCATAAACTAAACAACATAAAATCTTATAAATGTAGTGCATCCTGTCCAAATATCAAAGTTTTATTTACTTACACAAAAGCATGTTACCTAGCACAACTGCAGGAATCCAAGTATTATATATTTTGCAAAACAAAAAAAAAAAAACCCCAAAACATAAATTTCTTTACAAAACAAACACAAAGCACAACCCAGAATAAAATGGCTTCAAAATCTAAAAAACTGAATTTTGATCATACAAATCCTTACATTTTTTCAACATGAAATTTTTAAAATCACATTCACACTAGAATCAATTCCAACCCTACTTACCCAAAGTTACCTACAATAATTGAGATAAAAACACAACTGTCATAAAATTCTTAACAATTGACAATTTCACAAAAAGGTTATTTGATTGATTGTTTTAAAAACTTATGAAATCTATAATTATATATTTGGAACTTGTTGTTTGATATTTTAAAACCATTATTATATATATTTTTAAAAATTCCTTGAAACCCATCAATTGTTAGAATTATTTGTAAAATTTTAAAAACACAATATCAATATCTTGAGTTTGCTCATTAAGTGGGTGAGATTAAGAAAGTTTAATAAAAATTTACATTTCAACAAGGAATAAAAATAAGGTGAAACTAAGAGTATATTGAATTTTGTGATAATTTGTGTTTTATCTTTTTTCTTTTTCTTAAGCATCTTCGTTGCTATTGTGCTTACTATCGCCATATTATTTTTGAATTATGTGCATTAAATATTATGAGATTCAGTTTCATCCATGATTCAATAAAAAAAAATCCACATTATGAATAACAAGGTTTGACAATAAAATAGAAGATAGGTGAGAGGAGGACCCTAAAGCAAGGTCATTTTATGGATTTCTCTATTATCACTATCCATTTGAAATGCATTTTAGGAATGTTGCCCACTCGTGGACTTTTGCCCATGTTAAAGCACAGGGCAAAGTTTATCATGAACCTAAACATACCTTACCCTAAGGTCAATTTCATCAACAAATAAATTTCCTCAAAATAGTGAAATGAAATTTTTTGAAGATATGAAGCTCACATGTTGAAAATCATCATAATTATCATAGACTACACTCTGAATAATTTCATTACTCATACAACAATATTATAGCAGATGATGGGAAAAAATTATGATTTCAAAACTTTAAAAAAGAATTCATTTTTTGTACAAAAATTAATTATTCGTGTTGTCAAATGTGGAAACTGACCTTAGGCTACAGTATGTAACTTAGGAGGTAGAGGGTTCTTATAACTACACCATGAGAGTCAGAGGGGTCTTATGTGTATGTATAAACATAAGATCCACCGAACTCTCTGAAGGAGTAATGTAATCTCCAATGTTGTGCAATTATTTGAATTTATAAAAAATCGTTGGGTCTAATTTTTTGAAAAGAATTGGAATCAAAGAACCACCAGTTTTCATGAAGGAATTGGCATTGAACTTGTGGTTTTATGACTCATTCTTTTTCTTCAAAATTTTTGACTTGATTATTATGTATGAGAATCAAGCTTTTTGCGATGTTTTTATTATTATTTTAGAATCATGATTATGAATTCTAAGAACTGTCCTGATAATTGGTGAGGGTCTGTTCATGTTTTCAATGAGTGCCCAACGTGGCTAATTTCCCTCCTCTTTTCTAAGAATGATGTGGGGATGCAAGCTGCTCTCTAAATAGAATAGGAAATTTCTCCCAGTGCTTTCTTGGAGGATCTGACCAAAGGCTGTAAATATTGTGTATTCATTTCTTGTTTGTAATCGTTTAATTATGCAAAATTTCAAGTGCATTTTTCTCCTTTGATTGGTAATTGTCTATATAATTTTTTTAATTTGAAAATTGAAGCACCACAGAATGTGCAGAGTGCCATTAGGTTGGTGAAATCTTTGTAATTTTTCAAACTATGTTGTACATGTAATTGTCAACATTTATATTTTGCATGTAAATCTTGTGTAAGTGTAAATCATTTGTGTCCACATGTTCAAATGTTTTACATTTACACTTATAAGGTTATTGTGCACATATTTTTCTTTTGCATTTTCATAGTGCCATGTAAATGTTTTGAGGCGTGTAAAAATATATATATTGTATACTTTTAATAACTATACCTATTTGTAATCCATATTAATTAGTTGTAGGTCATCTTAAGATGTTTTTTTGAACCAGGGTAAAAAAAAGCCAGAATTGACAACTTAGTCGAGAATTAACTAAATACATGTAACACCGATTGGATCTTTGAAAAAAAAATCACAATATCTTTAATATTCCCAAATATATGTATTCTCTACCAATACGATACTATCAAACTGCTTCCCTTTATCCACCTATATGCAATAAAAGAATAAACTTTTGGGCAAGTTAGAAATGCCATTTTAGTGAATTGAATGAATCAAGACATTGGATAACATAATCAAGTTGGATGGGTTGAAAAATTGTGATTTCTTGTTTCCTACAATGCTTGTAATGCCATTCAAATGGTTGGAATGGAAGACATGGGTATGTTCCATGAATTGCTTGCCCTTTTCAATGAATAAGTCACTCTTTGTACATTTTATGGTTCACATGTGAAGTAAAGGGGCATTTTTTGGTATGTGTGAAATAATAAAATATTTAAAAATATTTTTATTAAAGTTACAAATATTTAAATGTTTTCATAATTTCAAGTTTAAGAGAATTATTTATATTTTAATAAATTATTTTTAAAAAATTTCCAATTACTTCCACCTTATATTTATTTTTGCACACTATTTGGATAAAATGGAAGTAATGTCCTTTGGCTCTTCACATTGCATCCATTACTTCTACTAGTGATTCATTTGTCCATTTGCTTATACTGCACATTGTAATGGTTTTGTTGACCCTTGTTGCCTTGTGTGTAATGTTCCATGTAGGTTGGACATTTTCCTTGTCCATTGCTAATTAGTTTAACATGACATTTTGTTGCTTGCAAGGCACATTCAACATCATGGCTACCTCAAGCCTCTTGGCCCTTGCCTCCAACTAGTTAGTGGTTTGTGTTCTAACTTACAAGGCGTAGACCCTTATGTTTCTTGTAGTCAACCCAATAGGATAGAAACCATGTTAAGTTTGTGTATGTTAAAAGTGCATGTTTCTCTAGTACTACAATGTTAAAAATCAAAGTGGAAATGTTCGAAAAGACCTCCCACACTAAGTCAAGCTAAGCTATTGTTATGGAAGTTGTGGGTAGGAATGTGTTGGTGTAGTGAACTTGAGCATGTTGGATCTACCTCTTTTTGAACTTCTTGCAAAGAGAGGTAATATGGAACTACTTTCTTTACTTCTCACTGGATACCTTGTCTAAATAAGAAGTGCCTATCTCTTCTACTTTGAAAATCTATTTCTATTCTACTACTAGTATATTTAGATTTGATTGTAGCTCTCCTACACCTTCTAAGTTTTGGTTCAATTTGTGGTCCTATTGCTTTAACTTTCAAGACTATTGCATTAGGAACTAGGAATTTTAAAAATAATTATAACTCAGCTGTCACACATTGCTAGAGAAGACATGTTAAACAAATTGTGAGTGAGAATGGAGAAAATGATTCTCAATTGTATTCATCTTTGCCCAAATTGGTTTTCTTAAATGAATTGCATTATGAATGTGTTGCTTTGTTTTGGTAGGAATGCAATGTGCACAAAATTGGGAGGGATTACAAGGTGGGCACTTTAAATTGCTCATAAATGTCTCAATCTTTAGTATCCAAAGTTAGGGTTCCTCGGTGTTGTGTTCAATTGTGTACACTAAGTGGGCATTCCATTCTCGGCCTTCATTCCATGATGGGCATGCTTACCCTAGTTGCAAATTGGCAACAAAAATTCAGGACATTTAAAAAATATAAGGTAATTATCTTGCTCATGGTCATTAATGCAGTGAACCCCCAAAAAAATGCAGAAAGAAAATAAAATTACTAACTAGTCATGACTCACAATGAACCTAGTGAAACAATCCCACGATAATCAAGTGCATTAGAAATTGTGGAAATGCATGTAAACAATATGATAGATTTGCATACATTCATTTCTTGCCTGCCTCAAAACCATTTTCTCACCCCTGGATTTAAAAGGCAATTTGCAAAAAAGACCAAACTGGGCAGCATAATTCAAAGGGTAGCAGAAAAAATCTACAGACTGGGTAAAGTACAGATTTGCCCTGACATATACCCACAGGTATATTGAGGTAAAAGATTTCATGCAACCAATTTACCCAACACAGGTAAAATCAATCAGCACAATGCTGGTGCTAGAGCCCTCTATGTCAGTATAAGGAAGGGGTTGCAAGGTTGAAATTGTCTTAAAACATATTAGGGTTTGTGCATCCCTTCCTAAAACCAAAGAACCAAGTGTTAAAAGCTCCAACTTCTCGTCTAAGAACTCCTTACAATTTGCATGTCTTTTGCTTGGGCCACATGCAAAAGACATGCAACATTTAAGTAATATGGTTCACTAAGGAAAGTCTTTAAAAGAATTCAAGGCATCAATTTGAACAATCTCATTGCTCACATAGGCTTTTTTTCAACCCTAGGCACAAGCAATTTCCTCAGACCCCCCTTATACTTGTGTATACTTCATACACTACTACTATATAATCCTTGTCTGCATTCAGACTGGTTAAAAATCTACCAACCCAGTAAGGTATATATTTGCCTTGATACTTACCCATGGGTATATTCAGGTAAAAGATTTACTCAAACCAATTTATCCAACCCGGGTAAATGTAAATCTTAAAAATATACCAACTGGGTACAGTAAATCTACCTGTGGAGTCTGATGATCTGCTCAATGCATGAAGGAAGATGGACAATTGCGTGGGACCAAGTGATCCCCTGCTATCTGAACACTTTGACAAAGGATGTAATTCTGTGGGCTCTGCACATCATCAGCATGGAGTCTCAAAGTATGTTAGGGTTTCTGGAAGCAAGAAGCGAACATCAGTCACATTACTATGGCTAAAGGTTTGAAGATTGAAACTCATTTAGCTGGTGAGGACATCCTGCAGGTATTGCATGTTGCATTGTGGTTGATAATTGGAACTTCTGGGATCTTGGAACAAGATGCACTTCATGTGTTCAGGAGCTCATAGGACCTTCCAGGTATCCTTTTTGTAAGAACCTCAAGGTTTGTGAGTACAAAGTCAAGCTTGCTAGACAAGGAGATCCCAGAGACTCTAGCAATCAATGAAGGCTACAAAGACCTGTTCAGAGGCAGCTACACCAAGACTCAGTCCTGAAGAAATCATCCCTATAAAATTGTCAGTTCTTAACAAATAAAAATGAATGGAAAATCTCTATCACAAAGAGCTGGAAGCACCAGGGTGCTTTATGAGGAGCAAAGAACGGTATCTTAGTTCAATGTACAGGTGACAGAAATTCACAGAATTCTGCCACAAATGGTTTTTCTGAATCACTCAAATAATCTTTTGCCAATGTCAAGCTGAGTTGCAATCCTTTTTAACCTCTACTGACTACTGCAAACGATGCTGAGGTCTTGCCCTGACTCTGGAAGGCTTTGCAAAGGAGCCTCTTCCACCTGAAATCCCTCATGACGCTCTTTCAAATCCTGCATCCAACCGCAAAGAAAAATGTCACATAATCAATCCCCTGTAAAACCATGTTGAAATCTTGAAAAAACAACTGCTTTGAGTGAGTATGAATTGAAGTTGGAGTTGAAGGTCCACCTGCAATTGGTTTTGTGTAAAATGTGGAACACCAACTTGACCCACAGCAAGGCCCCCAAAGTAATTGCCCATAAGGACTGCTTGTTCAACAGGGAGACCCTGGTATAAGCCAGCTGAGAATCCTGCAAGAAAGCTGTCTCCAGCACCAGTAGGGTCAACCTCAGTAGCAGGGAAGGCTGGGACCCGATACTCTCGATCTTTAGAGTACACCCGACTCCCATGCTTCCCCTCTGTCACAATAACAACAGTTTTCTGTCGTACGGTCTCCAGATCAAGGTAACAAGCCTCATTCCGGGCAGCTTTCAGAAAGGAGATCCCGTGTAGAAGATCATAAAAAGGTGTCTCTTCCAATTTCCGAAGGCCCACTAGCCCTGTGTCTGGATCAATAGTTCGTATAAGGGCCTGCAAATTTGGAAACAAAAAATCAAATGAGTGTAGTCAAGTTTATGACCACTAACGGAACAGATTTGTCTTTGTTGTATCTGTTCACTAGACTTCTTTCAGAGAATGGTTTGCAATTGCTTTACCTGAATGTCAACGACAACAAAACGTGACACTTGAACCATCCGTTCCACGGTTTCAGGCAGGACCTCGCTGGCAATCCCAACAGCCAACCCTAGCTCAAATTCAACATCTGGAATATCCTCAGGCTGGATAGGCTCACAAATGTTTCCTGCTGTAAGAACCCTCTCTTCTCCCAAAGTAAAATCAGCAAAAAACTCTGTAGTTAATTGGTGTGTGATTTTCATGGGCGGGTGTGTAATCTGTGATGAGTAGAGGAAATCCGGCCCCACTTTTGATGCTACCTGCAGCACACATGTACCTGGTAGTCAGTCATTGGATCAGCAGTAATGGTGCTTATCCTCAATTCCTATCAGAAAGAAAAATCCACCATGTAGAAGAAGAAGGGACATGATTGCTTGCGCCTGCAAGACTTTCTCAAGCTCCCAAATCAGTCATGAAATTTCTTGAAGATCTCACAAACACTTCTAAGACCATGAGAGCAACTATGGTTGAGTACCAGACAATTATGTTAACCAAACCTCCAACATGATCATCACATAAGATAGCAAAGGTTAAGGGTTCCTATTTTCTGTGTACACATGTAGATTCCAAAGAATCTGTACAAAGTCCACATCGACAGAATGCAATACACAGAATAAAGATTCATTACCCTACACTCCATGCCAAGAGCTTCAAAGACATTGGTGATGTATGAGACAGATCCACCCAGAGATTCAACGACACGGCCTCCATGAAGAGTGAGCCTGTCATGGCAGTAATGTCCCACAACAAGAGCAGCACATTGATCCCTTCTTCTCATGGAATGACGCCTCAAGTAACGGGGGTGCAGCAAAGCAGGCACTTTCTCTATCTCTTTGAACCCTACCTCATCCACCCACAGAAGAGCTTCCTGTTTGCAAAAGTCCATAACAAAAAAACTGAGATCTATAACGGACAATTTCATATAGACTGACAACCAATCCTCAGCGCAATTCTTCCCAAATTCCTGCATCTTGCTTAAATCACCTCTGGACCTTCACAGATTCTCCTCTAGAAATCTTTAGGGTTAGAGTCTTCACATCAGATTTTCCTCTTCTACATGTGAATCAAGTCAAAGAACTGTAGAAAAGAAAAAAAGTCTCAGGGAGAAGGCAAAGAACCAACCTCAGGAACCGATAAGTCGGGTGCGAATGGCGATGCACAAGGGCTGTAGAGAGGAGTGAGATCGTGTGCGGGAGCATGCCCTACTCTTCCCACATCAACATGCAAATTGGCTTGACGCGGGGCTCGGACTCTCAACGGCGTAAGAGGCGGTCTGAAATGCGACGCCGTCACTGCCATATGTCGTTCTCCTTCCGCCTCTCCTTCACTCCGGCTTCCCATGATCCTCAAAAACCACCGCCTCTATATACAACCCGCCCGGGCGCCACTCCCTTTGACCCTGCCCAGGCTCCTCTTCCTTGATTCACTCACAGCCGCGACTGCTACTTGCGCGTCTATTTAACAAAAGCGCCAGGGATCTTCGACCCGACGTGTTACTCAGTAGAATTTTAGTCACTCCAACCAACAGTCTACTAGTTGGTACAAGAAAGCTTCCAGGAAAAAAAGCTGCCGACTTTCCTCAAACTCCTGCTCCTCACAATTCTTTACTGCGAAGCTGGAAGATATACTAACCAGCTAAACACCATCCGAGTCAAGAAAGAAACCTTGAAATCAACCCAAAGAAACCAAAATTCGCTACAGTTCCTTTGCGCCAACGAAGCTCTCAGACTCTTCCCAAAAACTTTTTAAAAAACCAAAAAAACCAAAAAAACCACAAAAAAAAAAAAAGAAAAGAAAAGAATAGGAGGAGGAAAAAAAAAAGGAAGCAAGTTGGGATGAGGGCGGAAAAAGAAAAGGAAAAAAAAGAGACGTGAAAGCTGTCTAGAATTGTGACCTGCTTCTGCTGAACTTGCGATACTTCGGAATCCTTTAAAAAACTGACGAAGTAAACGCGAGAAGGAAGCGCATGAGGAGGAGGCGTGCGCGTGCGTGCGTGTGCAAGAGAGAGAAAGAGAGCGACAGAGGCATGAAAAGTGCTCGTGAATCTTCGGATCCGGAGATTTTCCGCTTCCAGAGGGAGTAAGAAAGGAAGAAAGAAAGAAACGGCCATGAATCTTCAAATTCTGTAGATTTTGGGAAAGTTGCTTGAGAATGTCTTTTGTGGCCCCGCACCGCCCCGCCCGCCACAACCTCGCCGCGGTGTGTGTCCATATTTTATTCCGGTCCACACAGGGTTAGTGTCAGTGTTTTTCCCTCCCTGCACTCCCCCCCGCACCCTAAAACCAAAATTTGTTGTTTTTTTTTCCACAAAACAATTGGGAATTTATTGGCGTAGGTTTTTGGCTAGTGGAAATTCGACTCATTTTGCTAGTTTTTGGAAAATTTTGCTAGACTATTTATATTGCAAAATTGGGAAAAAAATCCCTGGTTAGTGTAATCACCAAGTGGATTTTTTGGAAAGGTTCAGAGTAGCCTTTTTTTTTTGGTGCGCAATTTTTGCACACATGCAACAAATTTTTTTAAAAATTTGTCACATATTCCCCTTTCTTGGGGGAAAAATATCCAATTTTTTTAAAACTCTTTTTTTTGGGGTATATTTTGACTTGGATTTGAGTTTGATGAATTTCTTTTAGCAATATTTTCACTTTTTGGACTTGCTCTAGAAATCTGTTGCCATTTAATGCTAATTCCCTCTTTGAAGTTCAGATGCATGCAATTGATCAAACCCATCAGAAAATGGAAACAGAATGACTGGTCTTTACTTTTTCCGTGAGAAATTTTGCCATTTTTCGACAAAGAAATTAGGAAATTTTTGAAATTTTTTGGTTTTAAAGTGTAAACTCGAATCAAATTTCTAATATTTTTGTTAAATTTCTCCAAAGTTCTGACACCAAAAAACTTGAGAAGAAACGCTGTTCCATAGCTGAAAAAAAAGCAATTCCTGGCCACAAGAGAAATTTAAAAGAAAAATGAGAAAATATAGTCATTTTGAGGGTTTAAATTCGCCAGAATTCAAACATAGTAATAATAATCACCAGAGGTCCATATTTGGAAATCTAGTAAGTAGTTTGAAATTCAGATACCTAGATGCTTAAAATATGATTAAAAAACACCAGTAGACAATAGCAAGGTTTTCTATATTTAGGTTTTAGGAGGTAGCCAAAAATATTAAAAAAAGATGATCCAATTTTTTCACTTTCATATGTGGTGTTAGGCTCACAGCGAGATTTGGCAAAAGCTTTGACCAAAAGAGGACACTGGGGCTACAGCATCTGTGGACCCATTTCTCTTGGAGCCACAGACAATCTGATTTGGAGAGGCACCAAAATCAAAAGGAAAAATTAGTCAAACATTTGGACTCCAATAAAAAGCTGCTTAGCTATGAGATTGGGTTGGATTTCCACATGTACCAATTCAACCAAAGAATCCAAAAGTTGGGGAGAAAAACACATGAATTTTTGGGGAGAATTTCTTTAGACCAGGCTTGACCAATATATTCCTCATCAAGGGGCTTTTAAGAAAATTTTAATTTAATTTTTTAATTTTTTAATTTTTACAATTTTTGTGGTGTAGTCACACCTGGCAATTATCCACAAGAGGAATTAAACAAATTTGGCTACAGGTCAAGAGATGAAAGTAGAGATTTTAAGAATTATGGCATTCTTTGGCAGCTTTAAATAAAACATGTTGTCTAAGTATGGAGATTTCCAAACAAAAATTCCTGAAAAATCTGGCGAGTTTGCTACATTTTTTTCAAAAAAATCCTTCATCTGATTGGCACTGAACGTTTTCCCAATATTTTGTAATTGTTTAAAAAATAAACGTGCACAGATTTTACACCGTGTAAAGAGGGGGGGGGGGGGGGGGGGTTTGGGTTTTATCAGAATTGACCTCACCAGGCCCCTATTCCCCCAAAAACAAAATAAACCC
>Ga0116227_10004285_pt1 | contig 31027 bp, 15 predicted proteins | sample S1TSphgellanicum_FD_89693 | JGI IMG/M metagenome (GOLD analysis project Ga0116227, IMG submission 89693) | Host-associated microbial communities from peat moss isolated from Minnesota, USA - S1T2_Fb - Sphagnum magellanicum MG | ecosystem: Host-associated > Plants > Peat moss > Unclassified... | reverse complement strand
TAAGTACTATCTTGGGAAGCACACGGAGAGGTGATCAATTGGCGGGGGCGGGGGGGGTGGGGGGGCGTGCTTAGTGTGCTTTCACTTGGAAGCTATTTGTTTCTTCTCTTTTAGCACAAAAGGAAAAAAGTTCAAAAAAAAAGTTCGAATACTTAGTTAAATGGTGTTATGTTTTTTGTTGAATAATTTCAATGCACCAAGAAAGTCATTCCACAACTTTTCTGTTTTGCTTTTCATTCAAGAATTCCTATTTTCTTTACTTCACTCTCTTACTATAAATCTTTCAACTTCCAAGCCTAGAAAAGAAAATGGAATGAAAAAAACTTGTTCCCCTTCCCTCTTCACAACAACATTATTTATAGTTTGGCTTTCTCTTGTGTAAGTGCATTGGCTATGTATGTGACAATGTTGAAAGGCAAGAACAATAGAAGGGTCTTGGCATACTAAGGTGTCCATTTTTTGGTGTCACAAGGACAATTTTGAGGGGGGTTACCTTTAAGTTTGGTACAATATTTGTTGAGATATGATAGAAAATTATAAAAAGGATTCATTTAACTAATCTATAACATTTGTATAATCAAATTTGAAAATATAATGCCATCATTTCATTCCAAAGTGAACTTTCAAAATGATGTAACATCTTTTGTCACAATCCATAAAAAACATTTATGGAGTTTTATTACATAATAAACATGTGTGAAATGTTTTTTTCTTATTTTAATTTCTAGTATGATTGTGAGGGTATTGTAATGTTAAAATAAGGGCTTACAAGTAAGTTTAATATATTAATTTATTGAGAGTTTGTAAGATTGCCAATAGTCTATAAAATCCATGATTTATTAAAATGGAAAAATTGAGGATTGTTGTTTTGTAAAAAAGGACATTATTACTTTAAATAACAATGGCCAATTATAAAAATTGAAAAAACCCATGTTTTTCCTTCTAACTTTTCCTCTAGTTGATCGAATTGAGACATGTGTTACAATTAAAAAAATTGTAGACTCCACATGTGCCACTTTTCATACCACCTTAATGTGCTAAAAGCCAAAAAACAATGATGATCTAATTACGAATGCCTCCAAGAACTCCACAACAAAATCTTATTACAACAAGCTTGACACTTCCCCTTTTGGTTGTCAAGCACAAATGTCTTTACCTAAACCTTTTGATGGGTCATGTGTGAACATGCGCATAAAATTAACACATATTGAAAAATAAAATCCATTTCTTTGCAAGTTGGATACTATGTTTTCAAAATGAACAACTAGGATGTGAATAATTTGTCCTCTTTAATAATTTGATTAGTTTATTTATGAACATATTAACCTTGATCTACAAGGAAACATTGCACATAATGGCCAAATAAAATACTTCAATTTGTGCATCTCAAGCAAGTTTACATTGAAATTGTTTAAGGTGTTAAATTATACATTGTACTAAAAACTGTTTTTCAATGAATCCAAAGCCAATTTGTTTTTACAACTTCATAAGGTCATGACCTAATGATTGCAATCATTCATTTCAACTAGTATTTCAAGTTTTCAAAAATCGAAAAAACATGAAAACTTCAAAGATGGTTGTAAAAAAAGTTAATCTTCAAAAATCTAACTCAAAATATTTATTTTTGATGTAGTTTTTTTCAAAACTTGATTTAAAAAAAATTATGCCAAATTAAATTGAAATTGAAAAAGTATATTATTTAGGTGTTTGCATATATATATTAAGATGTTTTAATTGGTGGAAATTTCCATTTTTCCAAATCATCATAATTTGATAATACTAATATTATATGATGTGTTAAGTTGTTTGTCAAGACATTTATTGACACAAACAAAATACAATCAAAATACAATGTGCTCATATCCAAATATAAAATAATTTTTGTTTTAGAAAGTTAAGTACATATAGCCTATGATTGTATCATTCAAATTCAATTAGGTTTTGACAATGTTTTCACATCAAATACTTTCTTAAGGATAGCATGGAAAATTGTCATTTGGGACATGACATTAGGAGATTCAATCATGTTTTCACACTTGGCACATCTACTTTTAATGAAGCACAAACAATTTTAAATTTTTGGTTCACAATTTGGGAATAAATATTGTATCATAGATGAAAACTTTAATATAATTTAAACTTATTTGCCTTAGATCAAGTCAACTAACAACAAATTTAATGGATTTTAAACATTAGTTTGATTTTAAAAATATGCACCTAAAGATATGGTGCTCTCTTGAAGGGCCATTAAAAAAATATGATTAGCTTTGATTGATCGGTCACAACAATTGGCCCATCTTAATTGTGCACTCTCTAAAATTTCATGTTTATGGGTGGGGATGGAGAAATAACTTGCACATTATACTTACTTCTAAATGAAGACATGCATTTGGGCTCTAATTTTAGGCCCCAACCTCTTGAGCCTCGACCTTTCTTATCCATAAAGGGAGCAAAAGTTACTGAATCTAAGGGTCACCTACTAACACCAAGCATTTATTATACATGATTACTCAAGATTTTGCCTATAATAATAACAACAATGAAATTGCAGATAAATTCTGATTAAAATTAATTCAATCATCAAATTTAAGGATAAAAAGAATTTTATGCCCATTAAATGTCAATGTACTTTTCTAGTGAATATTTTTGATGTCATCTCACTTTAAGCCTGAAGTGGCTGCATTGTTGTGGAGTTTCCCTTCATTTGTGGATAACTTTAATTATTTTGGATGTGGCAAAGCCAATAGAGGCTCACTTATTGGTTGTGGGTGGATCTACTCTTAGTAATCAAAATTTCAAAACTCTAAATAAAACCTTGAAATTCTAACCAATTGAACAAGTACCTTGGTTATTAGGTCAGACAATTAGACAAAAAATCATCCAACCTTGGTAGAAACAATACCATTTTTTCATGGGAAAAAAAAAGAAAGGAAGAAATCAATTCAAGGGATGCATTAAAAATTAAGTCATGTTCATTGCAACAACAAACCTCAATTTCACTTGTATTTTACATTCAAACTTGTAAAATGAAAAATGAAAGCACTACCTATTTTGGAAGTTTACTCCAATGCATGTTTTCCTCACATTGCTCTTCCCTACATTAGTCTGCCTGGATAGTCATTTTTCCTTGTGGTGGATCTCTTATGCATGGTGCAATTTTGCAACTTATATCACCAAGAGAATTCATAACATCGAACAGATCATCACCCCCTTTTGTGCAGCACACATCTTGCTTGCTTGCAGTCAAGAGCAACAAAACCATAGGTAATATATACCCAATGCCGACATTCATGTTTTGGTCACTCTTGCTAACCCTAATTTGCAATCTTGTGAACAAATGGAATGCATGAATGGCCCTGTCCCTGCCATAACATAACATAGTCTTTGCTGCTTCTAGACAGGAAAAAAGGCTCTTAGTCACATTAGCTATGGTTAATATATTTCTTTCCTTTTTCTCTAGACCCTCTGCTCTCAATCATGTTAGCTTTGGCTTCTGTCTTTTGTTGTGGCTATGCCCACAAAGGAAGAGACTTCAGAATGGTGTAGGATTTGGGATACAATTTTGGCTTGAACTGAGAACCAATCTGTAAATGACAGCTTTTGAGACCAACAGCTTGAGACCTTGCACTGTATACTCTAGGCTGCAAGTTTTCTTTTATCAAACTCATTTTGCATTTTAAGTGACCTAACCATATCACAAGATTCTATCATCTCTCATAAAGGGCAGAGCCATTAAGCAAGGAGTCACTCATCATTTCTCTAGACACCAGGTTTGGGAGGAAGAATGTAATCTCTACAACATAGAGCAGAAGTTATGATCGCATGTTAGCTATTGGATAATACCTCATCCCTCTTTTCTATAGGTCCCACTCCTGGAGGACAAAAAAAAGGCAAATTATGTACATGAAGCAATTTGAAAGCATTTTGAGCTTTCAGTGATGTCTGTTCTGTCTCTAGACCTCATCTTCTGGAGAGAAAAAAAATGACAGCACTTGTGTATCTAGAGGGAGAGAGAAGTCAATTTTCCTGGCACCCAGCAATCACAAACAAGAGCCTCTTCACCTTGCAGCTACTGCCCCCTGTCTGTTGAGGATGGGCTCTATGGCAGTATCTACAGCAAATGGAGTGGTTCTTTGACTGCACTGGTATCTAGAGAGAGAGAAGACAATTGCCTGCCCAGCAATCACAAACAAGAGCCTCTTCACCTTGCAGGTGATGCCCCGTCTGTTGAGAGTGGGCTCTATGGAAGTAATCTACAGCAAAGGAAGAGGTTCTTTGACTGCATTTCTGAAAGAAAAAAATGGGGAAAATCTAACACACAGGGAAGACGTTCGTTGAGCCCGATTTGTGTAGTTGAAAAGGCACTAGCTTCAAGGAAAGAGTTCTTTAGAGCCTACCTTGGATTTGGAGGTATGAAAACAGTCAGTCGCTACAGCGTAGTTAGGAAGAGACTCTCAGCCACAGGAGCCGCTTCTCAACTCACTGCAACTATGGCTAAGAACTTTGGTTTTCATGCATGCTCAAAAAATCTGTACATGAGACACAACGGTGGTTGTTATCTGCAAGCTAGTTTCCCAGCTGCTCTTCTGCATTAAATTGAGGACAAAGTAATTGAGGGAAGTGTGCAAGAAAAGATCGAAAGTTTTATGTACAAGAAATAAATGATCAAGGCGAACACTCGTTCAGAGTTGCCAAATGCGGTCGCCATGGACCACCCCGGTGGCGCCCCCTGGTTCTGCGGGACGGCGGTCTCCTGCACCACCGCGTTGTTGTTGCAGCATCAGAGGGAAGAGAGAGTAGCGACGGAAAGGCCAGGTGTTGTTGTTCAGAGCTGATGAAATTCCCTGCTGCTGCGCTCTTGTGTAAGTCGTGATCAGTACTAGGGATCGCTTCCAAGACTGGAAGCTGCAGATCAACCTCCGGAAGTCCGTCATCTTCCTTCACTGTTGTTATGATCCCGGCCCTAATCTTCGGAGCTGGATTGTGATCACTTGACGGCAATATTGCGCCGGAGGACGAGTCGAAGTAGTCACCCAATTTCGTACTCCTGCTTTCTGACTGCAGCTTGACGGCTGAGGCCTCTCTTCTCTTGCTGGCTCGCTCGCTATGGTTATATGTCGTCATCTGTTGTCCCGAGGCGTCCAACTGCTGCTGCACCTTGCCTGTGTCCAACATCTTGAGCAATATGCTTGTGCGCTTCCTGTCTAGTTCCTCGTGCATCTCGATAGCCGGATCCGTACGGCGCGCCTTGTGGGAGGAGGATCTGCTTGGCGCTTTCGTCGTCGTCGCTGCCTCGTGGATCCTAGCGAGCTGTTCACTGGACAAGATGTCTGAAATCCTCATGCTACCGGTGTAGAGCTGATGCAGATGTTGGAGCAGACGCTTTTGCAAACTCCTGGAACCCAATACCTCATAAGCTAGTCTCGATCTGTCGTCACCTTCGAATTTCAAAATATATTGCTTCTTCACCATGATCACTGGATCTTTGCTTGTTGGATCCCTGAGAACGTCTTCGCCGTTCTCCTGCGAGTGCTGTAAACCCCGTTTGCGATCCCTCACAGCTTCCTCGACCAGAGAGAAAGGAAGATTGACCCCGTGTCGTCGCCTCATCATGACCTGAGACGACGTCGAACGCTCTGTTGTTGCCTCGTTGCTGAAACTCCAGGTACTGCTGCTGATCCATTCACTCCCCGTTGCCATTTTCAGCCTCTGCACTCTAGCGGAGGAGTCCCCAGGTTGAGTGTTGTCGAGTTGCTCTCGTTCCTCCTCATGAACTCTTCCTTCCTCAAACAAGTGGTTATACACCATGTTGGTCGGATGCCCAGCTCTCGACGACCCTCCTGGCGCAGCAGCAGCATGAGCCCTAATACTACTGTTCTTCGCTCTACGATGATCACTCCTCGTTACCGCTGCTGAGATGCTTGAGTATCTTTCGTCTTGCATCACAGTCTTTGGTTCTACATACGCGTTTTTGTCGCACCTTGCTACCTTGTTCAACCGATCGACGCACATTGCTGGAAATCTCTGGGGAGAAGTTGCTGCAACTGCCTCAATGCAGCACCTGACAAACCCCGCGGTACATCTCCGCGTCATCCCTACCTGGGTGTTTTGCTGCTGTTGCTGCTGCTGCAAACCTCGCAGCACATTTCTTCTTTCGTCGTCCATTGAGTGGTCAGACAGATCCAAACTTCCTCTTTGAGACGAGGAGCTGCCTATTTCGTCCTCATGATGATTACTCCTTTTCTTTATCCTCTCGCCGCTGCGACGGTCTCTGTTGGCGGCACAACGTAGTGCCGTCTCATCGTCAGAAAGCTGATGCAAAATTCCTCCTCCTCCGGATGAGTTCTGGTTAGACTTCGGTGCTGCAGCACTCGTAATATTCTTGGTTTCCGTCTTCCGTCTGGAGCCTTCTCGATGCCATTTTCCGGGCTCAGGCTGCATCACCTCCCTTACGACTAAGTTCTCCTTCTGCTCGGAGTGTGCTTGCCTGTGCTTAAGAGGAGCGGCGTCCCGATGCTCCAGGGCTGATCGCTTTGAGGAGGTTTTCTTGACGCTGATCTCCTGCATGCGCTCTGGAGAGCCTTGAAGCACATGGCAAGAAGGAGGAGGACCGTCAAGACTTTCGAGAGCGGCTTTGTTATCAATGGTACTTCCGGCGGCCACTTTCTGTTGTTCCCCAGAGAAAGATTTTGCAGAACTCGCTCCAGAGTTGGAACGGCTGATGATGCAAGGAGTGGTGGAGGTAGTGGAGATGCCGTAGCAGCCGTGGCGACGCACAAGATCGAAAACTGTTTGGAAGGGGATCATGAAGAACCTGCTGCTTGGCAGTAGCGCGATCTCTGGTGGTGGAGCCCCGACAGCGCTTGGGCAGCGCTGCGAAATCTCTCCAGCCGTTGCAGCTTCCTCGCTCTTGTGAGAATTGGAGGACTGTAACATGATTTCCGCTGTGCCAACTGGTCCGAAGTACTCGTCAATGCGTCCACCTGCATGCACGATCCTCAGCTCCTCGGCACGAGAAGGTGCCCCGCCCATCACTCTCTCCAAGTATCCAAGAGAAATTCTACACCACCTATCAATCACCCACCCGATAGAAGGAAAAAAACTTCAGAACACATATCTACAAAAAAACACATTCTGGACACCAAACAGATTGCGAGTCTATGCAATCTGATCGCCCCACAGATATTGAAAGCAACGAGGAATTGGCAACAAAATCTCAAGAAAAATGCGCCCCTCTGAGCAGCATATGAACGCACCAGCAGCCTGAAGAAGTTACGAACTCATCCTCAAGATCATGCTCCTCCGCAACCGGGCCGCGCTCGGAGATGAATCTCTTTCGTACCGTGGTCGAAATGCAGTATTGACCAAGACGACTCCCTCATTGCTGACTGCTGGTACATGCTTCGTCCCAGGAGAAATGAGAGGAGCTCCAATCTGCACATCAGAAATGGACTTTGAAACAAAGACAGATTCATGTGGCGCGATAAAGATTTCAAGCAATGACACTCCAATTCCAGACTCTGGTAATGCAAGATTGTTGCTGGCCTTGAATCAAGAAACTGCAATCCAAGAATCCTACCTGGCCGCGGCAGTTACAGTTTAAACCTGCTGATCTTCTTGTAGACCAGTACACAATGTCTGAGCAAGAACTGATTCCTCTAGATACAATTCAAGCCAATGTTCAAGCAGACTAGTCTACAAGGTTCCCGCAAGAAGTCTGCAAACTGACGTAAATCGGTGCTGATCAACCACAATTGCAATTCCACAATGCAACACACACTACTCAACTGCAGCTGCACTGGGACTAGTAGCGGACTGTAGAGAGGAATAGCTTATAGGATCTCCGACTAGTATTGAACAAGATTTCTTGATTGGAGATGCAGGGCAGGTACTTGCCTTCCTCAGAAGTGGAATTGCATCGCGGCGGAGTGATCTTGGAATCCGACGCTCCTCCTGCAACGGAAGTCGAGAACTCAAGTAGATAGCCAAAAATCCTCTATAGCCTGCAGAGCCGACCGTCTCTGCTGCTGAAGAACTCGCACTTCCGCATGTACGACGACGATCTTGCCGAGCTATCATCAGGCTTCGATCTCCAGGATGTCGACGAATCTAGCATAATTGCACTAGATTTCGAAAGATCGATCTCGACTTTGACATAGGTTTCTCGTGAATTCCTGCCCTGAGCAGCCGTCGAAACTCCTCCAGCGATGTTCGTTCATCAGCCAAAAAAACAAACTGTAGCAGTACTTACAATATGGAAGTTGATCTGACTCGAGAGATGAAGGAAGAAGAGAGCAGAGACGATTCGAAGAAACAATAAGAAGAAGCCAGTACTCGGTCTACTCATCCTGGGCTTTGTGAACGCTAAGTTGACGTCCAAACAAAACTTCAAAGAAACTCAACCCCGGCTGGCGGTCATGTCAAGCTCCTCGGCACATGACAATATTACTGCCGTCATGAAACACTGGATCGACAGAGCACTGTGGGATTGGATTCTATCCTATTCTAAACTATCTATCCCGAATGATGCAAGTCTGAACCTCAGAGCTCGCTATTATTATACCACCACGAAGCTGATGAAAAACAAGTAGTTTACTCCAGATTTGGACAGAGTGCCAAGCTGCAGCAATACATGATGAGGGCTAGCGCCTCTCTGAAGAGGAATGAATACAATACAAACAAAACAAAAAAGGTTCACCGAATGCAGTCCATCAATGTCCAGGCTACTCTTGATCAAGCAGTCAAGCTGCTTTGCTGCACTGCTAATTTTTTCCGATCTACTCTTCTGATCACACACACATTAATGAGTCAAATGAGTAGTAATAGTAGTAGTAGTCCTTGTCGCTTACCCGCCGTCCCCGCCTGCCTCCTTGATCTCGACTTCCTGCTGCGACAGACGACGACGACGACGATAATGATCCCTGCGTGGCTGCATCTGTTTGTCTAGAGAATTTTTTTCCCCGCAACAATTTGCTCTCTCCCTCTCTCTCAAGGGAAACCGACTCTCGAAGGACGCGGACGAACGAGGACCAGAACCCGACACGAAGGCCACGAGAACCCCACGGGCCTGCCTGCCTGCAGCAACTGGAACAGAGGGTACACACAGCACAGTTAGTGTAGTAAGTAAAGTACTCTACTTACTCTGCGCACCTGCATGAACAGGCCAGTCCAGAGACAGACCAAGTCAGTCCAGTTCAGTGACCAGTAACCAGTAACCGGTCCCTTTCTCTCTCTTTCTTTCTCTCTTTCTTTCATTCCCCACCTCCCAAGAGCTAGCTACCAACCTGCCTACCTTCTTTCTTTCTCTCTCCTTCCTTCTGCAATTGCTGCTGTTGCGCTGTGGACTGTTGTTGCTGTCGATTTCCATGTGGCCATCTCCCCGTCCCCACTTCAAAACTCCGCCTACTTCTTACCAAGTGGGGTCGGTGGGGTCGCTCGCTGGCTCACTGGCTCGCTTGTTTGTTTGTTTTGTTTGTTGGTTTGCTTCCTTGCTTGCTTTGCTTGGGTGACGGAAAGTGGGAACTTTTTCTTTTTCCCCCATCTCAATAGAATTTGGAATTTAAAAAGAGTCCTTTTTACCAGAGTTTGGTCTTGTCTCTAGTGGTGTTTTTTAAGGATTTTAAAAAATGTTGCCTAAGTGGTCATCATCCATAGGACAATGTAAAAAAAAAAATAGTGATCATCCCTAAGAAGATTTCGCCACATCTGGCTATTAACCAAATATGAAATACAATTTTTTAAAATAAACCTGCCATATTCATGGCTACAGGCTACGCACTGAAAACCAACTATAGAAATCTGGCGGTTATTACTATTTTTTCCTCACTTTTGGGCAATTGAAACCCTCTAAAATCAGTTCATTTTCAATTTTTTAAAATTTTTTAATTCACTTTTTGGCGAAATACTGGCAGTAAAAAAACACTGATCTCTAGTCCCTAGAGAGTGATTTTATTTGGATATAATTACTTTGGCCTGTGTAGATGAGCATTTATTGTAACCAGGGTTGTTTGTTTGTTTGTTTTTTCTTTGTTTCTTTCAATTTTGTGATATCTAGATTTTGGGAAAAAAAATTACAAAAGAAAAAAGGAAAAATTTACAATGGAGCAATCAAAATTTCTCAAAATTTGGGGATATTTCCCAATAAATTCTTTAAATCCAAAAAAATCTTGAAATTTTCCATGTTTGTGTACATGGTTGAAGAGGTAGCCAAAAAAATGTAAGGATGTTTACATTTTTCCTTCCATATTCTTTTAATAGCCAAATTTTGCTAAATCACCTCATGGATGATTGCCACATTGGCTTTATCACAAATGTTTTTGAAAAAACAGGGACCAGAACCCCCCAATTTCCCTAAGAATTTCATTTTTTATTAAATTGAAATTATAATAATGAAAATACTCAAAGTTCAATAACTCTTGGATTGCTGATCTAAACATTAGGAAATTCACCTCAATTCACCCTTTCTCATGGAGAATTGTAGTAGACCCAGGCGCCCATGGTTTGAGAGATCTCAATGTAACAAACAAACTAGCTTGCTTTAATAGTTATTAGGATGGCCCCACTAGTTATTTAGATTTAAGGAAGGGAAGAGTTTTGTTTTTGTTGGAAGAGTCCTCTAGTTTGAAGGGAAGAGTTTTGTTTTGATTGAAAGAGTAGTATTCTTTGTTTGAACACAAGAGTTTAATTTTTTTAATGGAAGAGTATTTTTGTTTTGTTTTGTTTGAGAACAGGTTTTGTTTGCTTGTTTGTTTATTTGTTCGTACCGTGTCAACTGGCGTTCGGACTTCGTCTTTTTTTTATTTTCCTTTTTCGGATTTGGTCAACTTTAGCCCCACCCCCCTATTGAAAACTTTCTTATGTGGTCAACTTCAGCAAATTTGAACCTGACGAGTAGGTGTAGTCAAAAATGCAAGAAAGAAGAATTCTGGCCTTGTTGCAGGCTTCAGTGAATTTTACAAAAAGAAAAAAAAGTGCTACAAATGAATGATTTTGTGTCATTTTAAAAACCAGCTTTTCAGATGTTTCTTTCAATGGAAAATCTTCATTTTCTTTTGCATTAGGTGATACAAAAAATAAAAGATGGCTATTGTGAATTATTGTTTTATGAACTGAGTGCCAATTTATTTTTTTCCTGCACTTTGTTATTGGCCTTGCCTACCAAGGCAAGGATATTGTGTTTAGATTCATTATAGAGTATAGACGTAGCTTAAGGGATTTTAGCCCCTAGGTAATAGATCTATTTTTATATGAGAATTTTTGAAAAATGATGTTTTGGCTTGTGAGTTGCAACTTGAGATTAGTTATAGAGTTATAATATCTTGAAGGATTTTGGTTTCTTTTAGAGGATTTTTTTGAACATTATATTTTTGCATGGTGAAATATTTGAGTTTTCATAATTTATTTTCTGCCTGGCCAGTTCACAGTGTGACACACCCCTTGTTGATGATAGTCCTTGTTTTCTCCATCTTGCTCTGGGGGTGATGGCCACTTGGGCTACACTAAGAAATTGGAGAAAAAAAATCACACACGCTAGTTGTAGATCAAAGCTATTTTTTGGGCTTAGGTATACATGATTCCAGTACTTGCCAGGCTCCAGCTGGTGGTACCTAATAGCTACCTAATATACCATCATTGCACCCAAAAGAAAGAGGCTTCCTTACTTGTGTTTGTACACTAAACATCCAGCTAATGTAATGGGTTGGTTGCTAGGGCTTATGACCACTTCATGAGTGGTTGTGAGGGTCGTAGGGGTTAAGGTTTCGATGGAACTTGCTCTTACCCATTGTAGGGCAACCTAGGTATTAGGGGCTCCCATGCCATACAAATTTAGGGGAACAACCATCTAGAGCTTTTAATGTGTATACTCCCAATACAAGCAACCTAGTTACAACGGGCTATTAGGTTGTCAAAAGTTGTGTGATTCATGGACAGCTTCAAAGTCTAATAGTGGTTGCCCACTAGAGATGGTTTCAAATATGACATGTTATATAATCTATTAATTCAATATTACAAATTAAATTTTATAATTGCATAAAGTTGTGGTTAACTTTGTGGGTGTCATCTAAAACAAAATTTCTTTGATTGGATCCAATCATGGGGCTCAAAATATTTTAATTTTTAATAATAATGCATTGGCTCTAGCTAGCAATAGCATGAATGAAAATTTATTCGTTATATAGCATGAATAAGTTTTGCCACCTCTCATATGTGAGAGAGCTCTTATATATGTGATAGCACATTGGGCTCCATCAATGACATGCTTACTAACATTATTTTTCACCTATAGACTTAGTTTCACAAAATTGTCATCCTCACCCACAATACCCAAAAAAAAAGAGTATAAAACTTGTTGGCAAACTATAAGTTTATCCTTAAGTTTTAATTTTTCCCCCTTAAAAATAGTTCTTTGGACCTAGGTATTTGTCTACCTAGTGTTCCATAAGTCTAGCAAATTATATTACAACATTTACAATTGTTGTACTGTCCTTTGTGAGTTGTTGGAAGATAAAGTCTATGTCTTTCCTATATGTCTTCTTGTTGTTGTTTCAGAATACTCGCACCAAACAAACTCTAACATTATTATGCTCATTCACATCTTGCACTAAGAGTGGCTTCCCTTTATGCCACAAATGCAATTTAGGTTTATGAGCAGTTTTTGTGAAAAAAAATCCACAAGAAATACTCAGAAATATTTTTTTTAGACTATTTCTTTCTTTCTTTCTTTCTCATGGAATTTTTTTTTTCCAAATTTGTGATATCTCAAAATTGAAATAAATAAAAATAAAAATAAATAAAAACCTGTTCAGGAGTGGGAGCTTGCAACATGGTTTTGTGTTTTGTGTGCCAACATTTGTGTTATCAACCTATTACCTTCAGTAGCACACACAAAGTGTGATTTTGAGTATGGAAATGGAAAAAGGCTAGGCTTGTTTCTTGCTTTTCATCCATTTGACTTTTACTTGTGGATAAGTGGATTGGCTCAATTATAATTCCTCTAAACAAGTGCTTCCAGAATCTGCACCCATTCGAATAGTTTTCAAGAATTTTCTTTCTAAAAAGTGAGTACCTAGTCCTTCAAGACACAGAATTTGAGAAACCTTCAACAAACACTCATGGGTGTCACCCACCCCTTCCTTGTTTTGGTGATGATCTCTATAAAGGAAAAAGAAGAAACAAGAACTCTCTTTGATACATCATCAATGTCAGGTGCAACAATGCTGATGCTTGTAAGAACCATCAAGTACTCCAGTGGATTACCATTTCAATACCTAATTGGAGTAAGCAGAGAGAGAGAGAGCACTCCGATTTTAAACCTGAAAAAAATGGATTCATACCTCCATGGAATCTTAGCAAGGGTCCACATAGCATTTTACAAATTTTAACTCCATTAGGAACTGGTAACCAAGTTATCCATAAAGGCACCCTTTCTTTTGGCCCTAGTTCAACCCTCTAAATCCCTATTTCATCTCCAATTTGATCGTAGCTGAAAATTGAGCAAAATTGTTGCATGCCCCAGAAGCCTTGTGGTTTAGAAATTTTGATGAAACATAGACCAAAACTCCAAAATGTTAGATCCATTCAAAATTTGTACTAGAAAGTAAGGGTGAGGTTTGCTCCAAATCTCCAACCCCCAATAGAACCAATTTGATAATTCGAACTTCAAAATGATACTGATTTCAAAGTTTGGGTGCTGGCCATGATCTCTCTCTCTCAGAGAAAATTGGAGAATCTCAAGAACATGCAAAGGTTAGCTTGGCAATTGTGTAACCAAATGTGATCATTGGGACCTTCATTGGGGCTCTCCCCCAACATGAAATACATGGCTGACACCTTGCAGCATCTTGGTGTCATGCCAAACACAAATATAGAGGTAGTCATATACTTTAAGAGAGATAGGGTGAGTACTACTAGTTCAGGGCCTCAAGGGCTACATCTTTTGCCATGGATTTCTCCGTGTTGTAGGAGTCATATGTTCAAGTGCAACATAATTTTATTTTTTGGAATTTCCACATGTGGCTGACAAAAGATTAAAAAAAACTCAAAAGAATTTGTATGGTGAAGCCTTTTGGTGGGCGCATTCTCAAAATAAGGAGCCTAGGATAAGATGCCAGTTGAGTTTGGGCTTGGATTCTTGAAATGTCCCTGAGAAATGTCCCCTACCCGTTAACTTTACCCATTGTAAATCAAGAGGCTAATGTTACCATGAACCCAAACATATGTAGATCATAAGGCATAGGAAAGGGGGGTTCTTGCACCTACTCCTTAAAGAGTGGGAGGGGTCTTACTCCCATGAATAGGCTTAAGATCCCTCCCACACTATTAAAGAGTACATATCCCTCCTCTTTGCCCTCAAAATACACAACGAGTCACCAATGTTGGTTGGTTTTGGTCGGGTTCTCAGATGACAGATCCACCATCCCGATGGCATTGGAACATGAACTGGACCATGCGACCAGCCTTGTGTGTTGCAACTGGACCACAAACCAGCCTTGTGCTGGAATGGGAACTTGAATTGGAATATTGTTGTTGTAGTTCTTCTTTACACAGAAGTTCCCCTTCCTTTTCTTGGTGAGCAATTGGTACATTTTCTTAAATATAGCAGCAGGCAGGAAATATTCTTCACTCACATGGCCACCTTCAAGTGGTCATAGAGGTACGATGCAATTTTGATTGGTAGAATATGTGGCATGGGTGGTACTGGACCAAGTTTCCAAACTAAACCAGGGTCCAACTTCATTTGAAACATTGGGAACTTGAGGGAAATTCAAAAATTTGGAGAACCCCATTCAGAGTTGCATTGGATTATTCTATCAAATAAAAGTTATCTTGGGGGTGGGGGGGTGGGCAATGAAAATAAGGCATTTAGGGATCTTAGGGGGAGCAAAGACAATGATAGTCACTTCAAGTATGAGACCAATTGTAGTTTAGCTCAATCCTTTTCATTACTATCAATTTAGGGCACTTGTTAAGTAGAGTTCTGTGAAGTTTGTTTTGATATAGTTAAGTGATTCTGCTTTAGAAAGTGCCACAATTACTAGAGTTTTAGGTTTTTGCTAATCTTTCTCAATATCCAAGTCTATCCTATTCGTGCATTTGGTTAGAATTGTATCTAATCGTGCTAAGTTGATTAATTTCCTCATCACAATGCAATTTGTGGTGATTGAAGATTACAGGTCAAGTTCAGTACATCTATTGATTTACCAAGCTCCCAAGTTATATTCATTCTAGGGGTCAAATTGGTTCAATAAGTGAGGGGTGCAATCTCTCTTTAAGATCCACTCTGTGTGTAACAAGTTTTTTTTTACATGATTGCAAGGCTCATAAATTAAAATGATGTTAAAATTGTGTGTTGTATTTGTACAAGGACCTCTTTAATAGTCTAACATTTAATCTAGACTATTAAAAATTAATAGTTTTTAATTTTTGAAGCACATTTTTAAACTTGTAACCTTGATTTTTGTGTTTAGACAATAGAATGAAATAGCATAAAAATATATTTAAGCATTGTTCAAGCATTGTGTTTTTACACTATCATTGTAATGCCACATGGTGAGCAATAAGATGTCAATGACTCCTTCTAACATGAGCATGAATAGACTTTGAAGATCTGGCCAAGTAATCGTATGAAAATGCAATTCAATCTTCCCAGGATATCCTTCCTCCTTGGCAAAAGGGAGTGTCAATTATAAGGACTCACCTTCAAGATCAAAAAATAATGTTACATGATAGCCAAACATTGTTGGAGAATCTAATTATCACAAGGCTGATCAAACCAAGTAAGATTCATCTTTGTAACCCTAGTCAAACAAAGTGGTTTTCAAAGGTGTTAATAGGAACCATAAGGGATTGCTTTTGAAAAACTAAAGCCCCATCCATGCAACCATCAAGTTGGACATGTCAATTGTCAAAAATGAAATTGCATATCACATAGATCACACAATAATAGTCAACTCTCTAGGAAACAAAATAGTTGAACTTCACATTGCAAAATAGATGTTGGAAGGGGTTTTTATTTTATATTTTCACCAAGCACACAATCCACCAAATGAATTCTCATGTTGTAATCCCCAAAGTTTCAATGATGCACTATGATTTTCCACATGGACACCCATATTTGATTTCGATGCCCTTAAAGATCTAGGACTACCCATGTGGATCATTCTTCACTACATGCCATTGTAGTATTGTCCAATAAAAATTGTAGTGGCAATTCAAATTGACGTGGTTCTTGGTTATGATGCCTCCAATGCACCTAGGTAGGATCCCACGTTGTGCATCACCTTAAATCCTAGAAAATGATGTATAGTTGAAGTTTGCATTACAAGCATGGGAGAGGATGTTAAGGTGCAAGTTTGCATTGATTGAACTTAATTCTCAATTTGATGTAGATTTTATAGTAGCCTTGATCACATGGTTCATGATTATGGTCACATCAAGGCAAGAAAGATGTCAAAGGTGGCTAGTCATTACTATAGACACCCAAACATTTACAACCACAAAAACACCAAGCCAAAATTGCTATTATTTAAGCAAAGATCTCTACAAAGACAATGAAGGGTATAATAAAGGTACAAGCAAACTCAAGATACCAAACATCCATATCTATAAAGACCAAACAACACATAGTGTGAGGTTTGCTCTTAAGCATCATCATGCACCAACGATGTTCAACAAAAAATTCTTTTTAAAGAAAACCACCCATTCAACTCACTTGCAAGTACACATCCTTAAATAAAAATGGAATAAACATCTAACCTTACAAAAGTTGAAACATTAATGTAACACCAAGACCAAGAAACAAGAAACTTTGTAAGGCTTAAATTAGTTAATGATTATTCAACCATCTTTGACTAACAAGATGGAATGTTCACTATCGAAAATCAATGGATTTAAAAAAGGAATAGTTGAACTGAAAGAGATCTTAATGGTGGCAAATAAGGAAGGGAAATAATTCTTGATTCACAAATGTAGCCAATATACCCCAGATCATCATCCACATTAAGAAATGTGCACTATAAATATAAGAATGAAAAAAACAACAAACAAACAGTCTTTCATATTATGTTCTAAAAAATTAAAAAAGGCACAAACCCAAGAATATTTAATCTTACCAACACAAGTAATGATAGATACAAAGGAAGTTAGGTTTCAAATCCTTTAGATCATAGGTTTGTTAAAAGATGGTGAGTAGATTGAAAATGCAACCAGTATGCAACTAATAAAACAACTTGTGAAATTACTAAACAAGTCTACGAACAAGTCAACCTTTACACCCACTACATGAAATCCAAGTGATAAAAACCAAATCTTCAAGGATCTTAATAGCAAATTAGAAGAACGCTTTGACCTAGAGACAACCACAAAAAATAAGTATATTATAAAAGATGACACATGATTTTATATATTAAATAAAATGTTCCATTTAAGAACCTTCATTACACCAATATGTGTTCAAGTTCACTAAATTTTGAATGAAATTGAACAAATTTACCATGGTGAAAGTGTTCAATCCCTTAGTAAACAAGGACCAATTGTTATAGACAGATGAATTCAGTAATATTTAAATCATCAATAATAAATTCATTAATAATTAATTACAAACCTAAGGTAATTAGCAATTAAGAACCTACTCGAGTCTATCTAACTTAAGGTAGGAACCTACCCCACCAACTTAGGGTGCAAGTGTGAAGGTTTGAACTCTTCCCATTGTTTCACCTCCATGTTTACTGAACAAGTGTTTAACCATTGAAACATTATTAAAATGAATAATATTTTTTTGTCATCTTGTATTATTATGCACATTTCTTTTTACCTTAAGCAATTCTTGGTTATTTTACATTATTTTACCATAGGTTATTCTTGGTTATTCTATTGTAAACTATTTTGTTCATTCTAAATTATTTTACCATAGGCTATTATTGGTTATTCTAATATAAGTTATTGTTGGTTATTTTATCATAAAATATTATTGATTATTTTTATTGCAAATTATTGCTAACTATTTTGAATTATTTTATCTTAAGCTATTTTTGTTTATTTTATCACCAACTATTGTTAAATATTTTACATTATTTTACCCTAAGTTGTTTCTATATTCTAGGTTATTTTACCGATGTTATCATTGGTTATTTTAAATTATTCTACCTTGGGTTATTCCACCTTAAGTCATTATATGTAATTTTTTAATATGTTATTTTACCTTTGTTATTATACCTTAAAATAAAATAGCCTATAAGAACATTGAATAGAATGACCTTGAATTAATTTGAGGTATAACTTGAAATAATATATAATAACTTAAAATAAAATAATCCAAGGCATAAACTAAAGATAATTAAGTAGTTTAGTTTTAAATAACCTAAAATAGAAAACTTATAATAAGTTTAGATAACCTATAATATTTTTAAATGATCTAAGATATAACTTATAATAACCTAGGGTAGCCTAAAATAACATAGGGTATAACCTAGAATAGCTTAAGGTATAAAACAAAAAAAATAAAAATAAACTTATTTACCATAATAAATTATAATAGTGAATTACATCAACTAGTAGTGAAACATGATGTTTACATACTGACCTTTTAGTGAAATAACTTTAACCATGGTGAAATCACTAAGGTACAATGAACCTATTTTATTTTTAAGGTCCCATAATGATTTAAACCAATGAACAACATTGTGTTTTTGTACTAATGCTTCTTTTTGTTTATAGAAAAATTAGCCTATACAATGCCAAAACAATTGTCAAGGCCATCAAACTCCATCCCCAATTAAAGTAGAACCAAATGTTCAAATCAATCATTTTATGATGTGTGGGGTTTCAAAAAAAACATCCTGGGAATTCAGGATGAAAGGTTTAGGAAAAAATCACCTCTTCAACCAAATGTGGATTCATGAAATTACATCTTTTATTATACAATGTTTGAGGGTTGAACCTTGATAAAAAAGTCAACAAACTCAAGCCCTATATCCACAAAGTTACACTGTAGGTGGACATTGTTCTTTTACAACACAAGCTTAAAGGAGGCAACTTAGGTAAGAGGTTTTGAAAAGGGCAACTTGCTAGTTCACAAAGGTTTCTTGTGGGTACTAGAACCACCATAATGATCAAAGGGCTAGTCAAAGAGGGACCTACATCTTCATGGATAGCAAATAAACCAACCTAACTAGTAATGCATTATGGCATTAGTTTTAGCAACAAAATTCAATGGTTGCAACCTAAAGGTTTATCCTAGAAGAAATATTATCATTTAAAACATCTATACACCCAACAAATCCCTTAACCACTATCAATTATGGGTTCATTTGAGAAAAGTTTTATCAAAGGACTAAAAATGGTTGTTATGTGAAGACTTCAACATGATGGAAGGACCACCTAAAAAATCAAATGCATGTGGATTAATCTTGTTGCCTAAATTTGAGAAAAAATGGCATGGGAAGCATTAAAAACAATCTTAAACATTGAAAAACATACATATTCAGTGGGAAACCTAAAATTCTCATGGGTTAACCCAAGAAAAGGTTCAAACATTGCCTAACACATTTAAATCGAACATAATTAAGTGTTATGCATGAAGCCAAAGCCACTTTCAAAGATGGTAGGTATTTGATTAAAAGGGATGATGCATGCAAAATCTAACCATTGAAGTGGTATTATGCCATCAATTATAAAGGAGGTCATATTGGGAAACGAATACAAGTTTTTTTTATAATAGATGATCAAATCCCCCAAATCTAGCAAGAAGGTATTAAAAATGTACCTTTTTTTTTGCAAATCTACAAATAGTGATTAGATTTTATAAAAAAAATTACAACAAAAAGGTGACAAAATTCAAGAAGGTTAAAGAATCAGTAAAATAAGAACTTGAGCAAACATAGGTTAAATTACATGTTAGCAATGCATAGGACATACACTCGCAACAAGTTATGGATAATTTCAGTGACCAAGTGACATTAACAGATGATATAAAGATAAAAGGCATTTACATGTGCTTTAGAATGAACAAGGGAACTTGGTGTTTGCATGAAAATTCTTAAGGTGTACCACCAAGGACGAAAAGGGCCTAGTTTTTACAATAATCCTTTTTTCCTTAATATTTCGATCCCCATCAAAACTAATGACTCAAAAAATATCAATTTCATAAATATTCACATTTTAGACCATTAAAATTCTAAATTCCATCATAATCATCCAGAAATGTGTCTTTACATGGTAGAAAAAGACTAAGTAAAAAATACAAGAAAAGGTAACATTATGTCATGATTTTGGTACACCTTAGAAAATTTGGACCCATTTAAAAAAGTTTTTCAAGGGTGTGGGTGCAGAAAACACATGCAAGCAACCATCACCCAACTTAAGAAGCCAAATGGAGGTATGGCTAAAAGCCAAAATGAAATAGAAGGAATTTGTTGCACTTATTTTAAGAACCTTTACAATGTTGACCCCAATCTAATTAAAATAGAAAGAGTAAGAGTAGAATTTCATGACCTCATTGCCCATAAAGGTTGTGAATGAACAAGTTAATTCTATGATTAATTATGATCTAGATGGTATCTCAGTAACTCCTTATTAGTGGTAGGTGAAGGCATTTATAACTTTTTAATTACCTAGGTAGTGAAACTATTAAATTTGGCTAGTTTTGGAAGGATTTGGTGGCAACTAACTTGCCACTAATCTTTTATCAATCTAGAGGATAAGACTTGTAGAAAATTGGACTATATTTCTAGTTAGGTTCGAGAAGGTGGTAGGTAGAAAATCAACCAACTAGTTTTTGTTAGTTAGTTAGCTAATTAGTTACCACTAAAAAAGGGCTTATTTGGGGAGTTTAGCTAATTTGTAAAAAAGGGAAGGTGGGAAGACTATGATATTTAAAGGAAGGGAAATGTATAGATTATTACATACCTTATATTATAGTTTAATTAATTATTTGAATAAATGTACCTTTTTTTAACTAATTAACTTATAATTTATACCCAACAACCAATATATTGCACCCTATATTTTTACTCACATATTTTTTACTTTTTTTTTATTAATGTGCCCATGCCTCCTTCTTGGGTGATGTGGCATGGACATTTGTGACTAAATTCATAATTAAAAAATGTAATCACATATGATGATGTGGCATGGCTATTTGTGATTGGGTTTATGACTAAGAAGTGTAGTCACATGAAGTATTTCATAGTCAACTACAATGTATCCATGTGGACCGTGGTAATAATCTGCTCAACAATCTTAGGTTAGGCTAGAAAACAACCTAACATAAGCTAGGTAGGTAGGCTTAGGATAAATAGGTGGGTACATGTATGTTATAAACATAGATAGGTAGATTTAGGGTAGGTAAGTGGGTGTAGGTTATCAGTTTAGGTAGATAGGTAGGGTTAGGATAAGTAAATCGATGTAAGTCATAGGTTTAGGTAGGTAGGTAGGATCTTAAACTTTTTTTGTTCATGGTCGCAAACCTTCTTGATTGGTTCATCCCAAATGGCACTTACACTTTGAAAATTTATAATGCATACCATAAATAGTCCTTTTTTTTACATGTAACTATATATTTTATAAAATTCAACTTGTAGACAAAGAATATGGGATAAATTCTAATGAAAGGAGAACACTACAACATTATGTAACACTATCACATCCTTTGTTTCATGCATAAAAACATTGTAACATATCAATGCAATAAACTACCTATTATTTAACAAATCTACATGTTATTTGTATTATCTATTTTACTTATTACCTATTACCTAACCTATTTAATTCATTAATTAATTTTCTACCAAGTAGGCTATTATCAACCTTTTTTTGTTATTTTCAACTATTTTAGGCTACTATAGGTTGTTCCTCGACTATTATTCTTGATCATTTTAGACTATTCCACCGTATGCCTTTTTTGGTTATTTTAAGTTATTCCACCTTGACTTATTTAAAATTATTCTACCTTAAAATATTCCCATTATTTTAAGTTATTCCACCTTGACTTATTTAAAATTATTCTACCTTAAAATATTCCCATTATTTTAAGTTATTCCACCCTATGTTATTTAAAGTTATTTTACTTTAAACTATTTTCAATTATTTTATATTATTTTAGGTTATTTCACCTTAAACTATTATAGGTTATTTTACCTTAGGCCACTTTAAAATAATCTAGGATATTTCAACCTAAGTATTTTTATTTATTTTATGTTGTTCCAACCTAGGTTATTTTTGGTTATTTTTATCTTTTTTAGGTTATTCCACCCTAAAATATTTTGTATTATTTTAAGTTACTTTAACCTAGGTTGTTATATTTTGGATACAACATTAAATTAACAAAAAACTACAGTACACAAACTATAATGTGTAAAAATCTTATATGTAAATAATTATTACATTGAAATGATGTTTCACTTTAAAAAATTCAAAAAAATAATTTAGACCATTAAATTTAACAATCCCATTTTCTTGGGAAAAAAACATTCACACACCTTACACATGATGTATTCAACCCTATTATGTTGAAAATTGAAAATGGTGGTTTTTTTTTACCCTTTCCATTAATCCTTTGAAATTTTCACAAACATATTAAACTTTATTATACATTTAACTATTTGCTCACTCAAGATACCTAAGAAAAAAATTAAAACCACCAAATCTAGTTATTTCATTAGCCATAACATATTTTCTTCGCATTTGAACACATGTACATTTGCAATTATAATCTATAGTCACAATTCAAGTTGAATAAAAACACCACATTATGGTGTCTAGTCACCTATGAATCACTTTACTAGTTGCACAAACAATTAAATTTTCATCTTTCATTAGATGGCATTAGTTATTGGATGATATGGTTACATTTTTCACTTTTGTTCAAACTAACAATAATCACATCATAGTCGTATATGCAACTTAAGACCATTTTGTAGTTGCATATGTGACTTCAAGTAATTTTTACATGGTGCCATGAAGGATACTGTTTATTGTTTATAATTTTACGTCCGTTTGGGACCAGAAAGTCCATTAGACGAAATGTAGATCATGGAGGACAAATTGTCCTCTAATACTAGCAACATGCCACAAACTTGGCCAAGGTGACTATGTTCGTAATCTACATGACCTCAACAAGAGTGCTTGTGTGGGTGAAGGGCAAGGCTGAACAAAAGAGTTCCCTAACTTTCTATGTATTTCGACAAGCAAGGAGCAGATGTTATTCATCCTCTACCTTCCCCAAGTCGCACCCTCGACAAAGCCTCTCAACATATGGCACGCCTTTCCACGCACCTAGCACTACCTCAAGTTTCATGTTGCTACACCGAAACCAAGCCAGATCTTTCCACAGCTGAACATAATTGATGTCACACAAGTAGTTTTCGCTCTTGTACGACATACCCTTGAAGTGCAAGTATCTTGTCAGTACACTAATCCCAATCTCACGGTTGGTAAAAAGTTTTCAATGAAAGTCAGTCGCATATTATCCTTCACCCTTTTTTCATTCAACATTGTGTGGGGGAAACCTGAAAGGGGTGGGGCCCCAACCTCCTGAGCTCCCACCCGTATGTTGTGCGTTACACCAAGGTACTTGGCTTTCCGCCCAACTTCTTACCCCTACTAGACGAATCGGATGTATATGTGTTGTCTTAGGAATCGTTCCTAATGGCGATTGAGCAGTCCCTGATTGGAACGCATGGGTCATTCCAAGCTGAGGCGCCATTTCCAGTGATGGATGTACCAAAGGCAGAAAACTTGCCACCCCTGGGGCTAATTCTGGAATAGCCATTTTTTCACGGATCCGGCCCAACATTTCTTTCTCGCAACAAGCATAGCGAGCTAGGCTTCCCATGCCTTTCCCAAGATGCGGTTTTTGGTGACCATGCTCACATGGTTATAATATAGCAACGCTTGTCCCCATGCAAAGTGTTCAAAGGGGAATTTACCAAATTCTGCCAGCACGATGGATGTGCTAGTGGTTTTTCACACCCTGAACAAAGACTTGAGGAACCTTTGGTACATTATTTTAATAGCCTCTATTTTCTTGGAATCCACCCAAACTTCACGGGCATAACTTGCTATGGAATGTACCAACGTGTTGAAGAGGTCACAACGTAGCTTAATATCCATAATACGTAGCTCCGCACAGTGGCAATTTAGTGCGAACAACGAACGCCTACTGGCAGCTCTTAGATGTTCCACTACACTATCCAAGTTCAAGGTGGTTTCGAGCAAAATCCCCAAGTATTTAAAGGTCTGCATACGCTCAATAATGTCACCTTCAAACACAAATTTTTGGCATGGGTTAGCAGAATTGAACACCATGACTTTTGTTTTTTTCATGTTAACTATAAATCCACATTCAACACAAAACTGTTGGAGTGCATTTAACTGTTGTTGTAGTCCCACCTTTGACTCTAACGTCAAAGTGAGGTCATCTGCAAAAAAGTAATAGCCATACGTGCATGTCTGCTAGGGCTGGTGCATCACATTTTCTACTGTCCAAGCATCCCTTTAGGGCATCCAAATATAGCCCAAACATGATGGGTTTGAGAGGACAACCTTGCTTCACACCTTGTTGACACCTGAAGCTAGAGGTAACACCCTCACTTGGGTGGTTAATGCATACGGTATCCTTAAAAGTATAAAACCCTAAAAACATCCCCCCTGAAAAAAAAAAAAAAACTTAAACCTATAACACCGCTATTGCTGAGGTTGCGCTTGCCATCACCACTGTCCTCGCTACAATGACAAAACTTACGTTGTTGTCCGGCCTCATGTTACTACATTATTGTGCGTTGTCATTTACTTTCATTCAGCTGCAATTGCGACAGTTGCCATTCTTGTAGGTATCTGCCGCCGGAAGTTTCGCGTCCTTTGTTTGATGTGTGCGCATGTTTTGTCCCTTCCTCCCTACTATTCTGCTCCTTTGTTTTCTTCTTCTTTTGTTTCCTGAATTCCAATTCTTGAACTGCTTCTTTTTCTTCTTATTTTTCTCCTCCCTAATTCTTTCCTTCCCTTTCCCTTTCCTTTTTCTTTTCTTTTCTTCACTTCTTTTACCTTCCTCCAAGCACCTAGGCTGTAACAGCAACAACAGACATGATGCCGCAAGAAGCTTGAAGCACTCGAAACTCTAGCTGCTCATAGAAGATGAAGAAAAAGTAGCAACAACACATTGGCAATCACAAAAATGGTTGATTTGGACAAGTCACAAACACATGGGTTGGAATGGACATGATTCCTTATAGTGTTCTTATGTTGAAACTTCTATCTCCATGTTTTTTTTTTTTAATTCCATTTTTTTCCATTGGACCTTGTTTTCCCAACAAGTTTTTTTTGTTGTCGATATTTGAGGGCCTTAGAAGGTGATATTAACAAAGGTCATTGAAGATTTAAATTAAGAGTTGACAACACTAATTACTACAACAAAACTCTGTGGAGTTGTGCCTGGAAAGCTATAGCAAAAAGTAAAGCACGAGACCAAATTGAATTGTAGGATATTTTTCCATATGGTTTTGGCAAATCATAACAAAACTACCTCAACATTATTATAAACTCCATAGAAAAAATATTCTTAAGGGGAGTTAATCATGATTGATATGAAATGTTCAAAGTTAGTGACAAAAAAACCTTGGGAAATTAGTGTCCCATATCCTTTTTAAAACATGGCTTATAAAATTTACGCAAAAGTTCTCTAGCTTTGTTTGCACAACCAATGTTCATGAATATCATAGATAATATTCAAACTACCTTTTTAACTTTAATCTATATCCTAGATAATGTGTTGTTTACTCATGAAACATCATCAATTGGGGGAAGCTTTCCAAGTAGACTTCACAAAGGAATTTTATAAAGTATAATTGGAATTTTTATCCCTTACAATGGAAAAATTTAAGTTCATGGCTAAAACATTTGTTATATGGTTAAGTTTTTTTTCCAAGAAGTTAAATCTGCCATATATCTCAATGGTAGAATCTTGCCATCATTTCAAATAAGGAAGGGAGTGAGGCATGGTTGCCCATTTCCCCCCCTACCTTTTTCTAATAATACAAGAAGGTTTTAATTCATGATCAAACAAGCTATGGCTTATGAAGAAATAAAATGGATTGTGATGTTAGGGGCAAGAAAAAAAATCTCAATTCATTAATGATCTACCAAACTATTGCTAGTAGGGAACAAAGTTAATGTTGATAGATAACTTGTTCAATTGTTTCTTAGAAATCTTAGGATTGGAATTCAATTTGACAAAAATTATGGCCTATTAGCATAAAATTAGACATTTTATACCTAAGTAGTTATTTAAATCATAGGTGGAAATGGGCTATGAAGCTATTGGGTATGGCGTTTAACCTAGAGGTCAAGGATGTGGACTCCTTCCTTATTGAAAAAATCAAGAAAAACCTAAAATATTATAATATTATCCATCTCACCACTTGCTAACGTGAAGGAATCATTGTTAAAAGTGGTTTAGGCTCTACATTATGGTTTTTCATGACAATTTGGGCAAGGTTAACACAAACAATACATAGATGCAAATCTATCTTCAAGAACTACTTATGGTGTGGTAAGAATATAATATAAAAGCCAAGGTTAGCTAGGCTAACTATTGGATGAATAGGAAGGCAAAAACCTTATAGACCTATACGATTAGGTTTTGAATGCTTTCTTAAGCAAATGGACTTTTTTAGCACTTCAACTTGGAAACTCAAACCTCACTTGTTTATTTTCAAACATTGCATAATTAAAATGCACCCATCAAAACATAAACAATGCTTCTTCATTTGCATTGGATGTTTGTTCAAGGGCATCAAATATCTAAAAGCACAAAAACCTAGGACCAAATAAACAGAACATGTAAGCTCATGAATTGGTTCATACAACCTAGTCTTCTTAGGCTTGTTGCCACTCTAAAGAAGGCGAATATGTGGTGGGTGATTGGCTTTCAAATGGGATTAATTTTAGAGCATTAGTGCAAAATTCCAAATCAACAAAATGTTTTATAGTTTGTAAAAACCTTTTGGATCACCCAAGCACAACAATTGGGTGCATTCATAATATATTGAACCACATGTGACCATAAACATTCCTTAATTTTTGTTGTGGTAAAAAATTACTTAAGTTGATGTTGAAAATTTTGCATGAACTTGTATGACAATATTTGTAATGTATTAAGAGATAATCTAAATAAAATTTTAATGAATCTAATGAATATGGAGTACCCAAAAGGACTTTTAAAACATTGTAACCAATGTCTTTTGTTGTTTAGAGAATTTTGTAAATGATTTGAAATATATATTTTTATGGGAATTTTTTGAATTCACCTCTACACATGGTAGTATAAAGCAAAATCTTTTTTGGATCATAGGAATTAAAATTATTGTGTTGATTTGTGAATCATGATTTTAAGGATGTTCTATAAAATATTCTACATTTTAAGATTATTTTAAGACACATGATCTTGTTTTGCTTGAGTGGATTTTTGACATGATATTGCAATCTTTTGGTATTTTCAAACATTAAAACATTTTAAGCCATTTCCACCAACCTTCCCACTTAAACATAAGAATTGCACAATTTCCTTTGTATCAAAATCTTCAAACATTCAAACCATATGACATGTGGCATTGATGTCCCCACTTTGGGTGCAAATACACTAATAATGATTTTTTATATTTGGTGAAAAGAAACAATTTTTTTGAGTGATTTATAAATATGAAACCCATTTATAAATCATATGATTTTAAAAAGACTAATTTCAAACACAAAAATAGATAAGGCACTAGTTGAATACATCATACTAAATACATTAGAAGATGATTGTCCCCCATTCACACAAAAATCAAAATATTTGGCTATGAGGACAAAAAATGTAAGTTTTTAACATCTTAGGGGCTCATCGATACATGTAATTGGGCCAAGAAGGTATTCAAAAAATGCATATCATGTATACATATCAAATTACAATCATTATAAGGAATTATGTCCTTTGCAACCAAGAAATTAATAACTAAATGTTCTAAATGACTATATAATTGATTGTAGTCATTTGATATTATTTCAAATCCTATGTGGAAAAAGTTGTAGTCGTATATTAGTGGTACATTTGATTAGTAGATGATAACGTGATAATAGGAATGACAACATCATTATTTCATTGCAAGTTTTCATCCATGTGGCATCTATGATTAATGACAAAATGATGTGAATGTTTAACATATCATGAAAACATGACTAAATATAACTATGCAAATGATGTGAACAAAATGATATGTCATTACACATACAATGTGGTCATGCAATTATTTTACAATGATTCAAAAATGAATATTAATAATTTAATATGAGTATAAACAAATATAATGAACTACAACATGTAAGGAATTGATTTTAATTGATACTATAATTATAAGTAATATAAAAACATTTTTTACATTTTTCAGAAATATGCTTAATACATAATCCATTTTAAATATCAATGTGGATAAATTAAATGATATTATACATTGAAATAAATTTTTAAGTTCAAATATGATATATTATAAATAAATTTTTATATTGTAATTTAAAAATAAAATAGGAGTGTAAAATGTGGGAAATATATAATTTATTCATACATTAAAATTTATCATAAATTTAAATAAAAATCTATATAATACATGTACATAAATTTATTTATTTATTTCTCATGTGGAAAAGATATATTATTACATAATTATATTAGATTATATGTGTGGAAATGAATAAATTTAATAATTTCAGAAAATTAGTTTATATTTTAATGTTTATTATTACTATTATTCAATTTAAATTAAAATTTTTAGATGAAATGTACACCTCATATTTAATATGACTTATATATATAATTTATTTATGATCCATTTATAATTATTTTATTTGGATAGATTATATGGATTCATATATAGATAAATTAAAAATTATTAATAACATTATGATATACTAGAAGCGAAATTGTATAATATAAATTCCTAAATCAAATGAATGTTTAAGATAAAAACATATTTTATTCATTCACGTATTAACCATAAAGGTTTTTCCATTTACAAATCATGTGTTTGAATTTAATTTTTCCAAAGCATCATCATTGAAAAGTTATTCAATAAAAAAATTCAATTTTATTTTTTGAATCGAATTTAATTTTTTTTTTAATAAATTATATTATAATGTACATTATTGAAGGAAATTTATGAATAAATTTTCATTTTTTTCATTTGGACAAATTATTAATAAGATATCAATTATCAAATTTGAAGTTTCTTGCGATCTTTAAATGAATTATGGTCTAAATATAATGAACACTAAATTATTTACATGATAAGTGGAATGGCTTAGTGGTGAAGGAGTTGAACTCCATCCTTGGGGTTCAAGGATCAAACTTCACAAACAACACTCATTATGGTCAACATTGGAATATTGATTGAATATTTCATACCTACATAAACTACTTAGTTTAGGTGGTTACCTAAGCAAGCTTAAGTATGTAAATTAGGTGGTCTACTTAGCCACCTAAATTAGGTTTTTCACCTAACTTAAGTGGTGACACATGACAAAAAATAATGAAATTAAATATATTTAAATAATGTTTTATTTATATTATTTATATTACATACCATACATCTATTATAATAAATTTTATAAATAATACTGCCCAATTGTTTAGTCCAATTTGTAATAATAAATTACAATTAAACAATGATTAAACTATCATTAATGACTTCACATATGTCTTTTATGACTTATGCATGATATATGCCACATCATGTCTTAAATGACTATTGTTCTAAACAATTCATCCATAGTGACTTTAAGGTTATTAGTCATTTTTCTTCTTTAAAACTAGAATATTAATCATAAATTCAATCATATATTTGAATAATTATTTCATAAAGAAATGGTTAGACTATAACAAAGGTATACATGTAAAAGGTTTTTCCTTTTGCAAGACAAGAATTTGGTGCTCATATAATATTTACAAAAATATTAGTTATATTCATATGCATGGAAATATTTCAACATTTTTGTTATGTGTTTGTTCCATACTACAAGATTGTAATTTTAAATTTTCATTAACATATATTTAACATTGCTTTATATGGTATTTTAATTTAAGAACTTTGTGTGAAACAATATTTTTGAAGTACTCAAATGGACAATGACCCCTAAATCGTTGTCTTCAATGCCTCATTACACTATGAATACACCCAATTCAAAAGTTGGGGAAAGGCTAAGCATGCTTACTAATTGGAAGAAAATGAGTGACACTTCTAGAAAATGTTGATTGATAAGGTGCCTAAAAGTTTGAAGTCCAAGGTTCATTCCCGCATGCGCGAAATAATCATTGATGAAGAAACAATGGTTCTACACAACAAAAATTCTAATGAATTCCCCAAATTGGTGGTTTGCACTTGTTTGAAGTTCCTACCTAAGTGTGCTAACATCAACAAAGATCATGTCATCCTATTCACAAATTTCAAATCTTCAACTTGAAAGAAAACTTGAACACCTTCATTCATGTTGATAATTTTGAAAAGAAAATTTATAAAAATTAAAAGGGTGTGCATTGCCACAATAAATAAAAACTTGAACATAACACACTTTCACATTTTATTTGGACGGATGGAAACGTTGAACTTTGACCCAAATCAGGGTGAAAACATGAATAGGGGGACAATTTGGACTATCACACTTGTAATTTTTTTGAATTACATACAAATGTAAAATTTAAAGCCATATTCAAAATTAATATTGTCAATTTTTTAAATATTCATATTTTCATAAACTTTCATGGGAATCATCATAAAATCTTTGGATGAATTTTAAAAAGATTATGGACTCATAATGAACTTTTGAAATGACAACACTACGTTGTTCACACAAAAAAAATGAAAAATGTGGACTCAAAAAATATGTTAAAATAGTGTAAAAAATTAAAAAATAAAACATCATCAAATGATAATTTATTAATGAAATGCATTGAAACTTTCCTTATATATATATATATATATATATATATATATATATATATATATAT
>Ga0116227_10004284_pt1 | contig 31032 bp, 18 predicted proteins | sample S1TSphgellanicum_FD_89693 | JGI IMG/M metagenome (GOLD analysis project Ga0116227, IMG submission 89693) | Host-associated microbial communities from peat moss isolated from Minnesota, USA - S1T2_Fb - Sphagnum magellanicum MG | ecosystem: Host-associated > Plants > Peat moss > Unclassified... | reverse complement strand
CATACTGAAATCTTAATACTCAAATCTATATTAAAATATTCAGGTGCCTATATCGGCGGTGTCTACCTCTTCCCATTCCGAACAGAGAAGTCAAGCCCGCCAGAGCCGATGGTACTGCAGTAATATGTGGAAGAGTAGGTCGGCGCCAAACCTTATCAGGAAATAAAGCCTTTGTCAAATATGACAAAGGCTTTCCTGTTTGATAGCTGTGCCGGTGAATGGCGAATAGTTCCCGTTTTAAGGCCTATGCGCTTAATAGCAGGCCTAACACCAGCAAACAAATGGCAAATAACGGTTATTACCCCGGGATGAGAAGAGAGTAAAGGCGGGGGAACTTAACTAACGACCATATATAACGAAAGGCAGCAAGGGTAACCACGCTGCCTTTTTTGTTTAGACGGCCCAATCCTCCACCCTAAGCCGGATCGCAGCGGATACCGGCCCGGAGCCTAAGGCCTCCAGGTGTATCAGCGCAGAGCGGGACTGAAATAGCCCATTAACGCTGGCTGGCGTTTACTGATCTGTAATAATACTCCGGTTATTGTTAGTAACGTAAATACTTAATGATAAAATAATTAGTTATTTTTGATTCTTAATTTGATCCACAATTAGTGCCAATTCTTACATATCTAACACTCTAAATAAAGTTAATGACTACCAATACTCCGCCTAATGAGCTTATTTTAGATTTTATTCAGAATACTAATCAGCCTATTTTTTTAACGGGTAAAGCAGGTACGGGTAAAACTACCTTGTTACGACATATTAAAAACACAACCACAAAAAATCTGGCTATTGTTGCGCCGACTGCGGTGGCTGCATTAAATGCAGGTGGTGTTACAATGCATTCATTTTTCCAGATTCCGTTTGGGCCTTTGGTACCAAAAGCTTATCATGAGGAAAGCACTGATGATGCTAGAAAGATCAATTTTTCTCCTGATAAATTAAAGCTTTTAAGATGCCTGGAGCTATTGGTAATCGACGAGATTAGTATGGTGCGTGCTGATGTATTGGATTATGTAAACAGGGTATTGCAAAAAGTAAATGGTTCGGTTAGGCCATTCGGAGGTGTGCAGGTATTAATGATCGGTGATCTATATCAATTGCCGCCGGTTGCCAATCAGGATTGGGGTTTACTGAGGGCACATTATGCAAGTCCATACTTTTTCGAGAGCCAGGTTTTTAAATTGATGCCTATTGTTACTTTTGAGCTTACAAAAGTTTACAGGCAATCTGATCCTGTTTTTATTGATATTTTAAATGGTATCAGGAATGCGGATCTAGCGGGAGAATTACTTAATAAACTCAATGAACGTTACCAGGAGGGTTTAGATCCAATAGGTAAAGAAGATCATATTACGTTAACTACCCACAATCAATTAGTAGGAGATATTAACCGCCAGCGGTTAGATACATTGGAAGGAACACTGCATCGGTTTAAGGCTGTTGTTAGCGGAGATTTTCCAAGAGATGCTTATCCGGCAGATGAGGAACTACAACTGAAAGTTGGTGCCCAGGTGATGTTTACCAAGAACGATTCTTCAGGTAAAAAACAATACTATAATGGCCGCACGGCTGGTGTGCTATCCATTAGTGGCGAGGTGATTGTGTTACAGTTTCTGGATGACGAATCGGAAATACAAATTGTGCCCGAGATATGGCAGAATGTAAAGTATACGCTGGATCAAACTGATCAAAAAATAAGCGAAAGTAAAGCGGGCTCATTTGCGCAGTATCCTATTAAGCTGGCCTGGGCTATTACCATACACAAAAGCCAAGGGTTAACCTTTGATAAAGCTGTTGTAGATATAAGCGCCGCCTTTGCTCATGGGCAAGCCTATGTTGCATTGAGCAGGTGCCGAAGCCTGGAAGGTTTAATTTTGAATGCACCTGTGCAGCAGCATAACATTATTACAGACCCGCAAGTGATTAGGTTTATGCAGGCGGCTGTTGATGAAGCGCCTGATCTGCAATTACTGGAGCGTTCTGTAAATAGATATGAGCGTGGTTTTATTGAGGACCTGCTGAATTTTGCCGCAATAGCCAATAAGTGGAAGCAATTGGGCAAATTATTAATCAATGTGCCAGAAGGTGGCGTAAAGCAATTTTATCAGCAAGTTGATTCGGTTTTAATTAATGATATTGCCAAGGTAGGAGATCGGTTTGTAAGGCAGGAAGTAGCCACTTTAAATGATAGCCTGGCAGCATCGGCTCAGCCTGTTTTTCTTGATCGTTTGAAAAAAGCTGCGGGATATTTTATTCCCAGAATGGATGAAGTGTTGGCCGCTGTTTATTCGATTATTTCATCTCCATGGGATGCCAGTATTGACGGAGAGAAGATGACTGAACTCTTGGACGAGTGTTTGAGTCTTTTACTAACCAAGCATGCCTTATTTGCCGTCGTAAAAGAGGCCTTTAGTACAGAGGCTTGCCTTGCTGCTGTACATGCCGCCGGGGCTAAATATAAAGGTATTCAAAGACCAAAATCATTGGATGGGCCGCCACTTTTACACCCTAAACTTTACGAAGAACTATTAAGCTGGAGAAAAACAGCCAGTGAAGAACGCAAAGTTTTGGAGCATGCTGTTTTAACAGAAAAAACATTGAGACTAATAGCTGATAAGCTTCCGCGCTCTACAGAAGAAGTGGCTGCTATTAAGGGTATCGGAAAAGGGAAAGCTTTGGATATTGGCAGAGCCGTAACCGGGCTGGTCAACGAATATTTGGGGACTCAGCAGCTTTTTTAATAACAAGGCTAACATTTTTGCAGGCACCAGGTAGTCATACATCTAAGGTTTTGCACGTTGGTAGTTTTAATGGGTTCGTGTAGATAGCCATTTAGTGTTTCGCTGTAATCAAGTAATAGTTGTTGATTAACTAAAAAGCGTACCGATCCATCGGGGAGTAAATGGCAGCTATTACCTAATGGCTGTATTAAGTTTTCGATACCGATGTTTGATGCTAGCCTGGCAAAGAAATAACCACCTGGTTTAAGTACGCGCCACATATCGCGTAACATGGCATCAAAATGAGCGGCGTTATTTGCAAAGTGTAATACGGCGCTGCTGATTACCAGATCAAAGCTGGCGTCATCAAACGGTATTGCTTCAGCGCATGCAACTTTAAAGTTTGAGCCTGGATTGGCAGGGGATAATTCTTTTGATAATTCTAAAACTTGACTAATGGCCTCGGGATTTGGATCAATACCGTAAACTTTAAAGCCGTTTCTTAAAAAGTAAACCAGGTTTCGCCCGGTGCCGCAGCCTGCATCCAGTATGCTTTCGCAATTATCATAGGTGCCTTTTAATAGCTGATCAAATAGGTAGATGTCAATATTTCCGTAGCGCTGTTTTAAATCTGGTAGCATAATAAATAGGCTTAAAGCCTGTCGCAATTTAATTATAAATCTTAGCGCCGCAGAATCTCGAGCTTAATTTACATTGCTGGTGGCGCAACTACGATCTTCTTCTTTTGGTAGTCTCTAAGTGTTTTGATAATTAAGGCTGGGTTTCTCCATTCAAACAAATGGATGAGCCATACGGTTAGCTTTATAAACCCAATGGTATCAACAAGGCTATTGCCTAATTGCTGGATGGTTTTATCCCTGGTGGTGATACAATCGGCATAAGCCTGGCCTTTTTGGGCAATCAAACTTTCTGCAAAACACCAAGCACCATCGCGTGCGTTACCGATACTGAATTGGATCAAAGCCGAATTTGCATTAGAGGCGTGCAAACCTAACAAAGAGAGTAACGGCGAAACCTGGCCCAACTCAAAAAGTACCTGATTGGTTAGTGCAGCAATGATGGTGTTGATTGCGTCGAAATCCTGGCTCAGCATAGCTAATGGTTGCCCGGCAGAAACTTCGACCGCGGCGATACCCAGATCAAGGTTAATATGTGCATTCATGCCCAGCAACAGGTGCTGTAGTACCAGTATAGATGATTTCTCGGTTTGCTCAAATGCAATCTCCCATGATGGGGTTGTTGGTTCGTGATTGCGCCATTTTTTATAGGCATCCAGATAGCGGCTTGCAAATACAACATCCAGCTTTTCCATGCGGGTACCATCCTGAAACTGCCCTGCTGCAATGCCATCTTTTACACTTTGGGTTACCTTTAAGTACAAGGATGCGAAATATCCTAACCGGCTTTTTTCGGCAATGCACTTAGAAATAATGTTTTCTAAGTCGATAATAATATCGTCAATCGTGGTTTCTGGCATGGCTGCTTAGGTAATAATTATTTGAATATAAGTGTTTTATGCCAGAATTATGCAGCGTAATTTTTATCGAAACAGTTGATATACAACATTATTAAATTCTATGAATGCCTGAAGCTTTGAGTAGTTGTACGATATAATTATCTGATGTTAGCCGTTATAACTTATAGTTTTTAATTTTGTACACTAACGTAAACTACTGACCCTCCGGATATATGCAGAAAAAGGCGCTTCTATTTTATGGCTTTCTACTATTTATTATTCTCCCTGCATCAATTTTTGCTGCCGATATTAAGATAAAAAGCGTTGGTGCAGCCTATGTACAAAACTATTATAAAAGCGTATACCAGGCCGGTAATCAGAATTGGTCTATAACCAAGGACGAGCACGGCATTATGTATTTCGGTAACTCGGAAGGGTTGCTATCATATGATGGGCGTTACTGGCAACTTTACCATATGCCCAACCGGCTAATTGTAAGATCGGTTTCTGCAGATGGTAAGGGTAGGGTATACGTTGGTGGCTTTGGCGAGTTTGGTTACTGGCAAAATAATGCGAAAGGGTTTTTAACGTACAATTCGCTTATCAAACTACTGCCCAAAAAACTGATACCTACCGAGGAAATTTGGAAAATATATGTAGATGGTAACCGTGTGCTGTTTCAAGGCTTCGGCGCTATTTATATTTATGAGGGTGGCAAGATCAGTGCTGTAAAGGTGCCTAATCAGCCTTACTTGTTTCTATATAAGGTAAATCACAGGTTTATTATAGAACGTTCTGGAGTGGGCTTGTTTGAGCTTGTTGGCAGCAAGCTGGTTTATCTACCCAATACCAATGTGGTAGGTAAAAGCGGGGTTTTATCTATACTGCCATATGCTCAAAACAACCTGCTAATAGGCACCGCCAAAGATGGCCTGTTTTTATATAATGGCACCACCGCAACGCCTTTTAAAAATGATGCGAACGATTTTCTTAAGAAATATCAGCTTAATAACGGCAGCCTGATACAACATAAATATTTTGCTTACGGTACTATATTAAACGGTGTTATTATTATTGATAGCACCGGTAAAATAGTGCAGCATATTAATAAGCTTAGCGGGTTACAAAATAATACTGTATTGGGTTTATATACCGATAGTAATCAAAACCTATGGGCTAGTTTAGATAACGGTATTGATAGAATCGAGCTTAATTCGCCGCTTTATTTTTATGAGGATAAAACCGGGAATTTCGGCACGGTTTACTCCAGCATTATATTTAAAGATAAAATATACCTGGGTACTAACCAAGGCTTGTTTTATAGCGACTGGAATACAACACCCAATAACCCTTTTAAAACTTTTGATTTTAAAATGATTCCTGGTTCGCAAGGTCAGGTTTGGGATCTTTCTTTGATAGATGGCCGCCTGCTTTGTGGGCATAATAATGGTACCTACGAGATAAACGACGGCACCATGAAAAACATATCATCGGAGACGGGGGGCTGGACGATCAAGAAACTGGGCAAAGATCATCTGATCCAGGGAACGTACACCGGTTTAGGTATTTACAAGAAGGACAACTCCGGTAATTGGATCTTCGACCATAAGGTACAAAACTATGAGCAACCATCTACCTATGTAGAGCAGGACAACGAAGGCTACGTGTGGATTAGCCACGCTTATAAGGGCGTGTATAAGATTAAACTGAGCGATGATTTAAAGAGGGCTGTAAGTGTGAAGTATTACGATACACGTCAAGGTTTACCCAGCAGTTACCACGTCAATATCTTCAGCCTCAATAAAAGCATCGTTTTTTCGTCAGACTCTGGTTTTTACTATTATGATGCCATAGCAGATCGATTTTATAAGTACGACCGCCTGAATAGCATGCTAGGCTCATTCGCTACATCAAACAAAATTATCCCGGCCTTGGGCAAAAAGTATTGGTTTATAAACCATGGCCATGTGGCATTGACTGATTTTTCTGTTGCCGGTAAGTTAAAGATAGACTCGAGTCGATTTAGTATTCTCAACGGGCAAATGGTACAGCACTATGAGAATATTAGCAAGATAGATGATCAGTTATACTTAATTAGTATTGATAACGGTTTTGTGATCTTCAATGCTGAGGATGCGGAGACACCATCGAAAACGGCGCTGCCTAGGGTAATGATCCGGCAGGTAGAGAATATCAGCAACGATCCTGTAACCCTTACTGAGGATGCGTATCTGCTTAAGAATATAGAGATACCGTATAAAGACAATAGTATCAGGATTTACTACAGTATTCCTTTTTATAAACAGGCTAATATTAAGTTTCAATATTACCTGGAAGGGTATTCGTCGCAATGGTCAGCCTGGAGTAATGAGAGTCAGAAAGATTTTACCAGTTTAAGCGCAGGCAATTATACTTTTAAAGTAAGAGCTTTAATTAATGGCACAGATGTTTCTGAAATTACATCGGCTACAATTACCATCCTTGCGCCTTGGTATGCTACCAAGCTTGCATACATATGTTATCTGTTCTTATTGATCCCAATTTATTATTTGGTACGATCTATTTACAGGAGAAAATTAGTAAGGCATCAGAACCGTCTGCAGAAAATGTATATCCGTGATAAACAGGAAGCCATTAAGCAAGAAACGCTGCTTAAAGAGCAAGAGATCATCCGTATAAAAAATGAGCAGCTGCTGTCAGATCTGGAGAGCAAGAACCGTGAGCTATCCAACTCTACCATGAATATCGTTTACAAAAACGAATTGTTACAAAAACTGAGTGAGGAAATTGCTGAACTGAAAGATGAGAAGGGTAAAAAGCTCTCGCCCGATCAAATGCGCAAAATCCAAAAAGTAATTGATGAAGGCATGAACGATGAGCGCGATTGGAACCTGTTTGAAAACAGTTTTAACGAGGCCCATGAGAATTTCTTTAAGAAACTAAAGGTACAATACCCCGATCTGGTACCCAATGATTTGAAGCTTTGCGCCTACCTGCGTATGAATATGAGCAGTAAAGAAATAGCTTCATTGCTTAATATTTCTTTAAGAGGAGTGGAGATTCGGCGCTACAGGTTGCGTAAAAAGCTCATGATCGACCATGATAAGAACCTCTCCGAGTTTCTAATAGAGCTATAGTACTACATCATTACCTCTCATAGGTGCAATTTGTACTTGCTCTGGCCTAAAGCATAGTGTAGTATTTACATTAAGTTATTATTGTATTCAAATTTTTGATTAACAGTTGTTTATGCTTTTTAATTTTCTCTTTTGAGCAAGTGTAATTAGGTGATGTAGTAATGTAGCATACAAGAATTAGTCGAAATCAAATTTTGATTCACAAGTTTGTTACCCAAATCCAATACATACACACTTAATTAAACTTATGAAGAGAATTTTTACAATCTCAAGGTTGGTGTTACTGTGTTTACTATTTTCAACTGTAGCGTTTGCACAAAACGTAGCAGTAAAAGGTAAAGTAACAGATGCAACCACGGGCGAGACTTTGCCAGGTGTAAGTGTTGCCATTCAAGGAACGACAACCGGCACACAAACAGACCCAAATGGTACCTATTCTATTAGCGTACCCGCCAACGCTACTTTAACGTTTTCATTTATTGGTTATGCCAAGCAACAAATAGCTGTAGCTGGTAAAAACCAAATTGATGTTAAACTGCCTACTCAAATTAACGAGTTGCAACAAGTGGTTGTAGTTGGTTACGGTACACAAAGAAAACTTGATGTTACCGGTTCGGTGGCGCAGGTAAAAGGTGAAGAACTTTCTAAACAACCAGATGCTAACCCTATAAGTGCATTACAGGGTAAGGTAGCCGGTGTGCAAATTGCTAACTCGGGTACGCCAGGCGCTCAGCCGCAAATTACCATCCGTGGTTTAGGTACTATTTATGGTAGCTCGAGCCCACTATATGTGGTAGACGGTGTATGGTTTGATGACATCAGCTTTTTAAACTCAAACGATGTTGAAAGCATGAGTATCCTAAAAGATGCATCAAGCGAGGCTATCTATGGTATCAGAGCAGCAAACGGTGTAGTTTTAATTACAACCAAAAAAGGCAAAGGTAAAACCACCGTTAATTACAATGGCTACGTAGGTGTGCAAAAAGCAACCAACCTGGTTAAAATGGCTGATGCTTCGCAGTATGGCCAACTGATTAACGAATTAAATGGTACCAACTCATTTGCAGACCCTGCAAGCTTAGGTAAAGGCACCGATTGGTTTAATGTTATTCTGCGTAATGCATTAACTACAAACCACAACATTTCTATCAGTGGTAGCACAGAGAAATCGAGCTATAACTTATCAGTAGGTTATTTAAGCCAGCAAGGAACGGTTAAAACTAACTCTTATGATCGTTTAACAGTTCGCTTACAACAAGATTTACAGGCTTACAAATTTTTGAAGATTGGTTATAATGCAATTTTGCAAGGTAGCAACTCAAAAGATGTACCTGCTGATATCATTGGTAAAGCTTATGCAGCAGCACCGGTAGTACTAGTGTATAATCCAGATGGTACCTATGGCGATCCGGCTAAATACCCAATCGGTAACTCGCCAACTAACCCACAGGCCGAGTTAGATAACTTTAACCAGCGTACACAAGATTATCGCTTTAACGGTAACATGTTTGGTGAGTTGAAATTTAACGATCACCTTACTTTCCGTACCAGTTTTGGTGGTGATGTACGTCAGAACGAATTGCGTACCTACATTCCGCAATACGCTGCTACAACATTCCAATACAATACAACCAGCGATTTAACCTTAACCAAAACCCAAACCCGCAACTGGATCTGGGAAAACACGTTGACTTATGATCAAACCTTTAACAAAGATCATAAAGTAACTTTCCTATTAGGCGAAACCGCACAGCATAACTATAACTACTACCAAACATCAACCGTACAAAACGCACCAAATGCTACTTCTGGATACTACATCTCATCTGGTACGGCAACAACTGCAACTGTTGTTGATGCTGGCAGTATTGTAAATACTAACTCTTATTTTGCAAGGGCTAACTACTCGTTCAAAAACAAGTATTTATTGAATGCATCTTTACGTGCCGATGGTTCTTCTGCATTCAGCAGTGATCAACGTTGGGGTTACTTCCCTTCAGTAGGTGCGGGCTGGGTAATCAGCAATGAAGACTTCATGAAAGATCAGCACGCGTTTAGTAACTTAAAACTGAGAGGTAGCTGGGGTAAAATAGGTAACGCCTCAATCCCTGCAAACATCTACACTGGTACAGTATCACGTACTCCAGATTTAACTGGTGTATTCGGCCAAACTGATGGTACTTACGTATCAGGTGCTAACATTACTACTATTACCAACCCAACCCTGTACTGGGAAAAAGGTGTTGGTACAGATTTGGGCTTAGAAGCAGGATTACTTGATGGCCGTTTGACTTTCGAGATCGATTACTACGATCGTAAAACAGAAAGAGCAATTTTTAACGTGCCGATTTTAGCTTCATTGGGTACAACCAATGGCGCTATTATTACTAACCAGGCAACTTTTAGCAACAAAGGCTGGGAGTTTGCTGCTGGCTGGAAAGGTACCATCAACAAAGATTTCTCTTATACTATTAACGGTAACTTCAGTATCAACCAAAACAAGGTACTTAATGTATTATCTGGTAATAACATAGTTTATGCGGGTGCTGGCGCCACTGGTGGTAATACTGTTAGTATTATTCAAGCTGGCCTGCCACTTGGTGTATTTTACGGTTATCAGGTAACAGGTATTTTCCAAAATGCTGCTCAAGTGGCTGCATCGTCACAAAAAAGCGCAAGCCCTGGCGACTTTATTTATAAAGACGAAAACGGCGACGGTGTAATTGACGGTAAAGACCGCGTGGTATTAGGTAACCCTAACCCTAAATTCTTGTTCGGTTTAAATACAACCTTTAGCTACAAGGCTTTTGATTTAACTATGGACATTCAGGGCCAGGCTAAGGCAAGCGTTTACAACGCCAACAAAGGCCTGCGCTATGGTTCCGAAAACTATACCGAAGATTTCTACAATAACCGCTGGCATGGTGCAGGTACATCAAATACCTACCCATCAGCAAACATTGGTGGTGGTACAAACTACTATCCAAACAGCTGGTATGTTGAGAATGCAAGCTATGTAAGATTACGTAACCTGCAATTGGGTTATAACCTGCCTGCAGCTGTGGTTAACAAACTGCATGTACAGCGTTTCAGAATTTTTGCTAACGCACAAAATGCGGTTAACATATTCGGTTACAAAGGCTTTAACCCAGAGGTTGGCCGTACCGCAAGTTCTGTTTCATCAAGCAGTGCTACACCAACTACAGCAGGAATTGATAATAGTGTATACCCACTGTATGCAACTTACAACCTTGGCGTAAACGTTACATTTTAACATAAAAAATATTTGAGTTATGTTTTATAACAATACTTACAGTAAGGCATTAACCGCCACATTATTGGTGGTCCTTATATCAGCGCAAAGCTGTAAAAAAAGCTTCCTGGAAGTTCCGGTACAGGGGCAAACAACCAGTTCTACATTTTTCACCACGGCAGATGATGCTGCGGCAGCGGTTACCTCGATCTATGCAACATTACGTTCTTACGACGAGGTTGCATTCCCGGCCATTGCGGTAGAAAGCATTGGATCTGATGACGCCGAAAAGGGTAGTACCACCGGTGATGCTACTTTCTTTACCCAGTATGATAACTTTACCGTTACAGCTACAGAAACTCAATTAGATGGTTTTTGGACTGGTCTATACGTACAAATTAACTTGTGTAACCAGGTGTTGGATAATGTGCCGAACATCAATATGGATGCTACATTAAAAGCACGCTACATTGCCGAGGCTAAATTTGTACGTGCTTATTGCTACTTCAGATTAGTACGTGCATTTGGTGGAGTAGTATTACGCTTACATGTGCCAACAAGCAGCGATCAGTACAATGTACAAAGAAGCTCAGCTGCTCAAGTTTACACTGCCATTGAACAAGATTTAACAGATGCGACTGCAGTGCTACCAACCAGCTATAGCGGTACAGATATTGGTCGTGTTACCAAAGGCGCTGCATTAGCTTTGCACGCAAAAGTTGCTATGTACCAGAAAAAATGGAGTGATGTATTAAACTACACTAACCAGGTAATGGCATTAGGCTACTCGCTTTATCCAAATTTCGAACAATTGTTCCGTATTGCTAATGAAAACAGTACTGAGTCGGTATTTGAAATTCAGTGTGCGAGTATATCATCTATTTCTGGCGCATCAACCAGTCAGTACTCACAAGTTCAGGGTGCTCGCCAAAGCGGTGGCGGCTGGGGCTTTAACGTACCGACAAGTGATTTGTCTAACTCATTCGAGGCAGGCGATCCACGCAGAGATGCAACGATCCTATATGCAGGTGAAACCACTCCGGAAGGTGACCTGGTTTTAACGAGCAACCCTAACCCAATGTACAACCAAAAATCGTACGTGCCGTTTACTGTGCCATTTATCAGTAACGAGGGCGAGGCTCAGAACATCAGGGTTATCCGTTATGCAGATGTATTGTTAATGAATGCAGAAGCTGCTAACGAAACAGGTGCTACTGCACAAGCATTATCATCTTTAGAAATGGTTAGAGCCCGTGCAAGAGGTAACAATACTGCCATTCTTCCACGAGTAACTACTACGGATCAAACTGCATTGCGTACCGCAATTTGGAATGAAAGAAGATCTGAACTGGCAATGGAATTTGATCGTTATTTCGATGTAATTCGCCAGGGACGTGGTACCGCAGTTTTCGGCCCGAAAGGATGGAAAGCCGGCAAAAATGAAATTTGGCCGATCCCACAAGCAGAGATCGATTTAAGTCAGGGCCTATTAACTCAAAACCCGGGCTATTAATAAGTTTTTTTATTGAGCCGGGAGTCTGATTCGTCAGCTTCCGGCTTTTTTATGGAGTTGGAACATCTTATGAAAAAAATAATTTTTGGAGGTCTGCTCCTCGCAATGGCTTTTAATAGCTACGCCCAGGCGCAGAAAAAAACGCAGATTGCTACAGAAGGTATCAAGCCTGTTGGCATTATCAAGAACCTATCAGATAGTGCGCTGCTTGATGTGGTTCAGCGCCAAACATTCCGTTACTTCTGGGATTTTGGTCACCCGGTAAGCGGCCTGGCACGCGAACGTAGTAATGATGCCTTCGAGACAGGTAATAACGTGGTAACAATTGGCGGTTCCGGATTTGGAGTGATGGGCATTGTGGTTGCTACCGAAAGAAAATGGATTACCCGTGAGCAAGCGGTTGACCGAATGCTTAAAATTGTAAACTTCCTTTATAAAGCCGACGCTTTTCATGGCGCTTTCCCGCATTGGTTGGATGGCTCGACAGGAAAAGTGATCCGCTTTGGTCGTAAGGATGATGGAGCTGATTTAGTAGAAACAGCTTACCTGTTTCAAGGGCTTTTAACTGCACGCCAATATTATGCCGGTAATACACCTAAAGAAATTGATCTGCGTAATAAAATTAACTGGATGTGGAGCGACATTGAGTGGAATTGGTTTACACGCGATGGCCGCGATGCTATTTACTGGCATTGGTCGCCCAATAATGGCTGGGCTATGAATTTCCCGATACATGGGTTTAACGAATGTTTGATCACTTATATCCTTGCTGCATCTGGCGACAGATATCCGGTTACTGCCGATGTATATCACAGAGGTTGGGCGCAAAGCGATTTCTTTAAAAACGGCAAAACGTTTTATGGCTATAAACTGCCTTTAGGATTTGATTTTGGAGGACCATTATTCTACTCGCAATATTCTTTTCTGGGCTTAAATCCTAAGGGGTTAAAAGATCGTTATGCCGATTACTGGTTGCAGAACTTAAATCAAACTTTGATTAACCACGCTTATTGCCTGGATAATCCTAAACATTTTAAAGGCTACGGTGCCGAAGCATGGGGACTAACGGCCAGCGATATTAAAGACGGCTATGATGCAGCTTCGCCTACGAATGATAGGGGCTTTATTGCGCCAACTGCTGCTATTTCATCTTTCCCATATACACCAGAGTTTTCGATGAAAGCATTACGTCATTATTATTATGATATGGGTGATAAACTATGGGGCGAATATGGTTTTGTTGATGCCTTTAGTGAAAGCGAGAACTGGTATGCGAAATCATACCTGGCTATCGATCAGGGACCAGAAATTGTAATGATTGAAAACTACCGCAGTGGTTTGCTCTGGAAACTATTTATGAGTTGCCCCGAAGTACAAAACGGGTTTAAAAAGCTTGACTTTCAATATCCGGAAAGCCGTTAATAATCAGATATAATCTACCTAATACATTTTTATAAATATGAAACTATCTAAAGCTATTGCAGCATCGTGTTTGGTGGCTGTTGCGCTTACCGCATCTGCACAAAGGCCACACGATCCTAAAATGGATGCTTACGTCAGTAACCTGATGAACAAAATGACCATCGACGAAAAGATCGGTCAGCTAAATTTACCCGCTATTGGGTTTGATATTACCGGCCCGGTTTTAAGCCAGGGTGTGGAAGAGAAAATACAACAAGGGCTGGTTGGCGGGGTATTTAATACATACACGCCGTCTGCGGTACGTAAACTACAGGCTTACGCTATCACCAAAACACGGCTGAAAATACCGTTATTGTTTGGGTACGATGTAATCCACGGGCATAAAACTATTTTCCCTATTCCGCTTGGGCTATCATCTAGCTGGGATATGCCCTTGATTGAGCAAACAGCTCGCGCTGCTGCGGATGAAGCGTCTGCAGATGGTTTAAACTGGGTGTTCTCACCAATGGTTGATATTACCCGCGATCCGCGTTGGGGCCGTGTGTCTGAAGGTGGAGGCGAGGATACCTGGTTAGGTTCTCAAATTGCCAAAGCCATGATTAAAGGTTACCAGGGCGAAAGCTTTGCCAATAATACCGTTATGGCATGTGTTAAACACTTTGCTTTATATGGTGCGGTTGAAGCAGGCCGCGATTACAACGTTGTCGATATGAGCGACCGCAAAATGTTCGAGACTTATTTGCCGCCATACAAAGCCGCGGTTGATGCAGGTGCTGCTTCGGTAATGAGTTCGTTTAATGAAATTAATGGCGTGCCTGCTGCTGCCAACAAATGGTTGCTTACGGATGTATTGCGCAAGCAATGGGGTTTTGATGGTATGGTAGCTACAGACTACACTGCCATTATGGAACTGATGCAACACGGCGTAGGTAATGAAGAGCAAGTAGCTAAACTGGCTCTTGAGGCTGGTAACGATATGGATATGGTTAGCGAAATTTTCTTGAAACGCCTGAAACAGTTGGTTGATGAAAAGAAAATGGATGTAAGCTATATCGATCTGGCTTGCCGCCGTGTGTTAGAGGCTAAGTATAAACTTGGCTTGTTTGCCGATCCTTACAAATATGTAAGCGAGCAACGCGCGAAAACGCAGATCATGAATGCTGATAAATTGCAATTGGCTAAAGAAGCTGCTGAGAAAAGCATGGTATTGCTGAAAAACCAAAACAGTGCTTTGCCTTTAAAAGCCAATAGTAATATCGCTTTCATCGGCCCAATGGTTAAAGATCAGCGCGATTTGATTGGTAATTGGAGCGGAGCCGGTGATTGGAAAAAAGCCATCAGCGTTTGGGATGCTTTGCAAAAGCAATACCCATCAAACAACTTCACTTATGCTAAGGGCTGTAATATTTTAGACAATAAGGCACTGATCGATAAACTGAACCCACACGATGCACAAATTGTATTAGACAGCAAAACACCTCAACAACTAATTGATGAAGCTGTTGCTGCGGCTAACAAAGCCAGCGTGGCAGTGGTGTTTTTGGGCGAAGCATTTGGTATGACAGGCGAGGCCGCAAGTCGTAGTGATATCAGCTTGCCAGAAAATCAGGTGACTTTATTGAAAGCTTTAAAAGCTACCGGTAAACCAATTGTATTGGTGCTGATGAACGGCCGCCCATTGACATTACCTTGGGAAGATGCCAATATGGATGCCATTTTAGAAACATGGTTTGGTGGTACTCGTGCCGGTGATGCAATTGCCGATGTTTTGTTTGGTAAATATAATCCGTCTGGTAAATTGAGTATGACTTTCCCGCGCAGTGTTGGCCAGATCCCGATCTATTATAGCGCTAAAAATACCGGTCGCCCTATAGATGAGCAGCAAAAATACACCTCTAAATATCTGGATATTCCAAACACTCCATTATATCCTTTTGGATATGGCTTAAGTTATACTACCTTTAGTTACAGCGATATTACGCTAAATAAAACCACTATAAACGCTGATGGCAAATTAAATGCTACGGTTACGATAACCAATACGGGTAAACTAGCAGGACAGGAAACTGCTGAGTTATACATTCGTGATATGATTGGTTCTGTAACCCGCCCGCTCAAAGAGTTGAAAGGTTTCCAAAAGGTATTTTTACAACCGGGCGAATCTAAAATGATCAGCTTTACTATCGGTACAGACGACTTGAAGTTTTACGACATCAACATGAAATATACTTACGAGACAGGTGACTTTAAGTTGTTTATCGGCACCAGTTCGCAAGATGTTAAGGAAGCCGATTTTAAGGTTGAATAATTAATACAGAGATATGCTATCGAAAAAGCTTTTGCTTGGCGGATTACTTTTACTCAGTGTTTGTTTTGCTTTCGGGCAAAGCAACACTGTTAACTATGGTAATAATACTGCCGTCGGGAAGTATTATCAAATCCGGGGCATTAAAATGTATGCTGAGGTTTACGGTAGGGGCAAGCCTTTGCTGATGATCCACGGTAATGGTGGCAGCATCGATGCATTTACTAAGAATATCCCATACTTCGCCCAAAAGTACCAGGTTATTGTTGCCGATAGTCGTGCACATGGGCACTCAACCGATGCGCGCGATTCGTTGACGTTTGAAATGATGGCTGATGATTATGCTGCGTTGTTAAATGCCATGCATATTGATTCGGCCTATGTGCTGGGTTGGAGTGATGGCGGAATCAATGCGCTGGTTCTGGCTATGCGTCATCCCGAAAAGGTAATTAAACTAGCCTCGACTGGTGCTAATTTGTGGCCGGATTCTACCGCGCTTATTCCTTCATATTGGAAAGGCGAGCAGCAAGAGTATATCACTAAGAAAGATATAGTTTTTAAAACGGCTAAAGAGAAAAATGATCGTAAGATATTTCTGCTGGATTGGTTGGAACCTAACATCAGTTTAAAAGCTCTAAAAGCGATTAAATGCCCGTCACTGATTATTTCCGGTGATCGCGACTTGATTACGCTTGAGCATACGGTAAAGATCTACCAGAATATCCCGAAGGCTTATTTATGGATACTACCCAACTCTGGCCATGGTACTTTGGTAGAGCATACCGATGAGTTTGATAGCAAGGTAGACAACTTCTTTATGGGAACTGCGTTCTAATAAATTCAGACAGTATTTAATAAGAAAGCCGCTTTACGTAAATGTGAAGCGGCTTTCCTTATTATACTTGAGTAATATTAATCTGTTTTTCGCGGGTTCCTGAAAAAGAAATAAGTTTGGCTAAAATAGCTGATACAAGCTATCAATAAAGTTGCTATAATTTTAGCCGGAGTAGGATAGAACTTTAGCCACTCGATAAGAACTTTTAGAAGAATGTAGTTGAGTAGGATTGACGTTAGGTTAACAGCCAACACCCTTGATAATTGTTGCCTTTTATTTAAGCCAGACTCTTGAAAAACAACATACCTGTTCAAATAAAATCCAGTGCAAAAAGAAATGCTAAACGCGAGTATAAACGACGCGATGTATGAGCTGATTGTAACAGGACCCAATACCAGATTTTGCTGCCTTAATATAAAGTGATAACTAATCGTGAATAATACGATATCAAAGACTGTATTGCTGCCACCGCATGCCAGGTAACGAAATGTATGTAAAGGCATCCACCTTTTAAATGGGCGATATAATAATCCAATACTGCTATTGATATTATCTTTTAGAAGGTTATGCACTTTTTTCATTATGAAATTATGTGTTAAATATAGTTACTGATCTATATAGAAGTATAAAAGAAAAATTCCCCAGTGTGGTTTAATAAGAAAGCCGCTTCAATTTCCATGAGGCGGCTTTTCTTATTCATTATATATGCTAGGGGTATTATTTCTTGCTTTTAATTTCATCTGTTTTGCGGTATGCCCAGCCAAAAATCAGCGGGAATACCCAGAGGCTAAACATCATGGCACAAAGGATACCACCGATAACTACACGTGCCAACGGGCGTGAGCTTTCAGACCCGATACCGTGCGATAGTGCAGCCGGGAATAAGCCGATGGCGGCCATTAAAGCAGTCATCATAACCGGGCGGATACGGGAGTTTACACCTAATTTGATCGCTGTGTAGAGGTTTGCGCCCTCGCCTTGCAGATTCTCGAGATTCTGCTTAAACACGGTGATCAACAATACACCGTCCTGGATACAGATACCAAACAGCGCAATAAAACCTATCCCTGCCGAGATACTAAAGTTGGTGCCTGTAACATGCAAGGCTAAAATACCACCCACAATTGCAAACGGTACGTTCAGGAATATCAGTGCGGCATCTTTTACATTACCAAACATGATAAATAGCAATCCGAAAATTAAGGCCAAGCTGATTGGTACAACCTGAGTCAATCGTTTTTCAGCGCGCTTTTGATTTTCGAAATCACCTTGCCAAGCCATGTGGTAACCGCGTTTTAGTTTTACTACGGCGTTTACTTTTTGTTGGGCCTCGGCAATAGTACTACCCATATCGCGACCACGTACCGAGAATTTAAGGGTGGCATAACGCTCGTTTTCATCTCTAAAGATCAAACAAGGACCTGTTTTCTGCGTAATCGAAGCGATCTCCTTAATAGCTACTTTGGTTCCTGTTTCAGTTGGTACCAGCAGGTTACCAATATCAGCAGGTGTACGTCTAAATGCCTCCGGGAAGCGGATACGGATGTCGAATGTTTTCACACCTTCGTATAAAGTAGATGCTGCAGTACCACCAATAGCCATAGATATAACTGAGTTGGCATCTGCTGTGGCTACACCATATTGTGCCATTTTCTGTTGGTCGAGCTGGATGTCCAGTTCTGGTAAGCCAATGCTTTTGAGTACGCCAAGGTCGTCGATACCTTTTACATCTTTAAGTACTTTGTAAACATCGTTTACCTTATTCTCCATGTAATTGAGCGAGTCGCCGTAAACCTTTACTACGATGGAGCCTTTTACGCCAGACACTGCTTCTTCCACGTTATCACTAATCGGTTGCGAAAAGTTAAGATCTGTACCCGGCAATTTGGCTAAGGCTTTATGCATTTCGCCAATCAATTCTTCTTTGGATATTTTTGGCTTCCAATCTGCTTCGGGATACATCAGAATGTCGAATTCGTTATTATAGAAACCTGCCACATCGGTACCATTATCAGGCCGGCCTGTTTGCGATACCGCATATTTTACCTGCGGAAATGTCATCAGTATCTTGCGCACCTGCTTGGAGGTTGCGACAGACTGATCGAGCGAGACACTATAAGGTAATTGCACCCGGAGCCATATCGAACCTTCATTCAGTTCGGGTAAAAATTCACTTCCGAGGAATTTGAATGAAAATAGGCCTAGGCACATAGCCACTAATGATAGTGTAACTACCAACTCTTTATGTTTAAACGCTCGTGTAAAGCCATTAAGCATAAAGCCGGTAAGGTGATGCACAAATGGGTTATGCTTTTCGTGTACGTTTTTGCTTAGCAACAGGTTAATTAATACCGGCACCAATGTAAGTGTGGTAATCAACGCGCCCAGCAAGGCAAAACCTAACGTATAAGCCAATGGCGAGAATAATTTACCCTCTACCTTTTGGAACGCGAAAATTGGAAGCAGGCCTGTAATAATGATCAGTTTGGCGAAAAAGATGGCTTTACCTAAAGTGGCGCCATTATTTTTGATCATCTTCATTTTGGCTATTTTATTAAAACGGTCCATGCCCAGTTCAATAGCCTTATGATCCAGAATTACGAACATGCCTTCTACCATTACCACAGCCCCGTCTATAATGATCCCGAAATCTACTGCACCCAATGATAACAGGTTGGCCGACATGCCCATCATGTGCAAACAGATAAAGGCAAACAGCAGGGCCATTGGGATAATAATAGATACAATAAGCGTTGTACGCCAGTTGAACATAAAAATTGATACCAGGATGGTAACTAATAATATACCTTCAATCAGGTTATGCAATACCGTGTGCGTGGCATACTCTACCAGGTCGGTACGGTCATAGTAGGGAATGATCTTGGTATCCGCAGGCAATACATCGTTGTTAAGGCGGTTTATTTCCTTTTTCAACGCACCAACCACCTCGGTAGGATTCTCGCCTTTACGCATCACAATGATGGCCTCAACTGCGTCGGGGTCATCCTTCACAGTGCGTTTACCATTTTTGTCAATAATGGCATCGCTGCGGCCAACCCAGCCTAAGCGTGGCAGGTTTGATATTTCTACATTAGCAACATCTTTCACCAAAATAGGCACGCCGTTGTTGTTACTTACAATGATGTTGCGGATCTCATTAATATCATTCAATAAACCCAAACCACGAACGGCAAACGCTTGGTTATTCTGAATGATCATATCACCACCAACGTTGATATTGGTTTTCTGTACGGCCGTAAATACATCCAGCGGGGTGATGTTAAGATTGGTCAGCTTTTGGGGATCAACGGTAATCTCATATGTCTTGGTCTTGCCGCCGAAACTGTTGATATCACCAATGCCTGGGATTGCACGTAACCTGCGGTCAATCACCCAATCTTGTATCGTCTTTAATTCGCGTACATCACGTACCGAACTTTTTAATGTATATCGGAAAATCTCGCCCGTCGGGCCGGTTGGCGGCTGTACCGAAGGCGTAATGCCATTGGGTAGTGTTGCGTTATTAAGCAAGTTCATTACCTGCTGGCGAGCTTCGGGATCTTTTACCTCATCATCGAAAATTACTTTTACATAGCTCAATCCGAAGATGGTGGTCGATCTTAAACTAGCCTTCTTTTGAACCGAGTTTAAGGCGATCTCGATAGGGATGGTTACCAGTTTCTCAACTTCTTCTGCACTCTGACCAGGCCATTGAGTAATAATATCGATCTCGGTATTGGTTACATCCGGGAAAGCCTCGATAGGCATCTGGATAAATGTGATAATACCACCGATTACCAGCGCACAAGCCAGAAATATAATGAGAATTTTATTTTTTAAGGAAAAGCCAATGATCCTTTTAAGCAACTTATTCATTGTCTGAAAAAATTTGAGGGTGGATAATTAGCTATTTAATGAGCCGTAGATAAGCAGCGTTTGCGACGAGATAACCCGCTCGCCCGGTGCTATACCACTTTTGATGTAGGCAACCTTGCCGTTAATGCTGATGACCTCGACAGGTCTGATCTGTACGTCTTTTTTACCTTTTACTACGATTACGTAATACTGGCTATTATCAAACACTAAAGCGCTGCTGGCAACAGAGATGGCTTGCTCATTTTGGGTGTTATTTACACTTACCGTGGCAAACATTTGCGGCTTTAATACATAGCCTGGGTTATCTAAAATAACCCGCATTTTCATTACCTTGCTGTTAGGGTCTAGAACGTTCATCAACTTATTAACCTTGCCTTTAAAAACTTTATCGGGGTAAGAGATGGTGGTTACGTCGGCTTCATCGCCTTCGTGCACTTTGCCGATGTTTTCTTGGTAAACATTAGCTTCAACCCAAACATTATTAAGATCTGATATGGTGAACAACGGCGCGTTATTATCGGTACGGATGGACATACCATTAGTCACGTTTTTCTGAACTACAAAGCCTTCGATAGGGGCTTTGATAAAATATTCGCCGTTTTTGTTATCGCCGTTAATGTTCAGGATTTTCTCTGCAGCTGTTTTTGAAGCAACAGCCTGCTCGTAAGCAACCTGTGCATTGGTGATATCAACCTGCGAAGCCAAACCACTTTTAAACAAATCTTTTTGTTGCTCCAACTGGCGTGCTGTAAGGCGCACATTGGTTTCGGCATTAATTAAAGAAGAGTTATAGTTAGCAACCTCGGCACTTTTTACAACGCCTAGTTCCTGGCCCTTTTTAACATAATCGCCCGGCATTACGTTAACGCCTTGTACATTACCGCTTACCAGTGGATAAACGCTTACTACTTTATCTGTATTAAAATCAACAACGCCGTTAAAATTTACGGCATAGGTTAGGTTCGATTTTTTTACCGTGTCGACCGATAGCGTTTTCATTAACGAATCGGGCACCACATAAGGCACGCGGGTATCTTCAGAATCATCGTGCGATGCGCAAGAACTTAGGTTGAAAAGCAGGCCTGCCGAGATCAGGATTAAACCGCTTTTATAAAATAATTTATTCATTGTATGAGCTGCTATGAACGTTTATTGCTGATTAAAGAATGGGGTGCCGGTAACATAATTAAGCTGCTCCAGCGAAGTGTATTTGTGCAGCATAATATTATTAAGCTGCAGGGTGTTGGTTTTGTACGAGTCGTAGAAATCCAGAAACTCCAACAGGTTAATGTTGCGTTTCTCGTAGTTCTTATAAACTTCCTGAATCAGGTGCGTAAAGTCCTGCTTAAACGCGGGATCGAAAGTGTTATACAATTGCTCCAGACGTAGAGCGCCTGCATAATTGGTAGCCACATCGCTTTCCACCTGGTCTTGTTGGCTCTGCAGCTGAACTTTACTTTGATCAACCGCTATGCGCGCTTGTTTAATACCACCCTGGTTACGGTTAAAAAATGGCAGGTTAAACTCGATACCTGCACCTAAAAAGTTTTGGCCATAGGCGCCCAGCTTATCATAGTTGAGTGAAAGCGAGAAATCTGGAACTGCAGTTGCTCTTTGCAGCTTTAGATTGATGTCGCTATAAGTAATGGCAGTTTTAGCCGCCTGCAAATCGTAACGGTTAACATAGGCCGAATCTAAAAGCTTCTGATAAGGGACACTTTCCAGTTTAGGCATCTGGCTATCAACCTGCATATCGGGTAGGATATAAGCTGATGGTTTAGCTTTGATCAGCAATTTAAATTCGCTTTGCGTAGCATCGATGTTAAGCAATAAATCGTTGTATTCGCTTTGTAACGAATAGAGTTGCGACTGGATACGTAGCACTTCTTTTTGGGCGATATTACCTTTAGCATATTGCTCTTTAAAAGCAACCATTGTTTTACTTAATGAGTTAATCTCTTCGGTATAAACCCTGGCCGATTGCTCCTGGAAATAAATGGTATAAAAATCGTTACGAAGGGTATACTTCAGCGTACGTAGCAGATCAAAAAACTGGTACTTAGCCTGCGTAACACCTAGCTGTGCCAGTTGGATATTTTTGTTGCGTTTACCGGCTGTGGTAATAACCTGCGATATGCCATAAGTTTGCTCGTTATAGGCATGCGGTACCTGCGAGGCGTAAACGCCGTTAGAGAAATTAAAATCGGGGTTGGTAAATAGTTTTGCTGTAATTACCTGGGCACTGGCGTTATCAATATTGTAGTGCTGTGCTAAAAGCGTTAGATTGTTCTGTAGAAATTCTTTTTCTGCTTCCTTAATTCCCAGCTTAAGGGTATCACTGTGAAGGTCTTGTGCAAACACACAAGACCCGACAGCCATACACCATAGTTGAATTAGGAAAAGAACGATAACAAATTTTCGGTGCATAGTTTATTTGTTTGTACAAAACTATACACCCTGCATTGGAGCCGAATTAGATTGAGATTAAAACGGGATTAGAATTTTAATGTCTGAATTTTACTGTGAAAACAGCGCCCAGATGAGGTTCTGAGGTAATATCAATCTCGCCTTTAAAAAGTTGGATGATTTTTTGGGTTACATATAAGCCAATACCGCTTCCCTGAAAATGCCTGCCATTAGGGCTGCGATAAAATGAGGTAAATACTTTTTTAATTTCATCCGCAGGGATACCAATTCCGGTATCTTTGATTGCGACAGCTATCACATTGCCATCGGCAAATAAACTACAAGTTACCGGCTGATCATTAGAAAACTTAAAAGCATTGCCAACAAGGTTGTTGAAAGCAATAAGCAATAAAGACTTATTGGCCATTACAGCTAAAGCATCTGCGTTATCGGGCATTTGCTGGATATCAATTACCAGTTTGCCTTTGCCTTTTTGTGTATTCCAATAGTCGCTAAGTTCCCAAATCAACTCGTCGATCATCACCAGGCTTAGTTTAGCCCTGGTGTACTCCATATCTGTTTGGGCCAATTCCATCAGGCTGCTGATGGTTTCATTTAACCTTGCCGAATCATTGAGCACCAGGTTTAAAATCTGCTGATACTCTTCTGTAGTACGTGTGCGGTTCAGGGCAACTTCAACCTCGCCAACAATACTGGTTACCGGGGTGCGTAACTCGTGCGATGCATTGGTTACAAAAGCCTGCTGCAGTTCAAATGCATTTTGCAGATGTTCCAGTAAACGGTTGAAGTTTCGGGCAAGTTCGGTGATTTCGTCCTTCCCTTTGCCTTCCTGTACACGCAGGTGCAGGTTATTAACCGTTATGCGGCGCATTTGCACAATCAGATTATCGATAGGGGCCAGGGAGCGTTGGGCAAACCAGCGGCCAATAAAAAAGATACCGCCATTGATCAGGAAAAAAAGCAGCAGCATAATTTTGCCTATGTCGCGCAGCTTATTGTGGCTCTCTTCATCAAATGCCGAAACCAGGATCACAAAATTGCCCTGATTGTCGTTATAATAAATACCCACAGCTTGCCGACTACCCTCGGTAAACTGTAATTGTTTTTTAGCCCTTACGTTATTGATTATTTTGTTTGGCCATGCTTTGTCTTTATGGGCAATAAAAGATTGGTTGCGCTCGTCATAGATACCGATCATTTCATTAGGCAGCTTGTCGAGGTAATGTTCACGCACATGGCTTAGCGAATCGGTGGAGATCTCATCGGCCTCGAGGTAAAGCTGGGCCGCTACTTTGGCCCGGTCATTTAGGTGTCCGTAGAAATCGCTCTTAAATAATGAGTAAAAAGAAAGATAAATAATAATGAGAATGAAGGACAACACGCCGGCGGTGATGAGCGAAAAGTTAAATGCCAGCCTGTTCTTTATTTTCATTGCCCGTTATTTTTCTTTTAAAATATAACCCATACCAATGATGGTATGGATCAATTTGCCGTTAAAGCCTTTCTCAATTTTATTACGCAAGTAGTTAACGTATACATCAATAAAATTGGTGCGGGTATCAAAATCTATTCCCCAAACCTGCTCGGCAATATAATCTCTCGAGAGGGTTTTATTGGGGTTTTGCATAAACAGCTTTAACAACGCATATTCTTTGGCGGTTAGTATAATCTGGGTGCTATTACGTTCGGCGGTGTTATCCCAGGTGTTGAGTTTAAGATCGGCGAAAGTTAAGATCTGCTCGTTTGATTTTTTGACAATGCGCCTTAACAATGCTTCGATACGAGCCACTAACTCGTTGAAGTGGAATGGTTTCACCAGGTAATCATCAGCACCGGCGTGCAGGCCTGTTACTTTGCTGTCGATATTATCCAGGGCGGTTAATATGAGGATAGGGATATCAGCATTAATTTTTCTGATGTACCGGCACAGTTCAATACCGCTACCATCAGGAAGCATCACATCCATGATGATCAGATCGAAGTTTTGATTGTTGAACATGGCTTTGGCCACAGCGATATCATCGGCCACGCTAACCCTGTAACTAAATTCCTGAAGCCCTTTCGATATAAATGAAGATACCTTAGGTTCGTCTTCAATGAGTAAAATTTCCATTATGGTATCAAAGATAGTTATATAGGCTAAACTTTTGATGAAGATCTTGCTGGCAACATGCTACACTAAAACGGATTTCATCTATTGTTAAAACGGAACTTTGTTTGAAAATCAGTTAGTTACAGTTTGGTGGATTGGAGTTGGTAGATTATTAAACCGTTTTTGGGAATAAACGGGAGATGATCCGGATAATCGGGATATTTTAGCGGAAAATATGCGAATGATAAAATACCTACTAATCATATTCTTTTTCTTTACTGTATTTACCGCTTCTGCGCAAAAGAAATTCACCATTAACGGAACTCTTAAAGATGCCTCAACCGGCGAAACCTTAATCGGCGCCACCGTTAAAATTCAGGAACTGCCATCTATTGGTACTGCAACTAACAACTACGGTTATTATTCGCTAACCGTGCCCGAGGGTGAGTATACTTTGCTGTTTACCTATATCGGTTACGAAACGGTGTCGCAAAAGGTATCGTTCCATAAAAGCCAGGTTATTAATATCTCGCTAAAAACAAAGAGTGATTTGCAGGAGGTGGTGATCCACGCTAATAAACCCAATAACGATAACGTGGCCTCACCGCAAATGGGCCTGGAAAAACTCAATATGTCGCAGATTAACCAAGTCCCCGTTGTTTTGGGTGAGCGGGATATCCTTAAAACTATTACACTGATGCCGGGTATTAAAACAGCAGGAGAGGGCAACACCGGTTTTTATGTACGCGGAGGTTCATCAGACCAAAACCTTATTTTGCTTGATGAGGCTACGGTTTACAATGCTTCTCACTTGCTCGGTTTCTTCTCCACCTTTAACTCGGATGCTATTAAAGATGTAAGCATTTACAAAGGTGGTATGCCTGCCGAATATGGCGGCCGCCTCTCATCTGTGTTGGATATTAAAATGAACGAGGGTAATAATAAAGATTACACCGTTCAAGGTGGCTTAGGGTTAATCTCATCAAGAATTAAGGTAGAAGGCCCAATTGTACAGGATAAAGGCTCATTTATGATAAGTGCCCGCAGAACTTATGTGGATTTGTTTTTACATGCTTCATCTGACTCGAGTATTAAAGGAAGCTCGCTATACTTTTATGATATCAATGCGAAAGCCAACTATCACTTTAATGATAACAACGCCATTTATGTTTCGGGCTATTTTGGTAAAGATGTTTTGGGCTTGAAGGATGTTTTCGGCACCAATTGGGGTAACTCGACCGGTACCGTCAGGTTTAACCATTTGTTCAGCAATCGTTTATTTTCTAATACTTCGGTTATTTATAGCAATTACAACTATGTGATCCAAAGTTTTGAGAGTGACGACAGCTTCAAAGCTACCTCTAAAATTACTGACCTTAACGTAAAAGAAGATCTGCAATATTCACTCGGCAGCAACACGCTGAAATTTGGGGTGAATATTTTGCACCACACTATCGCTCCAGGAGATGTATCTACAACAGGCGCTTCGAGCTTTAATGATAAACACGTAGAAGAGCGTTATGGTTACGAAACGGCAGCCTATGTAAGTAATGAATGGAAAGCAAACGACAAACTAACCATACTTTACGGATTGAGATTAAGCGGCATGTTTCTATTAGGCCCCGGTACGTTTAGTACTTATGATGCTGCGGGCAACACGGTTACATCGAAAACTTATTCATCCGGCTCTGTAGTGAAAAATTATTTGAACCTCGAGCCACGTGTATCTGCCAGTTATACTATTAACGATGAAAATTCGATCAAGGCATCTTACAACCGTAATACACAGAATATTCACCTGCTGAGCAACTCAACAAGCAGCACGCCTACAGATCTGTACGTGATGAGCAGCAACAATATTAAGCCGGAAATTGCCGATCAGGTGTCTACCGGATACTTCAAAAACTTTAAAGATAATATGTTCGAGTTTTCGGCCGAGGTATACTACAAATGGCTGCAAAGCCAGATCGATTATAAAGATGGTGCGCAACTATTGGTTAACCAGGATGTAGAGTCGCAGTTAACTTATGGCAGTGGCAGGGCATATGGTATCGAGTTGTTTTTGAAGAAAAAATACGGCCGCTTTAACGGCTGGATAGGTTACACTTTATCTAAAACCGAACGCAAGTTTGCCGCCATTAATGACGATCATTACTTCCCGGCGAGGCAGGATAGAACGCATGATCTTTCCGTAGTAGGTATCTACAAGCTGAATAAGCGCTGGACTTTCTCGAGTACGTTTATTTACGCTACCGGTAATGCAGTTACTTACCCAACGGGCAAGTATAACGTTGGCGGGCTTACTACCTATTCTTATTCGGAGCGTAATGGTTACAGGCAGCCGTCATCAAACCGGTTGGATCTGGGTGCTACGCTCGAGGGTAAAGAGCATAAAAGGTACCATTCCAGCTGGACCTTCGGGATCTATAATGTGTATGCGCACCGCGATCCGTACAGTATAACTTTCCGCGATAGCAAAACTGTTCCTAACACCACAGAGGCTGTGGAGACTAGTATTTTCGCCGTACAAATTCCGTCTATTACCTGGAACTTTAAATTTTAAATCCAACATGAAAACGATCATATATTATATTTCAGCTGTAATGGTATTGGCAACCATCGCTTCATGTACCAAGGTGGTAGATTTAAATTTGGGTAACGAAGCCGGTAAGTTGGTTATTGAAGCCAACGTTACTAACGTACCAGGTCCGCAGGTTATTAAGTTGAGTACCAATGTGTCTTTCTCGAGCACCAATACCTATCCCCCGGTAACCGGTGCGCAGGTAACAGTGAGCGACCAAAACGGCAATAGCTATGCCTTTAAAGAAACTACTGCCGGTACTTATACCGCCAATCAACTGGCGGGTGTGGCGGGCAATACCTACACCATGAATGTGGTAAGCAACGGCATAACCTATAAAGCTAATTCTGTAATGCCCGCATTTGTTGCGTTGGATTCTGTAGTATCGGCCAAGAATGATTTCGATAGCGGTAATAACAAAAAGAAAATCACCGTGTATTATCAGGATACTAAAGGTGTTGTAAACCAATACCGTTTTGTGATGTACGTAAACGGGGTACAGGTTAAAAATGTATTTGTAAACAATGATGACTTTACAGACGGCAACTCGGTGGCATTTGATCTGATACAGGATGATATTGACGTTTACCCCGGCGATAAAGTTACTGTAGAAATGCAGTGCATCGACAAGCCTGTTTATACCTACTGGTTTACCTTGGAGCAGCAAGGCTTTGGTGGGCCGGGTGGGGGAGTTACGCCATCAAACCCGCCTAATAATATTACGCCCAATGTGTTAGGTTATTTTAGCGCGCATACCACTCAAACTACAACTATTACGGTTAAGTAATAATACTTAAGCAGTTTCTTGCGGAGAATAATCTGTATCATATTTTAATTTGATACCGTTATGATGTTAAGCGTGGATGGCTTTTTTATAGCCATTAGATATCTTCATATCATTGTTGCCACAAGCAACGGATATATTTAACTCAGATCAAAAATTTCCGCAATAAAGCTATTCAATTAGCTTAAGCCGCTTTCTTTGACCGAAGCGGCTTTTTTTATTGTTATACCATTTCAGAACTCATTTAATTAAATACCACTTCTACATCAGTAAATATTACCACAGTTTTATAAGCAGGTGCCGTAACTTCGCGGCAAAATTTAGATTGCCGAAAATGCGCCATTACATTAAAAGAAAATACCACCACGCCAAGCGCGTTGTTTACACCGAAACCTTGTTTGATTTTAGGGAGCATGTATGGACCTTTATCGGGGCGTTTTTTGGGATAGGGCTTATTGGTTTTATCAATAGTCATTATTTAACACCTGAAGCGAATATCTTTTTGATTGGGTCGTTTGGTGCGTCGTCGGTACTTATTTATGGGATTATTAATAGTCCGTTGGCGCAACCGCGTAATTTAATTGGCGGGCATGTAATATCTGCATTTATTGGCGTATTGATGTATAAATTGATACCGGGTAACCTTTGGCTTTCGAGCGCGTTATCGGTGTCGCTTTCTATTGTAGCCATGCAAATCACCAAAACGTTGCACCCGCCAGGTGGGGCTACGGCTCTGATAGCCAATTTACCTTCGGCGAAGATTCAGGCACTTGGTTTTATGTATGTGATTAGCCCGGTATTGAGCGGGGTGATGATTTTGTTACTGGTGGCTATTGTTTGTAATAACGCTACATCGCACCGCAGTTATCCGGCAAATAAGCATTGGTATAGGGTTTGGAAACGGAGGTATTAAGGCGATAAGTGTAGGTTTAGCGCCTGTCCGCTTGGGTGGACGGACAGGATATTTAAAACAAGAAAGGCCACTCTTTAGAGCGGCCTTCTTCAATAATATTTAATAGCGGTTATGCCATTGCATACAGTTCTTCGCGTTGTTTTTTAACCACGTCGCTGTTAATATATTCGTCGTAGGTCATCAGTTTGTCGATGGAGCCGTTGGGGGTTAGTTCTACCACACGGGTTGCTACAGTTTCGGTAATCTCATGATCTCGTGAGGTAAACAGCATGGTGCCTTTAAAGTCTTTCATGCCGTTGTTAAGGGCGGTGATTGATTCCAGGTCCAAGTGGTTGGTTGGCTCATCAAACAGCAGCATGTTACCTTGTTGCAGCATCATGCGGCTAAACATGCAGCGCATTTTTTCGCCTCCGGATAGTACTGTGCTTTTCTTCAACACTTCTTCGCCGGTAAATAACATACGGCCCAGGAAACTGCGGATAAATTGATCATCTTTTTCGCCTGGTGAGTATTCGCGCAGCCAGTCGATCAGGTTTACATCTTTATCTTTAAAGAACTCGGCGTTATCAATCGGGATTTCGGCAATGTTGATAGTAACACCCCATTTAAATGTTCCGCGGAAATCTGTATCCTCGCCAGAGAGTATTTTGTACAGGGCAGTAGTAGCTAAGCTGTTTTGAGACAGCATTGCAATTTTATCGCCCTTGTTAACCGTTAAATTAAGGTTCTCGAACAATACCTCGCCATTGGCAGTTTTACCCAAGCCTTCAATCTGTAAAATCTGATCACCTGCTTCGCGGGTCATCTGGTTAAACATAATGGCAGGATACTTACGGTTGGATGGTTGAATTTCATCCAGGTTGATTTTATCCAATGCTTTTTTACGGCTGGTTGCTTGTTTCGATTTAGAAGCGTTGGCGCTAAAGCGACGGATGAAATCCTGCAGCTCTTTAACCTTATCTTCTGTCTTCTTATTCTGGTCAGACCGTTGTTTCAAAGCCAATTGGCTAGATTGGTACCAGAACGAGTAGTTACCGGTATAGGTGGTCATTTTACCAAAGTCGATATCCACAACGTGTGTACAAACCGTATCCAGGAAGTGCCTGTCGTGCGATACAACCAGTACAATGGCTTCGTAACCAGCCAGGAAATCTTCTAACCAACTAATGGTGTTAATATCCAAATCGTTGGTAGGCTCATCCAATAGCAAAATATCAGGTTTACCAAACAGGGCTTGTGCTAATAACACACGTACCTTTTGGTTACCGTCTAACTCTTTCAGTAATTTATAGTGCAGATCTTCGGTAATACCTAAGTTGCTTAGTAGGGTAGCGGCATTACTTTCAGCATTCCAGCCATCCATTTCGGCAAATAAGTTCTCAAGCTCGCCTGCGCGTTCGCCATCGGCATCGGTAAAATCTTCTTTAAGGTATATGGCATCTTTTTCTTTCATGATGCTGTACAGCTCCTTATGGCCAATAAGTACGGTTTCAATAACCGGAAACTCATCAAACGCGTAGTGATTTTGCGTTAGCACAGCCATACGCTCACCCGGGGAAAAACTCACCGACCCCGAAGTGGGGTCAATTTCCCCCGATAGGATCTTTAAGAATGTGGATTTTCCTGCCCCATTTGCACCAATTATACCATAACAGTTGCCTTGTGTAAATTTTAAATTAACTTCTTCAAAT